>Ga0315268_10003506_pt1 | contig 17285 bp, 20 predicted proteins | sample C1_top_MG_FD_204535 | JGI IMG/M metagenome (GOLD analysis project Ga0315268, IMG submission 204535) | Sediment microbial communities from Yellowstone Lake, YNP, Wyoming, USA - C1_top | ecosystem: Environmental > Aquatic > Freshwater > Lake > Sediment | place: USA: Wyoming | collected 2017-08-01
GTTCTGCGGTATGTGGTTTAAGCCACCGCATCGCGCATGCCACGGACCGGGGCAAACCCCGTTGACCACGTCATTTCGCAAGTGTCTGTGCGCCAGATGCTGCTGTCGTTGGCGATCCCGCTGCGCCTGCTGCTGGCGGCGCAGCCGCAGCTGCTGAGGCCCGTGCCGCAGGTCGTTCACCGCGTGCTTACTCGCCACCTGCTCGACCAGGCAGGGTTCCATCCGGAGTCAGGACTTCTTTTCCCAACACGTACGCAAAACTCTTTCTCCTTGGTCGAGTTTTGCATATGATCCGGGAATGCCCTCACTTCAGACATTCATTGACGACAAGCTTGTCCACGGCCGCGCCCATTTCTCCCGCGACGAGGCGCTGGCCGCGCTCGGCCTGAAGCACGAGGCCCTGGCCGCCGCCATCACCAGGCTGGTCAGGAAGCGCCGGCTGGCCAACCCCCGCCATGGCTTCTATCTCATCCTGCGCCCCGAAGACAAGGTCGCAGGTGCCCCCGACCCGGTGCGCTGGATCGATCCTTTGATGAAGCATCAAGGACTCGACTACCGCATCTCACTGCTGCGCGCAGCGGCCTTTCACGGCTCGTCGCATCAGGCCGCTATGGTGTTTCAGGTCGTCGTGCCGAAGCAATTGCGCCACTTCGAGATCGGGCGCCACCGCCTCCAGTTCGTCTACCAGGCGCCCGAGGCCTTTGCCAGCGTGAACCAGCCTGATCTGCTCGATCAGATGAAGAGCGACACCGGCTTCGCCAAGGTCGCTGGCGTCGAAGTGACGCTGCTGGACTGCGCCCGCTACTTTCACAAGGCGGCCGGCATCAACGCTGTCGCGCAGGTCGCCAAAGACATCGGCGCCAAGGCCAACCCGCGCCGGCTCGCGAAGGCCGCCGCTGCATACGAGAACTCATCCGTGCGCCGGCTCGGCTATCTGCTCGACCAGGCGGGCCATGAGCGCCAGGCGAAGGCGCTGGAACCCTTCGTCAGACAAGCGAAAGCGGCCGTGCCCTTGGACCCCTCCGTCAAACCCCTGATCGAGTCGCTTGCCGGTACCCACGAGCAAGACGCCAAGTGGAAGCTCGTGATCAATGAACCGGTGGAGATCGACTCTTGATTCCTGGGAGCCTGTCGGGCTTTGGGTCGGGCCAAGGCTTGCGCGCCACGTGGAGCAAGCGCAAGGCCTGTTTCCGATCGGAGCAGGCGAGTCAGCCGCCGCACTCGACCAGGCGGCGTTGCAGGTAGCAGCGCTCCGCATCATTGCGCACCAGCACGAGCGCGCAACGATAGGCTTGGCGCGCCGGCGCGTGTTGGCCGAGCCGCCGCAGCAGGTCGGCGCGCGCTGCATGCAGCAGGTGATAACCCTGCAGTTCTTCGCGCGCACCGAGTTGTTCGATCCACGCCAGACCCTGCGGCACGCCCTCGGCCATCGCCAGCGCCACGGCGGCGTTGAGCTCGACCACGGCGCTCGGCTGCTCGCGCAGCAGCCCGCCGTAGAGCGCGGCGATCTGTTTCCAGTCGGTGTCTTCGGCGCGCGCCGCCTGCGCGTGCAGCGCAGCGATCGCGGCCTGCACCTGGTACGGGCCGCGGCTGCGAAACGCCAGCGCACGGTCCAGCAGTTTCAGCCCCGCATCGATCGCGTCGCGGTTCCAGCGCGTGCGGTCCTGTTCTTCGAGGGGGATCAATGCGCCGTCCGCGCCGATGCGGGTGGCGCGGCGCGCGTCGTGCAGCAGCATCAACGCGAGCAGCGCTAGCACTTCGGGTTCTTGCGGCACGAGTTCGACAAGCAGGCGCGCCAAGCGGATCGCTTCGGCGCACAGGTCGGGGCGCATCAAGCCGGGGGTCTCGGTCGCAGCGTAACCTTCGTTGAAGACGAGATAGACCACGCCCAGCACCACTTGCAGGCGTTGCGGCAGCTCGTCGCGCGGCGGCACTTCGTAGGGAATGCGCGCGTCGAGGATCTTCTTCTTGACGCGCACCAATCGCTGCGCCGTGGTCGCCTCAGGCTCGAGAAAGGCGCGCGCGATCTGGCGCGTCGACAGCCCGCACAGGGTTCGCAGCGCGAGCGCGGTTTGCGCCTGCGGCGAGATCGCCGGGTGGCAGCAGGTGAAGACGAGGCGCAGACGGTCGTCTTCGACGCCCGACACGTCGGCCGGATGCGATTCAGACTCGGCCGCTTCCGGTGCCGCCACATCGGGCGGTTCGTCGCTGTACGACGGGCCGGTGCGGCGGCGTCGAAGCAGGTCGAGTGCGCGCCGCTGCGCCACGGTCGTGAGCCACGCAGCCGGCGCCTGCGGCAGGCCCTGCGTTGGCCAGACCTCCAGCGCCTTCGTGAACGCGTCCTGGAGTGCGTCTTCGGCCAAGTCGAAGTCGCCGAAGCGGCGGATCAAGCCCGCCAGCACGCGTGCGCCTTCGGCGCGGCAGATCTGGTCGATGACCGGAGTCAGCATGCCGCGCCCGCCCGGAACCGCAAACTCAACGCGTCGCCAGCGTGTACAGAATCAGCAGCGACGAGACGACGATCACGAGCACGGTCAGCCCGGCGCCGCTCTTGCGCGTCGATGACCCTAGCTCGAGTGAATGGCTCAGGCCCCAGGCGCTGGCCAGCCGCGCCAGCACCAAGGCCCCGCCCAACGCGTAGACCGCCGCCAGGGGCGCGTGCAGGCCTTCCGCGAAACCGATCAGCAGCAGCGCAAGCGGCGCGTGTTCGGTCAGGTTGCCATGGGCCCGGATCGCCTGCGCCAGGGCAGCGTGGCCACCGTCGCCGGTGTCGCACTTGAATCGAACCCGGTTCAGGATCACGCGCACGGTCAGAAATGCCGCGAGCAGGCCGATGATTGCGGCGCACGCCGCGGTGACGATGGGAAAGGTGAGTGTCATGGTGCGAACTTTCTTTGGTTGGTGATACCACTGTGGTTCAGAGCGTATCGGGTGTCATGCCGAGCGGGCGCACTTCGATCGAGCCACCTTGCGCCGCCGGGCAGCGCGCCGCCCACTTCACCGCTTCGTCCAGATGCGGCACGTCGATGATGTAGTAGCCGCCGAGTTGCTCTTTGGTCTCGGCGAACGGGCCGTCGGTCGTCAGCAACTTGCCGCCACGAACCCGCACCGTCGTCGCGCTGTGCGTGGGCTTGAGCTCGCCGCCGCTGCGCAGAACGCCGGTGCCGCGCAGATCGTGGTTGTACTGGGTGAACGCGGCATACATCTGCTTCTGTGCGACCGGATCGTCGGCCATCAGCGCAAAGTTCTTTTCGTCGCCATAGATCAGGATCATGTATTGCATCGCTTGTCCTTGAAGTTTGGAAGGGCCCCGACTGTGCGGTGGCGTCGCTACGACGCGGCCGACGCCGCAAATCGACATTCTTGCGAGGACTTTTTTCGACAGCAGGACTGGAATTGACGCACGCACCGCACCCGGCCGCGCTTCGCATCAGGGTCAGACATCGGCAGAACCCGGCTTGCGCCGCGAGCGCTTTTGTGCAGCAGGCCGAAGCCATTGCTCTAACTGGACGAACACTTCGGGGCGATTCAGCAGGTCGAGGTGGCCCATGCCGTAGCCGACCCATTGCCGGTCTTTGGCAAACGCGAGCGCGCGCAGCGGGTCGTCGTGGCGGCCCAGCGCACTGTCCAGCGGTACCAGCCCATCGCCCAGCAGGCGGCTCTTCAGGTCGCTGCTGCGCTGGCCGATGCACGCGGCTGCAGCAAAGCAGCGCACGGAATCGGGCAGCGGCACGGGCTGGCGGTAGTCCGCGCCGCGCGTGGAAGGATTGCGCCCGACCCAGTCTTCGTCGAGCAGGTTGCCGTGGCGCAGGTCGGTGATGCCGGCGCTGCGCAGCTTGCCCAGGCGCGCGAACGGGGCTGCGTAGGGCGCGGCACCAAGCACGACATCGACCCAGTGGCCGGCGCGCTCGAGCGGCGCGCCGTGGTGCGGCGTGCCGAGGAACACCATGTCGCTCAGGAGCGCCGGCCAGCGTTGGCCGCTCTGCATGCCATGGTGCAACGCGCTGCGCGCCAGCAGGCCACCCATGCTGTGGCCGAGCAGCACCAGGCGCTGCACAGGTTGCGGCCATGCATCGACCAGCCGCTGCAGCAGGTGCGCCAGGGTTTGTCCGTTGATCGAGATGTGCTGCCCGCTGTTGTAGTGCAGGTACAGCGGCGTGAAGGCGTGATCGCGCGCCAGTGCCGCGCCATGGTCGTGGCTGCGGTTGCCGCTGGTGCGCGACCATTGCAGGTCGTTCATGCACAACCCGTGCACCAGCACCAACAAGTCGCCGCCTGCGTTCGGCAGGCGCGCCTCGAGGGCGATGCGCTCCAGTTCCAGTGGCCGGCCGCCGCTGCGCAGCGTCATCGGCGTCGCCAGCGGGTTGCCGGTGGCTGCGAGGTAGTCGCCAAGCACGCCGTTCAGCGCGGCGACGATCGCCTCGCGCTCCGGGGTCTTGTGCCGCGGGCTGAGCGCCGGCGTGAGCAGGCCCAACAGGGCGTCGATGCTGCCGCCGACGACGCGGGTCACGCCGCGGATCGACTTGTAGACCAGGCCGCTGATGCCGCCGGCTCGCTCGTCGGCTGCATGCCCGCCCAGGCCCGGTGGGCGCGCGATGCGCACGTGCATCGCCTCGACCAGATCGGTCAGGCCCGTGGTGGCGTCGGTCGCCAGGCGCACAACGCCGCGCGCATCAGAGGGTCGATGGCGGGTGGGTGGGGTCATCGCAGCGAGACTTCGGGTCGAATCGGGCGGCAATGTTCAGACATGCTGGTCAATCAGGATCTAATTGCCGCCATAGACGGCGAAACCGAACTTTTCGTAGAAGGCACGCGAAGCAGAAATGTCCTTCACGGCGAGGCTGATGGAAAAGGCATCAAGTTCCATGCAAGTCTCCCTTCGGCTTGTCCGGGCGCGCAAAGGCGGGAGTCTATCCGCCGCTGCCGCGCACAGTGGCGTGAGACCCTGGGTCACGGCGCTGCACCATGAGTTCGCACCCTGAAGGCTGCGGCAGCACCGCAGCGCCGGCACTCAGGCGCTCCTCCTCCTCACCTTGCGTGGCCTGGGCACGTAATTCGGCAAGTGCAGCAGTTCCATCGGCCCGCGCCCGCATGCCGCGGTGATCAAGCCGAGCACGCGCGCCGGCTCGGCGCCGACCTGGCGCCAGTCGAAGCGCCAGGTCCAGTTGCCGTTGCCCATCACGCCGGGAACGTTCATGCGGTAACGGCCGTCCAGGCCGAGCACGTCTTGCAGCGGGAAGATCGCCAGGTTCGCCACCGAGGCGCTGGCGGCGCGGATCATGCCCCAGTGGATGTCGCGTGCGCTCGCGTGCAGGTAGCTGCCGGCGAAGGCGCGCTCGCGCTGCGGCGCAGCGTCCCACCAGCCGCGCGCGGTGTCGTTGTCGTGCGTGCCGGTGTAGACCACCGTGTTGCGCACATAGTTGTGCGGCAGAAAGGCATGCGTCGCGTCGTCGCTGAAGCCGAATTGCAGGATGCGCATGCCGGGCAGTCCCAGGCCGTCGCGCAGCTCTTCTACGTCTGCGGTGACCAGCCCCAGATCTTCGGCGACGATCGGCAACGCACCCAGCTCGGCTTCGATCGCGTCGAACAATGCCCTGCCCGGGCCGGTGACCCAGCGGCCCTCGATCGCCGTGGGGCAACTCGCCGGCACTTCCCAATACCCTGCAAAGCCGCGGAAATGGTCGATGCGGAAGACGTCGGCATGCGCCAGCGCGCGCCGCACGCGATCGACCCACCAACGGTAGCCCTCGGCCGCCATGCGCTCCCAGCGGTACAGCGGGTTGCCCCAGCGCTGGCCGGTGGCGCTGAAGAAATCCGGCGGCACGCCGGCCACGACCGTCGGCTGGAACTGCTCGTCCAGCAAGTACAGATCGGGCCGCACCCAGCAGTCGGCCGAGTGGTGCGCAATGAAGATCGGCAGGTCGCCCATGATCGAAACGTCGCGCTCGTGGGCATAGGCCTTGATCGATCGCCATTGGGTATCGAAGCACCACTGCGCGAACTGCCAGAACTCGATCTCGGCGCGGTGCTCAGCGCGCGCCGCTTGCAGCGCCGCGGGCTCGCGGCGCGCGAGTCCTTGTGCCCAGGTCCACCATGGCCGGCCGGCGTGCGCCGCCTCGAGCGCCATGAACAGCGCGTAGTCGTCAAGCCAGCCGGATTCCTGTTCGCACCACGCGCCAAGCGCGGCGCGTTCGGCGGCGCCGGCGCGCGCCTGGAAACCAGCTGCCGCAGCGCGCAGCTGCTGCATGCGCCAAGGTGTCACGCGCGCGAAGTCAACGCGCTGCGAATCGAATGCCGGGACCTCGGCAAGCGCAAGCCAGCCGCGCTCGATCAGCGGCTCCAGCGCCACCATCAGCGGGCTGCCGGCAAACGCCGAGACGCTCTGGTACGGCGAATCACCGGGGCCGATGGGTGACATCGGCAGCAGTTGCCACAAATGCTGCCCGCTCGAGACGAGCCAGTCGACGAAGTGGTAGGCGTCTGGACCGAAGTCGCCCACGCCATGCGGGCCGGGCAGCGAGGTGATGTGCAGCAGCACGCCGCTGGCGCGTTGATTCAAATCCATCGGGTCAAACGCTTCAAGCCGGAACGAGGAAGATGGTCGCCAGGGGTGGAACGTTGAGTCGGATCGAAGACGCCCGGCCGTGGCTGCCGATGCCCTGCACCGCCAACACCCCACCGTCGTTGCCGACATTGGAGCCGCCGTAAGACGCAGAATCGGTGTTCAACACTTCGCGCCACGCTCGCGCGCCGTCGGGAACACCGAGGCGAAAACCATGCCGCGGCACCGGCGTGAAATTGGCCAGCACCAGCATCATCGCTCCTGCGCCGTCGCGCCTCACCCACGACAGCAGGGATTGTTCGGCGTCGTGCGCGTCGATCCATTCGAAGCCCGCACTCTCGCAGTCAAGACGGTGCAGCGCCGGCGAATCGCGGTAGAGCCGGTTCAAGTCTCGCACCAGGCGCTGGATGCCGGCGTGGCTGGGGGTTGCCAGCTGGCCCCAGGGCAACTCGGCGTCGTGGTTCCATTCGCTGGGCTGGCCCCATTCCTGGCCCATGAACAGAAGCTTCTTGCCCGGGTGCCCCCACATGAAACCGTAATACGCGCGCAGGTTCGCGAAGCGCTGCCATTCATCGCCCGGCATGCGGCCCAGGATCGAGCGCTTGCCGTGCACCACTTCGTCGTGCGACAAGGGCAGCACGAAGTTCTCGCTGAACGCATAGATCAGGCCGAACGTCATCTTGCTGTGGTGCCAGCGCCGGTGCACCGGGTCTTCCTGGATGTACTCCAGCGTGTCGTGCATCCAGCCCATGTTCCACTTGAAGTGGAAGCCCAGCCCGCCATGGTAGGTGGGTGCGCTCACGCCGGGAAACGCGGTGGACTCTTCGGCCAGCGTCATCGCGCCCGGGCATTCGCTGCCCACCACCTCATTCGTGCGGCGCAGAAACTGGATCGCCTCGAGGTTCTCGCGCCCGCCATACTGGTTCGGCAGCCACTCGCCCTCTTTGCGCGAATAGTCGCGGTACAGCATCGACGCGACGGCGTCCACGCGCAGCCCGTCCACGCCCTGGCGCTCGATCCAGTACAGCGCGCTGCCCACCAGAAAGTTGCGCACTTCGTGGCGACCGAAGTTGTAGATGAGCGTGTTCCAGTCCTTGTGCAAACCCTCGCGCGGGTCTTCGTATTCATACAACGCCGTGCCGTCGAACAACGCCAGGCCGAAAGCATCACTCGGGAAATGTGCCGGCACCCAGTCCAGGATCACACCCAGCCCCAACGCGCGACAGGCCGCGACGAAACGCGCAAAGCCTTCCGGCGGGCCGAAGCGTGCCGTGGGCGCGTACAGGCCCAGCGTCTGGTAACCCCACGAGCCGTCGAACGGGTGTTCCGTGATCGGCATCAGTTCGATGTGCGTGAAGCCCAGGTCGGCGGCATAAGCCGGCAGCGCTGCGGCGAGTTCGTCCCAGCTGTGCCAGCGGCCGTCGGGGTGACGCCGCCACGAGCCAAGGTGCACTTCGTAGATCGACATCGGTGCATCGCGCCGGTTCGCCGTGATGCGCTGCGCGGGCAGCGGCGCAGCCGGAGGCAGCACGGCGACGACACTCGCCGTCTCTGGGCGCATTTGGGTCGCGCGTGCATAGGGGTCGGCCTTCAGCGGCAGCAGGCCGTTCGAGCCGGCGATCTCGTACTTGTAGCGATCCCCCGCCGCCGCATGCGGCACGAAGATCTCCCACACGCCGCCGCCGTGGCGCAGGCGCATCGGGTGGCGCCGGCCGTCCCAGCCGTTGAAATCGCCGACGACGCTGACTCTTCTGGCGTTGGGTGCCCACACCGAAAAGCGCACACCATCGACCTCACCCACGCGCATCGGGTGCGCGCCGAGAAGCGTGAACGGGCGCAGGTGCGAGCCTTCGCCGAAATAGTGCAGGTCGTCGTCCGGAACCATGGTGCCGAACGAATAGGCGTCGGCGTAGGTGCCTTCGCTGCCATCGTCCCACTTCACGCGCAGCCGGTAATCGAATCGGTTCTTGCGGCGCGGCACCTTGGCTTCCCACAGGCCTTCGGCGTGGCGCTTGCTCAGCGTCACGATCGCGCGGCCGGCACCGGGCGCAGCGTCGGCGTCGTGCAGCACCACCTGCACCGCACGCGGCAGCATGGCGCGGATCCACAAGCTGCCCTGAGCGTCGGCGTGCAGGCCAAGCGTGGCGAACGGGTCGCCGTTTCGCGCCTCGATCAGAGCTTCAACTTCGGCATTCGACAACAAGTTCGTCTCCGATGGCAGCGAAACGCGGCCAGGCTGCAACGTCAAAGATTTGCGAACGCCCGGCTTCGATTGGAGCAGGGTTTTGCGTGGCCGCATGGCCGCGGGCCGATCTGATTGGATTGAAAGAAACTGGCCTCCAACAATGCCTTCATCCGGTATTGCCTGAAGGCAACGATGATGCCGATTCGCGTCGGATCGCCGTCACCCTGGATCGATTGTGCCAGCGCCGCGGCATCGCCCAGCGCCATCCCCCGCTGCGGCAGCGCTGGTTGCTTGTCTGGCCCAACCGACCTCGGCCCAAGAGCGCCAGGTGCGCTTCACGCTCGCCACCGCGGAGCTGCGCGGCGCCGACGTAGCGGTGGACTGGTCGGGTTGTGGATCAGCGATGGCGCAGCCAGCAATGCAGCCGCGACCTCGGCGCGTGGTGCCGTCCCGGCTGCACCGCGTGAACCTGCACGGGGCTGCATCGGTCCGACATCAGGCTCGCGCCGATCTTCGGACCGCGATTCCCCGCCGCTGCGTGCAATGCCGTGCATCGCTTTGGCAGTGTAAGAAACGCATCGGCACCGCGACTCACGTGCCTCAGGCGCAGCCTGACGCCGACCTCAGCCCTCTCGACCTGGGCAATGGCGATTCATTGGAAACACATTGGAGCCTCACATGAACACTTTCACCTCGAAGTTTCTGCCTGCGATCGTCGCAAGCATCGTTTGCGCCGCCGCGCAGGCCGCACCGAATGAAGTCAGCGCTGCGGACGAAGCCATGGCCACGAATTGGGCCGAAGGCGTCGACATGGACAAGGACCACATGGTCAGCCGCGCCGAGGTCTTGGCAATCGTCGAGAAAGCCTTTGCGGCAGCGGATAAGAACAAGACCGGCAAGCTCGACATGAAACAACTTGCCATGATGTTGCGCGAGTTCGACCCGCGCGCGGCCGGAGTGCGCTCCAGCGCCGCCAAGCCCTGACCGCCTGCGCCGGCCGCGGGGACGGGCGCTGCGGATCGCCGGCGCCGGCCGCGGGACGGGCGCTGCGCGACGCGCCTGCGGCAACTTCACGAGCGCGAAGCCTCTGCCGTCGCGAGCTTGGGCCGCGTGGGTGCGCTTGACGAGCATCAAGCGAGCCCACCGATCATTGGCCAACAATGCGGCGAATACACCTGAGCGACCCAGGCGAACGCCACGATGCAGTTCAAGGACTACTACGCCGCACTCGGCGTGAAGCGCGACGCGACACCGGACGAGGTGAAGCACGCCTATCGCAAGCTGGCGCGCAAGTACCACCCTGACCTGAACAAGGAAGCGAACGCCGAGGAACGCTTCAAGGAAGTGGCGGAAGCGTATGAGGCACTGAATGATGCCGAGCGGCGCGCCGCGTATGACGAGGCCAGCCTGCGCTGGGCCGGCCGCGGCGATGGTCAGGCGCCACCCGGCTGGGACACGGGGTTCGAGTTCAGTGAGCATGGCGCGACCGGAGATGCGTTCGATCACAGCGAATTCTTCGACGCGCTGTTCGGGCGTCGTGGGCACGCCGGCCGACGCGGTGCGGCGGCAGCGCAGGCGCGCGGCCAGGACCACCACGCGAAGGTGCTGATCGACATCGAAGACTCGTATCAGGGCGCAAAGCGCACGGTTGCGCTGCAGATGCCCGAGTTAGGGGCCGACGGCCGCGTCTCGTTGCAACGGCGCCAGATCGAACTGAGCATCCCCAAGGGCATCCGCGCCGGCCAGCAGCTTAGGCTCGCGCAACAAGGCGGTCCGGGTTTTGGCGACGGGCCGCGGGGCGACCTCTACCTCGAAATCGAGTTCCGAACCCACAAGCTGTACCGCGCCGATGGCGCTGACGTGCTGTTCGATCTGCCGCTGTCGCCTTGGGAAGCCGCACTCGGCGCAAGCGTCATTGTGCCGACGCCGTTAGGGCCGGTCGAGCTGCGCGTGCCGGCCGGCTCGACTGCAGGGCGCAAACTCCGCCTGAAGGGCCGCGGCCTGCCGGGCCAGCCCCCGGGCGACCTGTACGCCGTGTTGTCGATCGTGCTGCCGAGCGCCGACAGCAAGGCGCGCGAAGAGGCTTACCGCACGTTCGCGAAAGCCTTCGACTTCGATCCGCGTGCCGCGACCAGCGAGGTATCACCATGACCCAGGTGCCGCACGTGATCGTCGAAGAAGACATTCGCTTGAGCCTCGACGAATTGAGCCGCAGCCTGCGTTGCGAAGTCGAGCTGATCGTGACACTGGTGCACGAAGGCGCGCTCGAAGCACAAGGCGCGGCGCCTGCCGAATGGCGCTTCGCCGGAACGGCGCTGCAGCGCGCGCGCCGCGCGGTGCGGCTCGCACGCGACCTCGAAATCAATCCGCCCGGTGTCGCGCTGGCGTTGCAGCTGCTGGATCAGATCCGGCGGCTCGAGGCTGAACTCGGGCGGGAGCGCTGACGCGCAGCGCTTGCACCCAGGGCAGACGCAACTTCGCGCCACATGCTTCAGCGTTCGCTGCGTCAGGGCCAGGCCAGTACTCGCAAACCGGAGATGCAACAGGAGATTCGCATGTCCATCGATCGACGCGGGGTCATCGGCCTGTTCGCCGCAAGCGCAGCCACCGCACTCGCCGGTTGCGGCGGCGGTGGCCACTACGCTGCGCCCACACGCTTCACGTGGCTGCTGAACCTGAACCCGGAGTTCGAATCTGTCGATGTATCGTTCGGCGCGACGAGCGTGGCCTCGGCGTTGCCATTCCCGGCCCTCACCCCACGCTTCGAAGTCGAGTACGGCAGCTACACGGTGGGGCTGCGTGAGAGGTCGAACGGCTTCACGCAGAACTTCGACCTGGTTGCGATCGACGCCAGCTCGCCATCGGTGTTCGTGTTCTATCGTCACTTCGCGTCGACGCGGCTCGGGTCGTCGCCACCGGGCATCATGAACCTCTTCGATTCGAACGTCGCGCTGGACGTCGACCTGTACGACGGGGTGAACAACGTGCAAATCGAGACGCTGACGTTTGAAGGCAGTGCGCCCCAGAACTCGCCCAGCCAGAACTGCCAGCTGCGTCTCTACGCGGCAGGAAGTCCGGTGCTCGTCTACGACTCGGGGCTGCAGCAACGCACCGACTCGATCCTGGTGTTTCCGCGGTTCCCGGCAGCATCGCCGCGTACCGGGGAGGTTGCGGTGGTCGGACTGAACCAGGGCTTCGGCTCTGCCGCTGCGGTGATCTGGCCCAACATTCTGGGCTGAACTTGACCATTCAGTCGCTCCTGGAACACCAGCCCTGCGTGCCCGCACAACGCGTGCAGCATGGTGTTCGCGGCTTCAATCGCGCGCGACGCGGGCGCAGACTCGACCAACACGTTCGGCGCTTGTCGCGATCATCGAGGCCATTGACCGCATTGATTCTCCGAGATTGACCGCAGACGAAATGAACATCCTGCTCGCTGCCGACGGCAGCCCTCACACCAAGCGCATGCTCGCCTACGTGGCAGCTCACGACGAGTGGCTGGGCACGCGCCATCGCTACGTGGTCGTGACGGCGGTCGCTGGCATTCCGCGCCGAGCGGCCGCGGTCCTGGACCGAGACATGGTCAAGGGCTACTACCGCGACGAGGCAGAAAAAGTCTTCAAACCCATCCGCGCGTTCTTCAAGCAATCCGGCATCGAGGCCGAATTCGTGTCGAAGGTCGGCCCGGCTGCGGATGTCATCGCAAAGCAGGCGAGCATCGGCTCATTCGAGTTGTTGATGATGGGATCGCACGGGCACGGCAACCTGGCCAACGTCGTCATGGGCTCGGTCGCGACCAAGGTACTTGCAAGCTGCAAGCTGCCCGTGCTGTTGGTGCGCTGAGCTGCGCCGCGTCCCTGTCTTGCGTGCGCAGCGGTTCGCGTCAACACAATCGCCCCTCATGGTCATGGCACGCACAGTTTCAAGCCTGGCAAGACCTTTGAGCGCACTGCCTGTGGCTGGGCCGGCAATGCCGTGCGGTCTTCCTCTTCGTTGGCCCCTGGAGTTGAAGTGGAAGCTTTCCTCGTATCGACCGGAGTCGTCGCCCTCGGCGAAATGGGCGACAAGACCCAGTTGCTGGCAATATTGCTCGCAGCCAGGTTCAGGCGCCCTCTGCCCATCATCCTCGGCATCCTGCTGGCGACGCTGGTCAACCATGCCTTTGCCGGCGTCGTCGGCGAAGGGGTGGCCAAAGCACTCGGAGCGGACCTTCTGCGCTGGGCGATCGGGGTCTCATTCATTGCGATGGCGGGCTGGATGCTGATCCCCGACAAGGCGGATGACGAGGCGGCCGGCGGCAAGCAGCGTTTCGGCGTCTTCGGCACGACGCTCGTCGCATTCTTCCTGGCCGAGATGGGCGACAAGACCCAGATCGCCACCGTCGCCCTCGCGGCGCGCTACCACGACCTGGTATCGGTCGTGGCCGGAACCACGATCGGCATGATGCTGGCGAATGTGCCGGCGGTGTTCCTCGGCGATGCGATTGCGAACAAGGTATCGATGACGCTGGTTCACACCATCGCGGCCGTCATCTTCGCTGGGTTGGGTTTGTTGACGTTGTTCAACGTCGGCAATCTCTTCTGATCGTGCCGGTGACGATGATGCAATGCGCTGGGCGCAAGGCAACAGGAAAGCGGGACCCCCTTGCTGCGGGTCACCGCGCAGCATGCGCTAACGTAGTCAGGGGCCGGCGTCAGGCCCCACCTGATAGCGACGAACCCCATGGCCCTGAAGAAATCCGAACTCTATTCATCCCGCTGGCAGAGCTGCGACGAGCTGCGCGGCGGCATCCCGGATCGCGGCCTCGACGCCCTCAAGCCCTCCTGGCAGGTCTTCCCCGCCGTGCACGACGAGTTGTTCCAAGAGGCCAGCCGCCCCGGCTACAGCGCACTGCGCGTGGCCGCCAAAATCACGCAGACCATCTTCGGCCACAAAGAGTTCACCGCCTTCAACGCCACCGCCTTGAGCCACTTCGCGCAATGGAAGGCAGCCAACGCCCCGCACCTGAAAGGCTTTGCGCAAGACGGCCACGCCATCTGCAGAAGATGGGCGTGCAGCCCTGAGGCAGGCCATCACTGCCGCGTTCGAAATCCAGGGCCCCACCATTGCCGTTTGCACCCCATGCTTCAATCATTCCGAATTCGCCACGATTGAAAGCCACGACCAAGGAGCGCCATGGGCACGAAAAAGCGAGTCCAGATCCGCAACAGCACCACCGAGTTCCTCGTCTTCACTTCGCAGGCCGGCGAGAACGGCATCGAAGTGCGTGTCGAAGGCGAGACCGTCTGGCTCACCCAGAAGCTCATCGCCGCCTTGTTCGAGGTAGATGTGCGCACCGTCAACGAGCACCTGCACAACATCTTTGCCGGTGGCGAACTCACCGAGCAGGCAACTCTCCGGAATTTCCGGACAGTTCAGGACGAGGGTGGGCGGGAGGTCGCCCGCAACATCGCCTTCTACAACCTCGACGCCATCATCGCGGTCGGCTTCCGTGTCAATTCGGCACGCGCCACCCAGTTCCGGCAGTGGGCCATTGGCATCCTGCGCGACTTCGCCGTTCGCGGCTATGTGCTGGACAAGGAGCGGCTGAAGAACGGTGCGATCTTCAAGCAAGACTACTTCGACAACCTGCTGGCCGAGATACGCGAAATCCGGGCCAGCGAGCGGCGGTTTTACCAGAAGATCACCGACATCTATGCCACGGCGATGGACTACAGCGCAGAGGCAGCCACCACGCAGACCTTCTTCGCCACAGTGCAAGATCGAATCCTGGGGGCGCGGCATTGACCTGATACGCCAAAGCTGCCTGACGCTGGGCCACCCGGCACCCCGGTTTGACTGCGATGGCAGCGGCTTGTGCGTGGTGTTCCATTTTGCGGCTGAAGCGAGCGGGCCTACCCAAGAAACTACCCAAGAAACTACCCAAGAAACTCCCCAAGACGCGGCGGCCCGCACCCATGGTCGCCCGGTGCCCAGCCCGGAATCACGACGCCTGACTTGATCTGAAGCAAGCCTGACTTCGGCCGCGAGGCTTAACCTTCGTCGCAATCAATGCACCAGCCGGGCTCGCCGGGTGGACAGCAGCAAAGAACGACGAAGGAGACAGGCAACGTGGTTCGTGCGCACGCAGTACCGGCAACACGGCTTGGAGCCTGCGCGCCGCTCACCTTGCGAGACCGGCACCGCGGCCGGATTCAACGCCTCAGCCACCCAGGAACCATGGGATGAACCCCTACGTCGTGTTCCTGATGTACCTGATGGCGATCCTGGGTTTCGTCGGCCTGACCTTGGCGCTGAACCGTCTGCTCGGGCCCAAGCCGGTGGCCTCGGCGCTCAAGCTCGAGCCCTTCGAGTGCGGTGCCACGCCGGTGAGCACGCTGAACGTGAAGGCGGTGCCGATCAAGTACTACGGTGTGGCCATCATCTTCATCCTGTTCGACCTGGAGACGGTGTTCCTGTTCATCTGGGCGCTGGGCGCGCAGCCGTTGACCGGCTTCATGCTCTTCACCTTCTTCTTCTTCATGGCGCTGCTGGTGCTGATCTTGCTGTACGTCTACAAGGCGCGGCTGATCGAGGCCGTGACGGAATAGGCCGGGGGCACGCACCATGTACGCACGCACCATCCCCATCGTTCCGGCAGTCCATACCAAGGACGCCGCGTTCGAGTACCTGACCACGCGCAAGGACGAACTCATCGGCTGGGCGCGCAAGTTCTCGATCTTCCCCTACCCCTTCGTCACCGCCTGCTGCGCGATGGAGTTCATGGCCGTCAGCGCCTCGCCCTACGACACCGACCGTTTCGGCGCGGCCCTGCCGCGTTTTTCACCGCGCCAGGCCGACCTGCTGATGGTGGTGGGCACGGTCACGCACAAGCAGGCTCCGGTGCTGCTCAGGGTATACGAGCAGATGTGCGAGCCGAAGTGGGTCATGGCCTTCGGCGTCTGCGCCACCAGCGGCGGCTTCTACCAGAACTATGCGGCGCTGCCGGGAATCGACAAGATCATCCCGGTCGACATCTACATTCCGGGCTGCCCGCCGCGGCCGGAGATGGTGATCGACGGCATCATCCAGTTGCAGGAAAAGATCGCCGGCGCAAGCCACCCGATCATCACGGATCGCTTCTGAGCATGGCTGCGAACGTCTTCGACACCCTGCGGCAACAGCTCGTGCCCGCGGGCGGGCCGCCGACCGTGTCGCGCGGCATCCTCGTCTTCAATTTGACGCCGGCCGAACTGCTGCCGGCGGTGCGGCGCCTGCGCGATGAGTTCGGCTTCGACCTCTTTCTCGACGTCACTGCTGTGGACTGGCTCGGCCAGTCGCCGCGCTTCGAGGTCGTGTACCACTTCTACTCGACCACGCACAAGCAACGCGTGCGCCTGAAGACGCGCGTGGCCGAGGCCGATCCGCTGCTCGACTCGCTGCTGCCGCTGTACGGCTCGGCCGGATTCATGGAGCGCGAGTGCCACGACATGTACGGCATCGCCTTCCGCGGCAACCAAGACCTGCGCCCGATCCTGCTCTACGAGGGTTTCGTCGGCCACCCGCTGCGCAAGGACTACCCGAAGCAGCAGGAGCAACCGCTCGTGCCCTACCGCACCTGAGCACCGCCGCCGTGGACAGCGCCTACCGCCCCCTCGCCAACCCGGTGCGCTCGATCTTCGAGACGACGCTGCGCGACGACTCGGTGATCGTCAACATCGGCCCTTCGCACCCGGCCACGCACGGCACGGTGCAGATCATCGCCGAGCTCGACGGCGAGCGCGTGCTGCGCAGCGACGTGCATTGCGGCTACCTGCACCGCGGCTTCGAGAAGGAGTGCGAAGACCACACCTGGCACAACCTGATCCCGTACGTGGACCGGCTGAACTACGTGTCGGCGCTGATCAACGACTTCGCCTACTGCGACGGCGTCGAGCAATTGATGGACCTGCAGATCACGCCGCGCTGCCGCTACCTGCGCACGCTGCTGAGCGAGTATTCGCGCCTGGTGGACCACCTCACCTGCCTCGCCGCCGGGCTCATGGAACTGGGCGCGATGACCGCGTTCCTGTACCTGGTGATGGTGCGCGACTTTATGTACGAGCACCTGGCGGCGCTGACCGGCGCGCGTGTGACCTACAGCTACGGCCGCATCGGCGGCCTGGCGCGCGACCTGCCCGAGGGCTGGCTCGCGCGCATGGAACAGATCCTCGTGCAGTACGAGGAGTTCGTCGCGCGCGTGCACGCGCTGATGGACCGCAACCGCATCTTCATCGACCGCATGCGCAACGTCGGCGTCATCAGCACCGCCGATGCGCTGAGCTACGGCTACACCGGCGTCATCCTGCGCAGCACGGGCGTGGCGCGCGACCTGCGCAAGGACACGCCCTACCTGGCCTACGCCGAACTCGACTTCGAGGTGCCGGTGGGCATCAAGGGCGACAACTACGACCGCTACTACGTGCGCATGCGCGAGATGGACGAGTCGGTGCACATGATGCGGCAGCTGGCGCAGATGTTGCCCGAAGGGCCGATCAATGTCGACGACCGGCGCTGCAC
>Ga0315268_10003507_pt1 | contig 17283 bp, 17 predicted proteins | sample C1_top_MG_FD_204535 | JGI IMG/M metagenome (GOLD analysis project Ga0315268, IMG submission 204535) | Sediment microbial communities from Yellowstone Lake, YNP, Wyoming, USA - C1_top | ecosystem: Environmental > Aquatic > Freshwater > Lake > Sediment | place: USA: Wyoming | collected 2017-08-01
ATTGCCGGATTCCTCGCCCTTCATCCACAGTTTTTTTCTGCTTCTTGAATAAAACCATGTCCTTTTTGTTTTCAGCGTTCTTTTGAACGATTCCTCGTTCATATACGCAAGCATTAGCACTTTTCCGGTTTTTTCGTCCTGAACTATCGCCGGAATCAAACCGTTTTCACTGAACTTTAATTTCATTGTCTCACCCTGATGCCTTTTCTCGATAAATACTGTTTTAATTTTTTTATTGAAATCTCTTTGTAATGGAAAAGCGAAGCGGCAAGTGCGGCATCCGCTTTCCCCTTTTTGAATGCCTCGTAGAAATGTTTCATATTGCCGGCGCCACCGGAGGCAATCACCGGAATATTTACCGCCTCCGATACGGCTCTCGTCAGATTTATATCGTAACCGTCTTTTGTACCGTCTTTATCCATACTTGTCAAAAGTATTTCCCCAGCGCCAAGTTCTTCGGCTCTTTTCGCCCATTTCACAGCGTCAAGCCCTGCCGGTCTCCTGCCGCCGTAAGTGTAGACCTCCCATTTTATAGTCGGAAGTTTTATCCTTCGGACTTCGGACGGAGCATGTCCCGACTTTGTCGGGAGACTTCGGACCCGTTTAGCATCGATCGCAACGACTATGCACTGGCTGCCGAAAACCGAAGATGCCTCGCGGATAAAAAGCGGATTTTCAACCGCCGATGTATTCACGGAAACTTTGTCGGCGCCCGCATTAAGCAGATTCCTTATATCACTAATTTTTTTTATACCGCCGCCTACGGTTAACGGCATAAAAACATTTTTTGCCGTTCTTTTCACCACATCAATAATAATATCTCGCTTTTCATGCGATGCGGTGATATCCAGAAAGACAATCTCATCGGCATTTTCCCGGTCATATCTCCTGGCGACTTCGACGGGATCCCCCGCGTCGCGGAGATTCAGAAATTTTGTTCCTTTAACAACCCGCCCGTTATTTACATCGAGGCATGGTATTATTCTTTTTGTCAACATAATAATTATAGATCGAGGGAGTTGTTGGCGAATGCCGCCTAAGGCAACGGGCTTCTCGCCCGCCTGCTTCACGACAGTGGTTGGCAGGGGACCCCACCCAGCCTAAACAATCTCCCGAGCGATATTTATAGATTCCCGTTTACACGGGAATGACAACGCTTTTTTCAATGCAGGAGCGAGGGTGTTCCTGAGTGGAACTTCACGGAAATCGGCTTAATACTTTCAGCCGATTGAGTGAGAGCGCGCATTCTAATGCGACGCGGTTCCACGAAGGAATTCTTGAGCAACCCTTATTGCTTCTTCAAGTTTTATAGAATCGTTGTAAATTGCCTTGCCTATTATCAGCCCTGCTACTCCCGAACCTTCAAGCGCACATATTTTTTTTACATCATCGAGTGTGGACACGCCGCCAGAGGCAATTACCGACAATCCGCTTTTACACAGTCTCTTTATGCCGTCTATGTTGGCGCCTTCCATCATTCCGTCCTTTTTGATGTCGGTAGTAATTATTTCCTCTACCCCCATATCTTTCATATTTCTGGCAAATTCAAGGGCATCGTTCTGGGTTTTTTCCTTCCATCCGCCTATGGCAATTTTACCGTCCCAGACATCTATGGCAATCATTATTTTATTGCCGTACTTTGCCGTCGCTTCCCTCACGATTTCCGGATTGAAAAAAGCTATCGTGCCCATTATAATCTTGTTTATTCCCATGTCGACGATTTTATCTATGGTTTCCATTTTTCTTATCCCGCCGCCGAATTCTAAATCAACAGATACGGCATCCCGGATTTTGGCAAGCACAGACAGGTTCTGCGGTATTCCGATAAAAGCCCCGTCCAAATCTATTATGTGTATTCTTTTTGCTCCGTTTGACTGGAACATTTTTGCTATGAAAACCGGATCCTTGGAATAGATGGTTTCCTCTTCAAGTTTTCCCTGCGTAAGCATCACGCAGTTTCCGCCCCTAATATCAATTGCCGGTATAATCAGCATAATTCCTCAATAAACTCAACCCGTTTTTCTGGCTTTTTTCCGGATGGAATTGCGTCGCGAAGACATTTTTATATAAAACTGCCGATACAAAATTTATGCCATAATCTGTTCTTGTAGCTATTATATTTTTGTTTTTCGGCTCAACATAATAAGAATGAACAAAATAAAAATATGATTTATCGGGGATTCCTTTGAAAATTTGTAATTTGTCCGGTCGGTCATGAGCCCTAAGGGTCGAAGGATAATTTGTAATTTGTAATTTGACATTGTTCCAGCCCATATGAGGTATCTTTAACTTTTTACCTGTATCAAATTTTTTAACGCTCCCCTTAAAGATGCCGAGTCCGGATGCGTTGCCTTCTTCGCTTTCTTCAAATAGAACCTGAAGTCCCAGACATAAACCCAGAAACGGCCTGCCGGAATTTATGAAATTTTTCACCGTTTCTACGAGGTCCAGTTTCTTCAGATTATTCATTGCCGCATCAAATGAGCCTACGCCCGGAAGCACCGCCATAGAAGCAGTTGAGATTCTTTTTTTGTCGCTTGAAATAACCGCCCGCCTTCCGATGCGTTCAAATGCCTTCTGTACGCTTCTTAAATTCCCCATGCCGTAATCAATAATGGTAATCATAGGATATTTTTTGTGGAGGGTATGCCGGCGTTTTTCTTCCCGATTTTTATCGCCTGCCGCATAGCGATGGCGAAACCTTTGAATATCGATTCCGCAATATGATGGTTGTTATCGCCTGTAAGATTTTTAATATGAATATTCATTCCGACGCTGTTGGAAACCGCCTTAAAAAATTCCTTGAGAAGAGAGTAATCGAAACCGGTTGATTTTTTTCCGCCGAAGGATGAGCCGCTTTGGTAGGAAAACTTAACATTATACGAAAGGTGCGGGCGTCCGCCGAGGTCAACAGCGACATAACTCAATGCCTCGTCCATCGGGAGCAAAAAATTACCGTATCTCGCAATACCGGTTTTCTTCCCCAGCGCCTTTTTTAACGCCTCTCCGAGCACTATGCCAAGGTCTTCGGTAAGATGGTGAAAATCTACATCCGTATCACCCTTGGCTTTTATTTCAATATCAATGCCAGAATGCTTAGAAAAAAGGGACAACATATGGTCCAAAAAAGGGATCGTCGTAGAGATTTTGTACTTGCCGGTACCGTCGAGATTGATTGCTATTTTTATGTCCGTCTCAGCTGTCTTTCTTTCTACCTTTGCTTTTCTCACTTTTTTCAACCGCCTTTTTCAGTTTTTCTATCAGTTTTTCTTCCTCATCGGTGACTATTGCGCCCCCGTCTAAAGAAAAATCGCCGTGTGTTGCTTCGTCAATAAGTATCAGAATCAGTTCTATTTCCCGTTCGGTTAAATCAATCAGCATTTTTATCCCCGTGGGGCGTCACTCCATTCTTACCTTTATTGATTCAGCGTGTTTTAAAAGCCCCTCCGCTTCGGCAATTTTTACGATTGTGGGCGCATTTTTCTTAAGTGCGCTAATATCATACTGAATGACCGCCATCGATTTTAAGAAACTGTAAACCGATAATCCGGATGAATGCCTAGCAGTGCTTCCGGTCGGCAATACATGGCTGGGACCCGAGAAATAATCACCGACTGCAACCGGTGTGTAATTTCCCATAAACACGGCTCCGGCATTTCTGATTTTTTTCAAAACATTCCCGGCGTCTTTTGTTATGATCTGCAGATGCTCAGGCGCAATCTTATTTGCTATATCGGCCGCCTGCCCGGCATTTTCAATATTCATAATTTCCACCTGACCGCCGAGATGCGATGTCCTGTTAGAACAATATTTTGACAGTTTGCCGGACAACGACACAAGAATCGCTTTTGCCATTTTGTCATGTTCGCACTGTGCCAGCAGGTCTGAAAGAACAAACTCCGGATTTGCCGTTCCGTCGGCAATTATTAAAACCTCGCTGGGGCCTGCAATCATATCTATCCCGACATCCCCGAAAACCTGCCTTTTGGCTTCCGATACATAAATATTTCCGGGACCGACGATCTTATCAACTCTGGGAATTGTCTTTGTGCCGTAAGCGAGAGAGGCAATTGCCTGGACGCCGCCGACCCTGTAGATTTCCGTAACACCGCATAATCCGGCGGCCGCAAGAACTGCCGGTGTCAAATTATTAGGCGGACTAACCATCACTATTCTTTTTACGCCTGCGACCTGTGCGGGCACCGCCGTCATAATAATGGTTGAAGGATACGAATAACTGCCGCCGGGCACATAAATTCCTACAGATTCAAGCGGGGTAAATATATGCCTGATAGTTATTCCTCTTTTTTTTACCGCACTTGTTCCGGGAGAAATCTTTTTCTGGAATAACTCGACATTCTTTTTTGCCTGCTTTAGTGCATTAAGCAGGTCTCTGTTTACTTGTTTGTATGCCTCTTTTATTTCTCTGTCGTTTACCCTGAAATTTTTCGGTTTCAGCGCGACGCCGTCATACTTTTTCGTAAAGAAAGAAACGGACGGATCCCCGTTTTTCCTTACTGCGTCTATAATTTTTTTAACGGTATCGTTCATCATAAGTAGTATATAAAATTTTTGCCTATTCTTCAACCCGTTTTATATCTGCCCCAAGTTTTTTTAGTTTATGTACAATATTTTCATATCCGCGGTCAAGATGTTCAAGCCCCTTAACTTCCGTCTGGCCGCTTGCAGAAAGCCCGGCAAGTATAAGCGCAGCCGCAGAACGCAGATCCGAAGCGCAAACCCTGGCACCGTTAAGTTTTTTTACGCCCTTCACCACAGCGCAGTTACCCTTTAACTTTATGTCTGCACCCATGCGAGCGAATTCGGCAATCGTCTGGAACCTGTTTTCAAATACTGTCTCGGTAATCAGCGATTCCCCGGATGCCGTCGTCATCAATGCCATCCACATCGGCTGAAGATCCGTCGGAAAACCCGGATACACAAGCGTTTCGGCATCAACCGGTTTCACATTCCTGGAACCTTTTATTCTGACAATCCCCGAACCGAGTGTGACCCTAACGCCGGAAAGTTTTATCTTATTGATAAGCGACTCGTTATGCTCATAAACGGACCCCATAACCTTTACTGCCCCGCCTGTGATTGCCGAAGAAATCATATATGTACCCGCTTCCACCCTGTCAGGCATTACGGTATACTCCGCACCGGCAAGTTTTTTTACCCCGTTAATAATTATTGTCTTGCTGCCGGCACCGGAAATCCGCGCTCCCATTTTTTTCAGGAAATTTGCCAGGTCCTCAATCTCCGGTTCCATTGCGGCATTTTCAATTAATGTTTCGCCTTCAACCAGTGTGGCCGCCATAAGGAGATTTTCCGTCGCACCCACGGATGGGAAATCCAGCACTATCCTGGAATTTGAAAGTTTCTGTGATTTCAAGGAAACATTGCCGTGGGACATATTGCATTTCGCTCCCATTTTTTTGAATCCGTCAAGGTGAATATTGATAGGCCTAAGTCCGATTTCACACCCGCCAGGGAGAGAAATCTGAACTTTCTTAAACCTTGACAGCAATGGCCCCATGACCAGAACAGAAGCCCTCATTTTGCTTACTATTTCATACGGCGCCTCTGTCCCCGGTTTTTCTGCCTGCGTGACCGTTATCGCATTTTTGACGGTCATTACTTTTTTGCCGAGGGATTCAAGAAGATTTATTACCGTATTTATGTCCTCAAGTTGAGGAACATTTTCAATAAAGCATTGTTCTTCGGTCAAAAGCGTGGCTATAAGTATAGGCAACGAGGCATTTTTGGAGCCGCTTATTTTTACCTCGCCTGTCAATCTTTTTCCTCCGTTAATTACAATTTTGCCCATAGATAACTCTCTCTTCTCCGGAATAATCATTCATCACCTTTATTTTGTCATAATCGCACCGGTGCATTATTTTTTTAACCTGCTGGGAATGCCAGTGGCCTATCTCCAATGCCAGCCATCCGTTCTTCTTCAGCAGTTTTCGGCTTTCCGGAATAATTTTTTCATAAAATTTCATGCCGTCTGCGCCGCCGTCTACCGCATGCTGCGGCTCAAACCGGACTTCCAGAGGAAGATCGGAAATTTCAGACGACTTTATGTAAGGTGGATTTGATACTATTATATCATAATTGACAACCGGCAGGCATTGTAAAAATGGATCGCTTAAAATGTCGGCATGCCAGAAGATAATTTTATCCGAGACATTATTCAATTTTGCATTTTTTTCAGCAATCCGCAGGGCGGCTTTTGAAACATCAACGGCCACTATTTTTACATTGCCGAGGTATTTGGCAAGTGAAACCGCTATGTTGCCCGAGCCGGTTCCTATATCTAATATGGTAGACGGTAAACGGTAAACGGTAAACGATTTGATAATTCTTATTACTTCCTCGACCAGAATTTCTGTTTCTTGACGAGGGATTAAAACATATCTACTAACAAAGAATTTCAACCCCATAAACTCCGTCTCGCCTATTATATACGGCACCGGAAGCCCTGTTCCCCTCCGGGTAATCAGTTCTTTATAACGCATCTCCGCATAGCAAGGCACATCCTCACTGTACAAGGAAACCCCGGCATAACCGGTATTTAAGCAATGTGCAAGCAGCAATCTGACATCGTTCTGGGGAAACTTATTCAGCCGGGCATTTCCCAATTTTAAAAGTTCTGTCGCTTTCATCAAATATTTCCGCCTCTTTCAGTTTTTTTACGATATTATCAAGGTTGCCGTCCAGTATCGTCTGGATATTATGCCAGTTCTCATTGATTCTGTGGTCGGTAATCCTGTCCTGCGGGAAATTATATGTCCTTATTTTTTCGCTTCTGTCGCCGGTGCCTATCTGCTTTTTACGGTCGCTTGCAATTCTATCCCCCTGCTGTTTTTTAATTAAATCGTACAAACGGGCTTTCATTATTTTCATCGCCTTTAATTTATTTTTTAATTGCGACCTTTCATCCTGGCATGCGACGACTATGTTCGTTGGAATGTGCGTTATCCTCACGGCAGAATCCGTTTTTTGGAGGTATTGCCCGCCGTGCCCGCCCGCCCTGTAGGTGTCTATCTTTAAATCGTTCGGGTTAATGTCGATTTCCACATCCTCCGGTTCTACAAGTATCGCCACTGTAACGGTGGATGTGTGAATCCTGCCGGACGCCTCCGTCTCGGGGACCCTTTGAACCCTGTGTGCTCCGCTCTCATATTTAAAAAGTCCGTATGCGCCTTCGCCTTCAATGGAAAAAATAATTTCTTTTACGCCGCCCAGATCCGTCGTGCTTGATTCAAGGAGCGATATCTTGAACTTTTTTGATTCGCCGTAACGGGTGTACATCCTGTATAATTCAGATGCAAAAAGCGAGGACTCCTCCCCGCCGGCCGCAGCCCTTATTTCGACTATAATATCCTTTTTGTCCATCGGGTCCTTGAGTTTCAGGGAATCTTCAAGCTCGTTCAGCAGAATTTTTCTTTTTCCTTCAAGCGCAGGAATCTCTTCCTTGGCCAGGTTCGCCATTTCCAGATCGTCCGCCTTTGCAATTTCCTGAGCATGGACCAATTCTCTTTCGATCTTTTCATACTTCCTAAGTTTTTCGTAAACCGGAAGAAGTTCTTTGCGACGCCTGGAAAGTTCGCGCAACCTCTGTGCGTCCGAATGCACATCTGGACTGCTTAAGGAATTTTCTACCTGCAGGTATTCCGCTTCAATTTTTTTATATTTTTCGTTTAACATAGTAAACTCCATTAGAGGACAAAATTCTCCAACGATTAAAGATACTATTTTTCTACTTTTAGCAACAATGACTAATATATTACCAGTCAGGGGCAATGGCGCCTCTAACGGCGTAAAAAATTAAAAAGGCAAAGATCTCACGGTTGCGATAACTTTGCCTTTTATTTTCGAAAAATTCTTACACTATGCCTTTGCCTTTTGCTCTTTTACTTTTCTACCTTCGGCGACCTTTTTTACAATCAATTTGGGAATTGCTTTTTTAATCTTCTTTACCGGTTTTATTTTCATAATAACCTTTTTAGGTTGCCTTTTAACTGTCTTGCCGCCGGTCTTTGAATATTTTGACATAAATCTGTCAACCCTGCCGGCAGTGTCAATCAACTTCTGCTTGCCTGTAAAAAAAGGATGGCACTGGGAGCAGATATCCAGTTTTAATTCAGGAACTGTGGACCTTGTTATAAAACTGTTCCCGCAGGCGCAAGTTACTTTACATTCAACATAGTTAGGATGAATATTTTCTTTCACGTTTAGATCCCCCTATCCAGATATCGGTTTCAGATTATACAAAAAAATACGAAAATGTCAACACACAATACCTTCGGTAATCAAAAATTCCTTTTGTTAAACAGGTTATTGGGAAAATTCCATTGATTTAAGGAAGTCCTTGTTGGATTTGGTGACAAGCATTTTTTCAACAAGCAGTTCCATCGTCTCAAGCGACGACATAGTGGCAAAAAGTTTTCTTAAAATCCAGATTTTACTCAACTCCGCCTCGCTCAAAAGCAGTTCCTCTTTTCTTGTGCCGGACCTGTTTATGTCTATTGCCGGGAAAATCCTTCTGTCGGCAAGTTTTCTGTCGAGATGTATTTCCATATTCCCCGTGCCTTTAAACTCCTCAAAAATTACATCGTCCATTTTGCTGCCGGTATCGACAAGTGCGGTGGCGATAATGGTCAATGAACCGCCTTCCTCTATGTTCCTTGCCGCGCCAAAAAATCTTTTCGGCCTCTGAAGCGCATTTGAATCAAGCCCGCCGGACAAAACCCTGCCGGAAGACGGCTGCGTAGCATTATATGCCCTTGCGAGACGGGTTATTGAATCAAGAAGAATAACGACGTCCTTTTTGTGCTCTACGAGGCGTTTGGCTTTTTCAAGCACCATCTCGGAAACCTGTATGTGCCGCTCGGGTGATTCGTCGAATGTTGACGAAATTACTTCCGCCTTAACCGACCTTTGCATATCCGTTACTTCTTCAGGCCGTTCATCTATCAGCAGAACTATTAGATGAACTTCCGGATGATTTGTAGTTATGGAATTGGCAATCTTCTGGAGAATTATCGTTTTTCCGGCGCGAGGTGGCGATACTATCAGTCCTCTCTGCCCTTTGCCTATCGGGGTAAGAAGGTCCATCGTGCGCATTGTCAGTTCGTCTTTTCTGGTTTCAAGGTTTACTTTCTCATGGGGATAGAGGGGTGTCAAATTGTCGAAGAACGGACGCTCGCGGATTTTTTCCGGCTCAGCACAGTTAACGGACCTTATCTTGAGAAGAGCAAGAAATCTTTCCGTCTCTTTGGGAAGACGCACTTCTCCGGAGACGGTATCGCCCTTTCGCAGCCCGAATTTTTTTATCTGGGACGGTGAAATGTAAATGTCTTCGGGACCGGGCAGATAGTTGTCGTTCGGGGAGCGTAAAAAGCCGAAGCCGTCAGGCAGAATTTCAAGGACTCCTTCATCTATCATCATACCGTTCTGTTTCATTTGCCCCTGCAATATTTTGAATATCAGTTCCTGCTTTCTTATCCCTGCAATTTCTTCAATCTGAAGTTCTTTCGCCTGTGCAGTAAGTTCTTCAATGTTCATCTTTGACAGCGCAGTAATGTCAATAGTGTTCTTTTCTTCCATTAATCCTCCAAAATAAGATTATAGTTTAATTATTTTTTGTATTTAGGAACATAAATCAAAAAAAATATTTTATTTGATTGTCATAATGATAGGGATTTTTCAGACATGCTGAAACCTGACTAACTAATATTATCATATTTAGGATAATTTGTCAAGAATTTTCTTGATTTCCTTTTTTGTATCAGCAAAATTTCCGGAATTGTTAACCACATAGTCCGCCCTGTTTATTTTTTCCGACATCGGCATCTGTGAACGAATCCTTTTTTTCGCATCGGCATCTGATATTTTATCCCGGTTTGCCAGCCGCCTTATCTGTATATTTTCAGGGCAGTAAACAACAATGATTTTCTCAAACATCTCGGAAATATCAACTTCAAACAACAAAGGGACATCTACAATAACGGCGGGAAGTCGGAAGTTGGAAGTTGGAAGTAGTTTTATTTGTTTTTTAAGTTCTTTAATGATTTCTGGATGTAAAATTTTTTCAAGTAATTTTCTTTTTTTAATATCCGAAAAAATTATCTCTGCTATTTTTTTTCTGTTTAATGTTCTAAAGAGTTTCTTAATTCTTTTCTGGACATTTGTCCATTTATAAATTTTTTTTGAAATCTCATCACAAGAAATTGTTTTTATCCCGTGTTTTTTGAATTCGTTTAACACGGACGTTTTGCCCGTAGAGATACCGCCCGTTAGCCCTAAAACAATCCCTTTTTTTCTATTCTTTCTGTCCATTTAAATCCGCCCAGTTATTTCCGGATTTTACATCAACGATAACCGGAATGTTTAGTTTTACCGCATTCTCCATCTCATATTTTATCAAAGGTGCAGAAACGGAATATTCTGTTTCGGGTATTTCGAACAAAAGTTCGTCGTGCACCTGTATAAGCATTCTTGAATTAAGCCCTTTCAAACGCAGTTTATTGTAAACATTTACCATCGCAACCTTTATTATGTCGGCAGATGTGCCCTGTATAGGTGTATTTACTGCAAGCCGTTCCGAGAGCGAGCGCATCTGCCCGTTCTTACTGTTTATTTCCGGAAGATACCTCAGCCGTCCGAGCAGCGTGGTTACAAAACATTTTTCTTTCGCGTGAAGTATTATCTTTTCAATCCATTTTTTTACGCCGCTGTATTTTTCAAAATATTTGTCAATATACTTCTGGGCTTCTTCCACGGTCGTGCCGATCTGCTGCGACAAACCCCATGCCTGCTGACCGTATACAATGCCGAAATTTATCGTTTTTGCGCGCTTCCTTATTTCCTGCGTCACTTCTTCCTTTTTCAGACCGAATACCTCGGAGGCCGTAACAGTATGAATGTCCTCATTATTTTTGAAAGCGTCTGTCAGCATCTTATCGCCCGTGATGTGTGCCAGCACCCGCAGGTCTATCTGTGAATAATCAAATGATGCCAGGATTTTGTTTTTCTCAGAAATGAAGCCACGCCTTATTTCCCTTCCCGTTTCCGTTTTTACCGGTATATTCTGCAGATTCGGCTCGGATGACGAAAGGCGGCCCGTAGACGTTCCCGCCTGATTGAAGGATGTATGCAGGCGGCCGGTCTTCGGGTTGATTTTTTCAAGCAGGGCATCTACGAATGTGGACTTTAATTTGGAGACCTCCCTGTAGCTTAAAAGAATTCTGGGAAGTTCGTGATTCTGAGAAAGGGCAATAAGAACATCCTCGTCTGTAGAATAGCCGGTTTTTGTCTTTTTCACCGGTTTCATACCAAGTTTCTCGAAAAGTATCCCGGCAAGCTGACGGGACGAATTTATATTGAACTTTTCCCCGACCGCAGAATATATCTCTTCCTCGTATTTTTTCAAGATGCCGGCGTATTTTACGGCTAATCCTTCAAAATATTCCCGGTCAATCAATATCCCGGACCGCTCCATCATAAACAGAAGTTTCAGGAGCGGCATTTCAACATCGTTGAATAATGAAAATACTCCCTTCTCCTTCAATTTACCGGTAAGCGCATCGCTTAACTGTAAAATCAAATCTGAAATTCCTGCGACACAACCGGCCGCAGCATCCTGGTCAGGGAGCAGCGATTCTATATTCGAAATATCTTTTTGAACACCGAGGTGTTCGAGCATTATCTCTTCCAAAAGATGGTTTTTCTTTGAGGGATTTAAAAGATAAGACGCCATCGCGGTATCAAATATTTCTCCTGATTTTAAAATTTTCCAATCCGGCGTAAACACGCCGAATCGCTCCAGAATCCCGAACTGCGATTTTACATCGTGGCTGATTTTTATTATAGTTTCATCTTCAAAAAGAGGTCTAAGATATTTTGTTATCAGATTGATTTTCTGGCCGTTTACGCCGAATATGCCGGACGATTCCGAATGAACATAAAATCCTTCACCTTTGGCAACTGATATGGCTATGGCAAAGAAAGATTTTTCTGTATCGGTGACGGCAAAAAAAGAAAAATATCCTTTCTCTTTTATATCCTGCGAAAGTTCAATAAGTTTTTCTTCCGTGTCGATTATTTTGTAATCCGTTTTTTTATCCCCGCCTACGGCATTGTCAAGCAGTGAGTTAGCCAGCGAGTAGAATTCAAGCCGCTTAATTATTTCCATTATTTTTCCGGCATCCGGTTTTTGCGGCTTCAGTTTTTCAAAATCAACTTCAACAGGAACATCCATCAACAATGTGACAAGTTTTTTTGAAAAAACCGCCGAACTGTAGTTTGCGCGGACGATTTCGCCGACTTTGCCCTCTATTGATTGTTTGTTTTTTATGACTTCTTCAACGCTTCCGTATTGTGTAAGAAGTTTCAATGCGGTCTTGTCGCCGACGCCCGGAAGCCCGGGTATATTGTCGGAAGAATCTCCAGTAAGACCGAGATAATCCGCCATCTTTTCCGGAGGCACACCCCATTTCTTCAAAACTTCTTCTATGCCATAGAGCATATTCTGCGGTTCGTTCAAAACCTTCACTTTATCATCCACGAGTTGAAGTATGTCCTTGTCGCCTGTCACAATAACGGTCTCTATACCGGATGCCGACGCTTTCAGTGAAATGGTGGCAAGCAGGTCATCGGCCTCAAAGCCCTCTTTTTCAAATGAATTTATGTTCATAGCATCAAGGACCTGCCTCGTGAGGGAAAACTGCCCTTTAAGCTCCTCGTCGGTTTCTTTTCTGTTCGCTTTATATTGGGGGAACTCTTTTTTCCTGAATGTCGCGGCTGGATGATCAAAGCATACCGCGATATAGTCCGGTTCATATTCTCTCAAAATTTTCAGCAGCATCTTAGTAAAACCGAAGACGGCGTTCACCTGTTCGCCCTTGGATGTGGTAAGGTTTTTTATCGCATGATAAGCGCGGTGCAAATAACCATTCCCGTCAATCAGATATATTTTCATTTTATTATGTGAAACCCCCACATGTTACTCAGGTATTGCCTCGGCGGAAATTTAATCAAAAAATAAATCAAATTCAATCTTTTGTTTTCCCGTAGAAGTATCAATTATTAAATATCCATTTGTACGGCCATACCTAATATCATTTAAATATACATTACATATGTGTTTTCTTACATCTTTTCTAATTGTAAAATCGGAAAAAATAAATTGATATACTTTTGCCCCTGCTTGACTATCATAAGAACCTTCCATAAGTTTACCTTCTGAATTGATTACCTCTGTTGCAGAATTTATAACTTCGCTTGGGAATAATACATCTATAAATATATCTTCTTTATGGTAGGTAACATTACTTGCGAATTCAATTGAAAGCGTTGCGTTGTCTTTACCATCTTTGTAATTTTTGTGAACTGAAATATACTTGTCTTTAACTCTAATACCATTTATATACAAATTAAAATTGTCTATAGCAAATTTACTTTCATTACTAATATTATAATTATTTAGAATACTTAAGATATATATCGATGGTATGGCAAAATTTATGCCTGATGATTCAGTAAGTTTTTCAGTAACAATACCATAGACAATCCCTGATTCAGAATCATACAAAGCTCCGCCACTATTTCCCTGATTGGCTGTAGCATCGAACTCAATTATTTTGTATGTTGTACCACTATACTTGGATGCTTTTTCCTTTATTCCACTAATGATTCCTTGTGTTAACGAGGAATTTATTCTTATATTGTTTATTAAATAATCAAATATTAAAGGGTATCCTCTAACATTAACTTGTGTTTTATCTTCCGGTAATTTATCTGATAATTGTACTGATTTTGGCAATTCTTTGAAATTATTACATTTTAGTAATGCTATATCACGATCGATATCCAATAATACCATTTGCGCTTTCAAATAAACTTTCATATCAAAAGTTAGGTTTATATCTGAAGCGAGATTATAAAAAACATTTTTCCTATAATCGTAAAAAAGATGTGCACACGTAATGACAAATCCATTTGAAGATATTAGTATTCCTGTGCCAGCAATAGTGTAAGTTGAACTACCATATTGAATACTCATTTGGACTAATGCTGTCGCGTTATTAACAGTTTCGTCGCTTGTTAAAGGATTTGCGCTGACCTTAAAAGCTATAAATAGTAAAAATGTTAGTAAAATATATTTTTTTATCATTTTATTCTCTCAACGGTACGAAGCGGTCGACGTTACAGGGACGCAAAAAGGTCGAATGTTAAAATGGTTCACTTATTATTTTCCCAACGTCAATTCAATAAAACTTTGTAACCACAGATTTCACAGATTAACACAGAAAGAAAAATCTTGTGAAAATCTCGTGCTAATCTTGTGGTTTATACTTCCCTATACTTAAAGTAACTTATCAGGTTATTACACGTGTAATATTTTATGTCTTTTGAGATTGCCCCTCGTAAAACTCGGGATTCCCTTCGGTCACTTCTCGCTCGCAATGACAAAGTAGCAGCGAGACCCTTCGTCTTCGCTTCCGCCAGAGGCGGACAGGCAGGGTAACAAATTTTTTCCACTATCAAATAATGCGGGAGCGAGGGTGTTCCTGAAAGAAACCTCACGGAAGTTTGCTTAATTCATTCGGCAAACTGAGTGAGAGCCCGACCTCTGGGTCGAGGCGTTTTCTGTAAGGAATTCCCGAGTGCCGGTTCTGGTAGATAGCGTCCCGCCGAGGCAATTCCCGAGCGACCCTTAATCCCAGTTTTTTAGTTCAAGATTTGGAAGCGGATTGATGATTCCGTTCAATACTTTACTGTATTTTAATTTAAAATATCCGGCAGAAGCGATCATTGCGGCATTATCCGTACAAAACTCAAAAGGCGGCATACTGATATTTATATTTTCGTCTTTGCCTTTTTCGATAAAAACCGACCTGATCTGTGAATTGGAGGAAACACCGCCGCCTAAAATAACATTTTTTATTCCGAAACTCCTTACCGCAAGCAATGTTTTACGGACAAGGACATCCACGCACGCCTGCTGGAATGAAGCGCATATATCGCAGACAGCGGGACTTGATTTATGGGGTATTTTGAACCTGTCGGCATAATTTATGACAGCCGTCTTTAGTCCTGAAAAAGAAAAATCCCAAGTTCCGGGCATATACGGGCGGGGAAATTTTATTTTTGATGCGTCGCCTTTTTTTGCCAGTTTGTCGATGACAGGACCGCCGGGATACCCCAGATCCAGATATTTCGCCACCTTGTCGAAAACCTCGCCGACAGCGTCGTCTCTTGTCCTTCCAAGGATTTTATACCTGCCGAATCTTTCAACCAGTATCAAATCCGTATGCCCGCCTGATATTATAAGTGCCAGATACGGAAATTTCACCCCGTTAGAAGTCCGATACGATTGCGCATCGGCAGACGCCTTCGGCATCTTACTTCTAACGGGGTAAACTTTCGGCTTCCCATATGCAAATTTCCCGGGCTTTGGATAATTTGAAAAAATATGCCCTTCTATGTGGTTTATGCCCACAATAGGTATTCTCATTATTTCCGAAATTGCCTGCGCCGTCGTTGTGCCTATAAGGAGCGAGCCTATTAATCCGGGCCCGACGGTAACGGCAACGGCATCGATTTTGCCGCTTCCGCTCAATGCCTTTTCAACAACATAATTTATATTTTCCAGGTGATGGCGGGATGCGAGTTCCGGCACTATGCCTTTATATTTTTTATGTATTTTTATCTGGGATGATACCACATTCGACAGTACCGTTGTCCCGTTTTCCACGACGGCACTGGAAGTGTCGTCGCAGGATGTCTCAATTCCAAGGATTCTCATATTATGATATTGTTGAAAAACCTCACCACAGAGAAACCCCGATAAACATCGGGATAAACTTCGAACACAGAGAAGACACACAGAGAATCTTTTCTCGGCGCTGTTTTCTCTGTGAACCTCTTGTTTCTCTCTGTGCCTTTGTGGTAGAATGACTTTTTCAATGGTCTCATTATCTGTTTTCGGTTTTTAGGTATTCGGGAATTGTAAATAATTCTATTCCGGCCCGTTTGAATTCAGGTATGATTTTTTCCAGCGCCGGAGGCAGATTTTTTTTATGTACATGGCCGATCGCCACACCCTCGCCGTTTTTTATGGTAAAATTTTTGAAGGTTTCAAGCTGCCTCATAATATATTTCATGTCGTCATCGTTGTCCAAAAAAAATTCATTCTGCAAGCAAGGGATTCCCATATCAATTGCCGACTTATAAGCAACAGAATCCAAAGAGGTATGCGAATCGACAAAAATAAGGTTTTTCTTCTTTACGATTTTAAGAAATTGTTCCATTTTATCCTTATCTTTCGTAAATGCACTCCCCATATGGTTGTTGACGCCGTATGCGCCGGCAACATTGGCAAGGTTTTTCTCGAACATTTCTTTTATGTTTTTCTCATCCATGCTCAAAAGAAGCGCCCTTTTGCCCGGATTAACCTTCGGGAAATTTTCCGGCTGCATCGGCTGATGCAGGAAGAATACCTGCTTGTCTCTGGCCAGCTTTTCGGCAATTTCCGCTGAATATTTTTCATAAGGCATCACGCTGTATGTCAGCGGAATACCTAACTTCAAAAAATTATCGATGATTTCAATGTTCTGTCCCAGATCGTCTATTATGATTGCCGCTTTTATCTTGGTCCGCGGTACGAAAAACAAAATGCGGTTCAGCAGGATGTCGCCTTTGTATATCAAAATAGAACCCCTATTATCGGCAAATTGAACGCTTACGGGGTATTCTTCCAGTCCGAATTTTATCTTTTTGAATATTTCTTCCCTGTCTTTGTCTGTCTTTATTTCCTTTATGAATTCCACCCATTTTGCGGACTTCGATTTTTTTTCGACCGAAAAGTTTTTCCTTACATTTTCGTCACTTATGCTGAGCTGCAGCAGTGTGTTGTTTACCTTCATGTCGACCTGCTTTGACAGTTCGGAAATGTCTTCCGGCTGCCTTAAAAAATAGAAGGTAATACTTAAAAATACGATTACAATTACCAGCAATCTCCAGATTATTTTCATTGTTTTAGCAAAATATCCCTTACTTTTATGATCTGGGCCGCACGATCCAGAATTTCATCTTTTATAACGACCTTCTGCGCCGTTTCTGTAGATGTTTTTACGCTGTAAGTCGACGCTTTGACATCATATTTTTTATCGCGGTCTTTGGCATTTGCGATCTCCATATCAAATTCCTGCTTCTGAAGGGCAATCTCCGTCTCGCGGGAAACATCAATAACTATATCCGGCATAATTCCCC
>Ga0315268_10003509_pt1 | contig 17279 bp, 11 predicted proteins | sample C1_top_MG_FD_204535 | JGI IMG/M metagenome (GOLD analysis project Ga0315268, IMG submission 204535) | Sediment microbial communities from Yellowstone Lake, YNP, Wyoming, USA - C1_top | ecosystem: Environmental > Aquatic > Freshwater > Lake > Sediment | place: USA: Wyoming | collected 2017-08-01
GCATTGCCGCCACGCGCTCACGAAATAAATTTGCCGCTTCGTCCATGCCGCACCTCCGTTAGGGTTGGGCGGCATTGTGGCGCTCACGCGGCCTTGTTGCACGACGGGGACGGGCGAGGACTTACGGCACATCAGCGGCGCTGAGCCCAACGGCGCCGCTCCAGCCGACGAACTGGACTGCCCCTTGCGCGATGCGGATCTTGGCGACGCGGTCGAGGTTGCCGTCGGCGATGATCATGGCGTCACCGAAGACCGACAACGCTTGGACCTGGAAGAAGGCGGACGTGGAGGCGAAGGCCTCGAAGCCACCAAAACACCAGTCGGGCGAGAAGTTGCCAACACCGGCTGAGACGCACGCGGCCGGGCTGAGGCCGGTGGTCGAGCCGATGGTGCCGATCCAGCCCGCAAACACACCCGCCTCAGTGAAGCGCATGACGCGGTTGGTGTTGTTAATGTCGTCGGCGACGTAGATGTAGCCGCCGCCGAGCGCGAGCCGCGGAGCCCAGTAACCAAGCTCGCCATCGCGGAAACCCGCCTCGGACGTTCCGCCCTTGCACCACCCGCCGGTGGGACCCGGCACGGTGATCGGCAGACCGCCGTCACAAGACGTCGGCGCCGTGGCCGTGCGACCAGTCCAGCCCAGAAACTCCCCGGTCGACGCCTTGAACTTGTTGAGTCTGAAGGCCGAGGCGACGTAGAGCGCGTCCACCCCGGCGTCTGCAGCCACGCCGTAGGCCTCCTTGAGCATACCATCCGACGAGCCCACGGCCGGTCCTGGCGCGTCCTGAGTAGTCCAGCCACTTACCGATCCAGTCGCCACCGTGCCGAGCCAGCCAAGCGGCGCCCCCGTCGCAACGTCGAACTTGTGCAAACAATCGCCGGCTGCATCGGCGACGAAGAGCAGGCCATTGGCGACAAACAACCCCGTCGGATACTTCAAGCGGCCGGGTTGTGGGTCGACCGTAGAGGCACCAGGGCTTCCTCCCGTGCACCAACTGCGCGTCGAGTGGCCGGCTGCCGGAAGTGGCGGACCCGTCACCGTGCAGCTCGTTGGCGCGGTCGCAACAGGACCCATCCAACCAAGAAGTGAGCCGGTGGCGAGGTCGTAAGAATACACCGTTGCGTAATCGGTCGTGTACAACGCCCCGCCACTGACGGCGACGCCTTGGCTGCCAATGACTGGGGGATAGGATGAGTCGAAAGCTCCGGTAGTAGGATCGTACGACTGCACGCCCGCGTTGCTGGCCACGAGCAGTCTCCCCGCGGCTACTGCGATGCCACGCGGCCACGGCAACATGCCTCCGCCCGTGCCCGGTTTGGCATTTCCTCCTGTGCACCACGAGCCCGTGAACTGATCGACTGCCGGCAACGCCCCGAGGCACGACGCCGGCAATGTGGCGACGCCGCCGATCCAACCTGCGGGCTGGCCGGTGCTCGTGTCGATCCGCGTGATCGTGCCCGTGTTGAATCCCGAAACATAGACGTACGTGCCGTCTGTGGCGACGCCATCTGGGCCAGCCGAGGCGCCGCCCGGCGCCAAAGACGTACTGGGCAGGCTGGTGAGAAAAGCACCGGTCACAACGTCGTACTCGTTGAGTGCTATGAGGTCCGCGACATAGAGGGTCGAGCCGGCAACGACGAGGTGCAGGGGGAAGTCGAGGGCGCCAGGGAAATCGCCGGCCATGGCCGTTCCGCCGAGGCACCAGCCCGGCGTGAGACTCCCAGCGGGCGCCGTTGAGCAACCGGCAGCGCCGCCGCTCGGCGTCGCATCGACCACTCCAATCCAGCCGAGGGGCGCGCCAGTGGTCTGGTCGAGCTTGGCGACGCGGTTGTTGTCGCCGTCGGCAACGTAGAGAACACCGTTCGCGGCGAATACGTCCCTTGGTGTCGCTACCATGCCATCACCGGTCCCTGCGACGGGTGGCCCTGCCGCGGCAGTCCAACCGGTGGCCACGCCGTAGCCGCCGATCCAGTCGGCGGCGAGCTTGGGGCTGACGACCCGGATCGTGACCTGCACCGCGGCTGTGCTCGAGAAGCCGTCCGTTGCGGTCACATTGAAAGCTGCAATGTCGCCTGCGGCTGTCGGCGTCCATGTCCACGCCGCGCCGCTTTCGCTCAGGATTGCACCCACGTTGGCGGGCGCTCCGGATTGTGTGAGAGTGCCAGACAGAACTGCGTCGAGTTGAAACGTGAGGGCATCGCCGTCGAGGTCACTCGCATCCGAGGCTGCCACCAATGCTGCGTACGAGACCGTGAGCGGCTCCATCGGAGCCGCCCCCGTGAGCAACCCCACAACAGTGAACTGCGGCGTATGGTTGGTCACGTTGATGATCACCGGCACGGCGTTATCACTCGCGTGGATACCGTCAACGACTCGCACAACGAAGGCCGAGACGTCACCGTCGGCGCTGTGCGGCGTCCACTCCCAGGTTTCGCTTGGGCCAAGCAGAGTATCTCCGGGCACGACCACGGCGCCGGCCTTGGTGAGCCTGCCGCTCAACACTTGTTCTACTCTGAACGCCAGACTGTCTCCATCAGCATCGGTCTGATCTCCCGCTGCGCTCAGAGACTCGTAGCTGATTGGGAATGCCGAGTTCTCCATGGCGCCCTCTAATCGGGCCACGCTCGTCAGCGTCGGAGCAGTATTGGCTCGCGGGCTAGAATTACCGTGACACGCGGCCGAGGCGGCCAATAGTGACACCATCAGCGCTTGCCGACGGCAGAGGCCTAACACGCGAGCACCTCTGGCACGGCCGGAGACTATTACTCCAACCGGCATGGTCCAAGTCCATCCTAGCCAAAGCAGCCAATACCGCGACGAGCTCATCGATGTCATCTCCCTAAGGAACCCAGTCCATGCACTGCGCGAGTCCGTTGCGGGCTTCAGGCATACATCTCTCGGCGAAGCCGCAGCCGCCACAGCACACCTGGCTCCGATCAATACACGCGTACGGAGTCTGGCGTTCGCAGCACGACAGGCCCGCCGAACATGGGCAACTGAAGACGCCCCCGCAGCCATCGTCGTGGTGGCCCGCATAACACGCGAACCCGTAGTCCACGCAGGTCTTCGGCTTGCAGCACGTGTGGTTGTCCATACATTTCGACCCCGCGTCACACGTCGGGCAAGCGAAAGTCCCGCCGCAGCCATCGCTGCCGTCTCCTTACTCGGAGAATCAATGAGATCGCTGAGCTTCAAGAGCGCGCCCTGCGCCGACAGGAGGACAGGTTGTGCCGGCGCAATGATATAGGGGGAGGCAAACACGTTCTCGACGAGCAGGTGGCTCGTTTGCCTCGAGCCGCGGTGCTCCTGCACAGCGGCCTCCCGCACCGTCACGCTCGGATGCGTGAACGGGTCGGAGACAATCTTGAGCCTGTGACGGCCGGGCGCGACGGTTACAACATACAGGCGTTTGGAGCCATTACACGCCGCATCCTCACTGGCCAAGCTCAGTGCTTGGTCGTCGAGATAGACATCGGCCAGTCGCGCCTCATCGGCCTCAAGCTCGATGCACACCACAGGCTCGGTGGTGCTGAACTCCAGCTCATCGTCGTCGGCACGGTCACGGTCATCATCAAGGTCATATCCGCGACCGTGTCCCCCGGGTGTCCTCGTGGTGAAAACGACCGCGCCACTGCTGCATACGAAGCTCGGCTTTGTGGCCCGTCGCGCGAGCCAGGTTAGGCCGCATTCGCTGCAACTCGGTCCGGGACAGGCCGAAATGTCGGACGGCGGCAATATCTCGCCGTCACCGACCGCGGCGGGCGGGACGAGGTCACCGCCAGGGGGGGGGGGCAACTGCACCATCAGTGGGCTGCGGATCGTCGTGATGGCGGTGATCACCGGGGAGACAGCCACCTGGCAGCGCACCAAGAAGAACGGACGCGATGCCAAGCGCCAGCCAGCCGCCCCTCGTCGAAGACACGCCACTACAGCCAGCCCCGAGGTTCATGAACTGCCCCCTCCTACTGAGTGATTCTAGAATCGCCGTCAGTCGCGATTCAGCGATGCTACGGGTCCGCCTGAAACGGCGCAAGCACATTCACCACCTCCGCACCTACGCGCATTCCGGGCCAAACCGTCGCCAAGGCTGGCAGCGGAGCATGAACGGCGTTCCGAACATGAACTCCGTGGCAACCGAGAAGGGATTTGCTGGCTTCAACGGTCAGGAGGGCAGCTTTACAGACGCTCTGCCTCGATATGCGACGGCCAAAAAGGATCGCGGCAACCCAAGCAGGGGCGGAGATCCCGGTCGACCGGGCCGTCGTTGCGCAAAGCGAACGCAGTCTAAGCAGGTAGAGAGGCGGCCAGCACGGCGCAGGCCGGCCGCGGTACCGCAGCGGCAGGGGCGAAGCCCCTGACGCGAGGAACGCAAGCGAGACGGCCGGCGGTCAGTGACGACGCGCCGGACTCCCCCTACTCGTTGACGGCAATCCCAGGCAGGTTCGCCAAGAGCGGCCCCTCGCGGTCCTCCATCGTCATCTCGTACTCCTCGTCTTCCTCGAGCAGCTCCGGATCGACCACCGCCACGACGCGGTTGTAGCCCGCGACGCCCGTGCCGGCCGGGATCAAGCGACCCATGAGCACGTTCTCCTTCAAGCCGCGCAGGCGGTCGACCTTGCCGGCCAGCGCCGCCTCGGTGAGCACCTTGGTGGTCTCTTGGAACGACGACGCCGACAGATACGACTCGGTCGACAGCGACGCCTTCGTAATACCGAGCAGCATAGGCTCGCCCGTCGCCGGGCGGCCGCCGCCGGTCATCACGCGCTCGTTCTCCTCTTCGAAGATGCCCTTCTCGACCTGCTCGTCGATGAGGAACGTGGTGTCGCCGACATCCTTGACGCGCACGCGACGCAGCATCTGCCGCACGATGGTCTCGATGTGCTTGTCGTTGATGCGCACGCCTTGCAGACGGTAGACTTCTTGGATCTCGTCGACCAAGTAACGACCGAGCTGCTTTTCACCCAAGACGCGCAAAATGTCGTGCGGATTGGCCGCGCCGTCCATCAAGGGCTCGCCCGCCTTGATGCGGTCGTTCTCCTGAATCGTCATGTGCCGGCCCTTTGGCACCAAGTACTCGATGGGCTCGCCGACATCGGGAACCACAATGACCTTGCGCTTGCCCTTGGCGTCCTTGCCAAACTGTACGACGCCGTCGATCTCCGAGATGACCGCGTGGTCCTTCGGCTTGCGCGCCTCGAACAACTCGGCCACGCGCGGCAGACCGCCCGTGATGTCCTTGTCTTTCGTGGTCTCGCGCGGGATGCGCGCCACGACATCGCCGGCCTCGACTCGGTCGCCTTCGCTGACGCCCAAGTTGGCGCCGATCGGCAAGAAGTACCGCGCCTCGTTATCCGAGTTTGGCAAGCGCATGGGCTCGCCGCGCGAGTCTTGCACCGTGATGCGCGGGCGCGTGTCTTTGTCTTTGCTCTCGATGATGCGCTTGCGCGACAGGCCCGTTACTTCGTCGAGCGTCTCGTTCATCGTGACGCCTTCGATGACGTCGTCGAACTTCACGGCGCCCGAGACCTCGGTCAAGATCGGCACCGCGAACGGATCCCACTCGCAGATGATGGCGCCGGCGGCCACTTCGGCCCCGTCGGCGGCCATCAAGCGCGCGCCGTAGTTGACCGTGTAGCGCTCGCGCTCACGACCGCCCTCATCGACGAGTGCGACCTCGCCGTTGCGATTCATGACCACGATGCCGCCGTCGGCCTTCTTCACCGTGTTCAAGCTCAAGTAGCGTACGGTACCCGCGTTGCGCGCTTCGAGCGTCGACTGCACCGCGCGACCTGACGCGATACCGCCGATGTGGAACGTACGCATAGTGAGCTGCGTGCCAGGCTCGCCAATCGACTGCGCCGCGATGACACCGACCGCCTCGCCCAAGTTGACCTTGCGCCCGCGCGCGAGGTCACGGCCGTAGCACTCGATGCAGATGCCGCGCTTGGCGTTGCAGGTGAGCGGTGAGCGCACCTTGACCTTACGAATCGGCGAGTCGTTGATGACCGTGACCTTGGCCTCGTCGATCTCTTCGCCCGCCGAGACGATGACTTGGTCGGTGTGCGGATGGACGATGTCTTCCAACGCCACGCGACCCAAGATGCGATCGCCCAAGGGCTCGATGATTTCCCCGGCTTCGATGAGCGTCTCGATCTCGATGCCGTCGAGCGTGCCGCAGTCGAACTCTTGCACCGCCGAGTCTTGCGCGACATCGACGAGACGTCGCGTCAGGTAACCCGAGTTGGCGGTCTTTAGCGCCGTATCGGCCAAGCCCTTACGCGCGCCGTGCGTCGAGATGAAGTACTGCAACACCGAGAGGCCTTCGCGGAAGTTAGCCGTGATCGGCGTCTCGATGATCTCGCCCGAAGGCTTGGCCATCAGGCCGCGCAAGCCGGCGAGCTGCTTAATCTGCTGCCGCGAGCCTCGCGCGCCTGAGTCGGCCATGATGAAGATGGGGTTAAAGGAGGGCATCTTGCGCTCCTCGCCCGTCTCACTCGTCGCCATTTCGGAGCCGATGCCGGTCATCAGCTCGTTCTCGATCTCCTCGGCGACGCGCGACCAAATGTCGATGACCTTGTTGTAGCGCTCGCCGTCGGTGATGAGACCCTCGGTGTACTGGTTCTCGATCTCCTGAACCTGCTTTTGCGCCCAGTCGACGATCTCGTGCTTGCGCTGCGGGATGACCATGTCCTTGATGCAGATCGAGATACCGGCGCGCGTCGCGTTGGTGTAGCCGAGCGTACGCAGGTGGTCGGCCAGAAGCACGGTCTCTTTCTGGCCGCACTTGCGGTAGCACAGGTCGATGAGAGCGCCGAGCGCCTTCTTGTCCATGACCTTGTTGACCGCTGTAAACGGCAGCGCGCGGGGCACGATGTCGTAGAGCAGTACGCGGCCGACCGTGGTCTTCTCACGCTTGCCCGCGACCTTGCACTCAATCGGGGTCTGCATCTCGACGATGTTGTGGTCGAGCGCGGCGCGCACCTCTTGCGAGCTCGCGAAGCGCATCCCCTCGCCCTTGGCGAAGGCGCGCTCGCGCGTCATGTAATAGCAGCCGAGCACGATGTCCTGCGAGGGCACGATGATCGGGCGGCCGTTGGCGGGTGAGAGGATGTTGTTGGTCGACATCATCAAGACGCGCGCTTCGAGCTGCGCCTCGACCGAGAGCGGCACGTGCACCGCCATCTGATCGCCGTCGAAGTCGGCGTTGAAGGCCGTACAAACGAGCGGATGCAGCTGAATCGCCTTGCCCTCGATGAGCACGGGTTCGAAGGCCTGGATGCCCAAGCGATGCAACGTCGGCGCGCGGTTTAGAAGCACCGGGTGCTCGCGGATGACCTCGTCGAGAATATCCCAAACCTCGGGCTTCTCTTTCTCCACCATCTTTTTGGCGCTCTTGATGGTGGTCACATACCCACGCTCTTCGAGCTTGTTGTAGATGAAGGGCTTGAAGAGCTCGAGCGCCATGATCTTCGGCAGGCCGCACTGATGCAGCTTCAACTCCGGGCCAACGACGATGACCGAGCGACCCGAGTAATCGACGCGCTTGCCGAGCAGGTTCTGACGGAAGCGGCCCTGCTTGCCCTTGATCATGTCGGAGAGTGACTTTAGGGGGCGCTTGTTCGGGCCGGTGATGCTCTTGCCACGGCGGCCGTTGTCGAAGAGCGCATCAACCGCCTCTTGCAGCATCCGCTTCTCGTTACGGATGATGATCTCGGGGGCGTTGAGCTCCTGCAGGCGCTTCAAACGATTGTTGCGGTTGATGACGCGCCGATACAAGTCGTTCAAGTCCGACGTGGCAAAGCGCCCGCCATCGAGCGGCACGAGCGGCCGCAGATCGGGCGGCAGCACCGGGATGACCTCGAGCATGAGCCACTCGGCGTGATTACCGCTGTCGCGAATGGCTTCGCTGACCTTCAAGCGCTTGCTCACCTTCTTGCGCTTGGCCTCGCTCGTGGTCTCGACCATCTCGACGCGTAGCTGCTTGCACATGGCCTCGATGTCGATGACCTTCAACAGGTCGCGGATCGACTCGCCGCCCATGCCGGCCGTGAACGACTCGAGCCCGTGCTCGGCTTGCAGGGCCTGGTACTCTTCTTCGGTCAAGAGTTGGCCACGCTTGAGCTCGGCCACGGCGCCGGGATCGATGACCGTGTAGGCCTCGCAGTACAAGACCTTCTCGAGCTCTTTGAGCGTCATGTCGAGGATGGCGCCGATACGCGACGGCAGTGAGCGCAAGAACCAGATGTGCGCAACCGGCGTGGCCAAATTGATATGGCCCAAGCGCTCGCGCCGCACCTTGCTCTGGATGACTTCGACGCCGCACTTCTCGCAGACGATGCCGCGGTGCTTCATGCGCTTGTACTTGCCGCAGTTGCACTCGTAGTCTTTGACGGGCCCGAAGATCTTGGCGCAGAACAGGCCGTCGCGCTCAGGCTTGAAGGTTCGATAGTTGATGGTCTCGGGCTTCTTTACTTCGCCGTGTGACCACTCGCGGATCTTGTCCGGGCTGGCCATCGAAATACGAATGGCGTTGAAGTTGACCGGATCTTTCGGCTTCTCGAAAAATGAGAAGATATCTTTCACGTCGCACTCTCCTTACCAAACCTGCTGCCCCAGCGTATCGCTCTTTTACAACCCGCTCCCGCTCCCGCTCCCGAACCCGCGCCCGGGTCTGACCCTCGGGCGCGAGAACGACAACGGTTACGGCCGCCCTTCGGACGACATCGGCGCCGCCGACAAGGGACTCGTGGACTTATCGTCCTCGATCATCTCGACGTCGAGACAAAGCGCTTGCAATTCCTTCATCAAGACGTTGAACGACTCGGGCACTCCGCACTCGAGCACGTTCTCACCCTTGACGATGGCCTCGTACATGCGCGTACGACCCACCACGTCGTCGCTCTTGACCGTCAGGAACTCCTGCAGCGCATAGGCCGCGCCGTAGGCCTCCATGGCCCAGACTTCCATCTCGCCCAAGCGTTGACCGCCGAACTGCGCCTTGCCACCGAGCGGTTGCTGGGTGACGAGTGAGTACGGCCCGATCGAGCGCGCGTGAATCTTGTCGTCGACCAAGTGATGTAGCTTGATGATGTACATGATGCCGATGGTCACGTCCTGATCGAACGGCTCACCGGTGCGGCCGTCGAAGAGCACGGTCTGACCGCGCTTCGGCAGCTCCGCCATATCGAGCACACCCTCAATCTCCTTCTCGGTCGCGCCCTCGAAGACGGGCGACGCAAAGTGGATGCCGTCCTTGACCTTGTGGACCAAGCGCTTGACATCCTCGTCACCGAGGTCGTCGATGAAGCTCTTTTGGTCCTCGGCGTCGAAGTAGCGCTTGAGCTCGCGCTTCAACTTCTCGGTCGAGTAGTTCTGCTCGACGAAGCGCGTGAGCTTCTTGCCGAGCTCGCGCGCGCCCCAGCCGAGGTGCGTCTCCAAGATCTGCCCGACGTTCATACGTGACGGGACGCCGAGCGGGTTCAAGACGATGTCGACGGGCGTGCCGTCGGCCATGTACGGCAGGTCCTCGGCCGGCAAGATGCGCGAGATGACGCCCTTGTTGCCGTGGCGGCCTGCCATCTTGTCACCGACCTGCAGCTTTCTCTTGATGGCCAGGTAGACCTTGACCATCTTGATGACGCCCGGCGCGAGCTCGTCGCCCTTCTTGAGCCGCGCGATCTTGTCGCCGAAGGTCATCTTGACGAGCGCCACGCGCTCCTCGACCGACTTCAAGATGCCGACCACGCGCTCGGCGATCTTGGCGCCGCCCGTGACCGTCACCTCGGCGATGACCTTGTCGGACAAGGCATCGAGCATGCTCTCGGTGAGCTTGTCGCCCTTCTTGATGACGACCTCGCCCGCGTCATCGACGACGCGGCCGTTGGAGGTCTCACCCTTTAGGATGCTCACGATCTTGCGTCGTGCGCTCTCCTTGATGATCTTGACCTCGTCGTTCTGGTCCTTGATGAGGCGAGCCTCTTGCTCCTCTTCGATCTGCTGCGCGCGCTCGTCCTTGTCGATGCCCTTGCGCGCGAAGACCTGAGCGCCGATGACCGTGCCCGAGACGCCCGGGGGGACGCGCAAGCTCGTGTCACGCACGTCGCCGGCCTTCTCGCCGAAGATGGCGCGCAAGAGCTTCTCTTCGGGGGAGAGCTGCGTCTCGCCCTTCGGAGTAATCTTGCCAACCAAGATGTCGCCGCTCTTGACCTCGGCGCCGATGCGCACGATGCCGGCCTCGTCGAGATCCTTGAGCGCTTCTTCACCGACGTTCGGGATGTCGCGCGTGATCTCTTCTTTGCCGAGCTTGGTGTCGCGGGCGACGCACTCGAACTCTTCGATGTGGATCGAAGTATAGAGGTCTTCTTTGACGACTCGCTCGCTGATGAGGATCGAGTCTTCGAAGTTGTAACCCTGCCACGGCATGAACGCGACGAGCAGGTTCTGCCCGAGCGCGAGCTCGCCGTGATCGGTCGCCGGTCCGTCACCGATGCAATCACCCTTCTTGACGCGATCACCGCGCCGGACGATGGGCTTTTGGTTCAAGCACGTGTTCTGATTGCTGCGCTGGAACTTGGTCAGGTTGTAGATGTCGACTTCTTGCGCCACGTCGTTCGTGTCGTCGTCGCTCTTCTTGGTGTCGGCCTTGACGACGATGCGCGTCGCGTCGACCGACTCGACGACACCGTCGCGGCGAGCCGTGACGGTCACGCCCGAGTCGCTCGCCACCTGCAGCTCCATGCCGGTGCCGACGAGCGGCGCGGCGGTGCGCAGCAAGGGCACGGCTTGGCGTTGCATGTTCGAGCCCATCAAGGCGCGGTTGGCGTCGTCGTTCTCGAGGAACGGAATGAGCGCCGTCGCTACCGAGACGAGCTGCTTCGGCGAGACGTCCATCAAGGTCACGTCTTCGGGGCGTGACACCTCGACCTCGCCCGCCTTGCGGCAAGCGACGAGCGCCTCGGTGAAGCGGCCACGCCCATCGACGATGGCGTTACCTTGCGCGATGACGTGCTGCTCTTCTTGTAGCGCCGAGTAGAACTCGACCTCGTCGGTGAGCTTGCCCTTCTCGGCCTTGCGGTAGGGGGTCTCGACGAAGCCGTACTCGTTGACGCGCGCAAACGTCGACAACGAAGCGATGAGGCCGATGTTCGGGCCTTCCGGCGTCTCGATGGGGCAGATACGGCCGTAGTGCGTCGGATGCACGTCGCGCACCTCGAAGCCGGCGCGCTCGCGCGTCAAGCCTCCAGGCCCGAGTGCCGACAGACGTCGCTTGTGCGTCACTTCGGAGAGTGGGTTCGTCTGGTCCATGAACTGCGAGAGCTGCGAGCTGCCGAAGAACTCTTTGATGACCGCCGAGACCGGCTTGGCGTTGATGAGATCGTGCGGCATCAACGTCTCGATCTCTTGCAGGCTCATGCGCTCGCGGATCGCACGCTCCATGCGCACGAGGCCGACGCGGAACTGATTCTCCAAGAGCTCACCGACCGCGCGCACGCGGCGATTGCCCAAGTGATCGATGTCGTCGACCGTGCCCTTGCCGTTCTTCAGATCGAGCAAGTAACGCACGACCTCGAGGATGTCGCGCTTGGTCAAGACCGTATTGTCGATGGGCTCTTCGAGGCCGAACTTGTGGTTGAGCTTCAAACGGCCGACGCGCGACAGGTCGTAGCGCTCGGGGTTGAAGAACAGGTTGTCGAAGAGCGTGCGCGCCGTATCGGGCGTGGGCGGGTCCCCGGGGCGCAGGCGCCGGTAGATCTCGAGGATGGCCTCGTCGACGTTCTCGACCTTGTCGACGAGCAAGGTATCGCGCAGGAACGAGCCAACGTTCAAGCCGTCGATGAAGAGGATCTTGAACTCGCTGATGCCACGCTCGCGCAGCTCCTCGAGCTTCTCGGCGTCAACGGTCTGGTTGGTCTGTAGAATCACCTCGCCCGTGTTCTCGTCGATGACGTCCTCGCTCGAGACGGCGCCGATCACGTCCTCGGCCTCGACGGCGATGCGCTGCAGCTTCGCCTCTTGGATGGCTTTAATCGCCGTGCGCGTGAACTTGCGGTTCTTGCGTACGATGATCTCGCGCGTCTCGGGGTGCTTGATGTCGCGGGTCGCGCGCTGGCCGAGCAAGAGCTCGATGTCGACCGACTTCTCGTACTTGTCTTTGCCGAGGATGAACAAGGTCTCGGTGTCGTAGTAGTAGTCGAGCAGCTCCTTGGTCGAAAAGCCAAGCGCCTTTAAGAGCACGGTCGCCGGCAGCTTGCGCCGCCGATCGATACGCACGTGCATGATGTCCTTGGTGTCGAACTCGAAGTCGAGCCAACTGCCGCGGTTCGGGATGATGCGCGCCGAGTGCAAGAGCTTGCCCGATGAGCCGCTCTTGGTCTTGTCGGAGTTGACGAAGAAGAACGCGCCGGGCGAGCGATGCAGCTGCGAGACGATGACGCGCTCGGTGCCGTTGACGATGAACGTCCCGTGCTCGGTCATGAGCGGGATCTCACCGAAGTAGACGTCCTGCTCCTTGACGGAGCGGATCGACTGCTGGCCGGTGACTTCGTCCTTCTCCCAGACAATCAGGCGGATCGAGACCTTCATCGGCGCCGCGTAGGTCATGCCGCGCTGATGACACTCGTCAACGTCGTACTTCGGCGCGTCGATGTCGTACTTGACGAAGTCGAGCGAAGCCGTCTCGTTGAAGTCCTTGATCGGAAAGACGCGCTTGAAGACGGCCTGCAGGCCCACGTCTTCGCGCTTCATCGGATCCCCACCGAGCTGCAGGAACTTGTCGTAGCTGCGCTTCTGGATGTCGATGAGGTTCGGAATATCGATCAGGTTGCCAATCTTCGCGAAGCTCTTACGCATGCGGAAGTTGTCTTGGATTTGAGCCATGCTCACCGTGCTCCCTTGACATATCGTTGCAGGCGAAAATCGCCCGAAGCGCCCGCCGACCCGTTAAGACACGTATGCAGGGCCGGCGGTATAGCCAGCCCTGCACGCGAAATCAACTGCGGTCGGCGCCCGTAGCGCCCTTCTCGCTCCTAAGAGCAACTACATCCCTCCACGACCACGCTCATGCCGCGGTCGGTGGAAGTAGACACTTGAAACACTCGAGATGCGCGGCCCTTAGGCCTTGATCTCGACCTTGCCACCAGCCGCCTCGAGCTTCTTCTTGAGCTCTTCGGCGTCCTTCTTGGGCAAGGCCTCTTTGACGGTCTTCGGAGCGCCGTCGACCAAGTCCTTGGCTTCTTTCAAGCCGAGGCCGGTCGCCGTGCGAACTTCCTTGATGACCTGGATCTTGTTGGCGCCTGCCTCGAGCAAGATCACGTTGAACTCAGTGGCCTCTTCGACTGCCGCGGCCGCCGCCACCGGCGCCGCAGCCATCATCATCCCGCCGCCCGAAGCCGCCTCGAGACCATGCTCATCTTTGAGATAGTCGCCGAGCTCCTTCGCCTGCAGAAGGGTGAGGGCCACAATCTTGTCGCCCAGGTTCTTGATATCGGAATTCCAACTACGTGCTGCCTCTGCCATGACCTGCTCCTTGATAACGTGCAATGAACCATTGCCCTAAATCGCGCTATGCGCTTCGTTAAACCTTACTTCTGCTCTGTCTTCGAAAGTCCATCTTTGCTGAGCTTGTCGATCGCGCCGAGCAAGCGCCCACTTGGGCCCTTGAGCTGCGCGGCGATACGCCGACCGGTGCCGAGCGCCATGCCGATGACTTGCGCCATCAGCTCACGCTTGCTCGCCATCTTCGCGAGCGCCTCGGTCGTCTTCGCGTCGATGGGCTTGCTCTCGAGGATGCCACCCTTGATCTTGAGGTGCTGGCAGGTCTTCAAGAACTCGACCACCATCTTGGCGGTGCTGACCGGATCGCTGTACCCGAGCAGCACGCCGGTCGGCGTGCCACCGAGAAACTTCGCGGCCCCTTCGGCGCTCGTGCCGGCCAAGGCCCGCTTCATCAAGGTATTCTTGACGACGCGGTACTTGGTATCGCCGGCGCGCGTCTGCTTGCGCAACGACTCGACCTCGGCCACCGTCAGACCCGTGTAGTCCAGGAAGATGACGCCCGACGCTTTGCCGAGCTCACTCTTCATGTCCGTGACGAAGGTCTCTTTTACATCATGTTGAATCATGGGCTACACCACCTTATTCCGTAACGAAGGCAGCTTGCGCCTTCGCCGTGTCGATCTTGATGCCCGGGCCCATGGTGCTCGCGATGGACATCGAGATGAGATAGTTGCCCTTCGCGGTCGCCGGTTTGGCGCGAACGACTTGCTCGACCAGCGCCTTGAAGTTGTCGTGCAGCTTGTCGGCCGAGAACGAGAGCTTGCCGATCGGGCAGTGAATGATGCCTGCCTTCTCGACGCGGAACTCGATACGTCCGGCCTTCTGCTCGCGCACGGCGCGACCGACATCCATGGTCACCGTGCCGACCTTCGGATTTGGCATGAGACCACGGGGCCCCAAGACCTTGGCGATGGGTCCGATCTTCGGCATCATGTCGGGCGTGGCGATGCAGGCGTCGAAATCGACCCAGCCACCCTTGATCTTCTCGACCAAGTCCTCGGCGCCGACGAAGTCAGCTCCGGCCTCCTTGGCCTCGTTCTCCTTTTCGCCCTTGGCGAAAACGAGCACGCGCAGCGTCTTGCCGGTGCCGTGCGGCAACGAGACGACGCCACGAACCATCTGGTCGCTCTTCTTCGGATCGATGCCGAGTCGAATCGCGATGTCGACTGACTCGTCGAACTTGGCCACCTTCATGCTCTTGAGCACGGCGAAGGCCTCGGGCGGATCGTACCGCTTTTGGCGGTCGATCTTCTCGACGTTAGCGCTAAAGCGCTTACCTGGTTTACTCATGCACTCAATCTCCCTGCAGTACGAGCGGCTCCTTGCGGCGAGCCTCCTGCATCAGGCGCTACTTGACCTCGAGCCCCATGCTCTTGGCCGTGCCCTCGATCACCTTCAAGGCCCCAGCGAGGTCCTTGCAGTTGAGGTCGGGCATCTTCACTTTGGCGATGTCTTCGATCTGCTTGCGCGTCACCGAGCCGACCTTGATCTTGTTCGGCTCCTTCGAGCCCGCGCCCGGCTTCTTCGTGGTCTTTAGGCCCGCCGCCTTCTTCAACAGGATCGACGCCGGCGGCGTCTTCGTGATGAAGCTAAAGGAGCGATCCGCGTAGACCGTGAGGATGACCGGGATGACCATGTCGCCATCCTTGGCCGTACGCGCGTTGAACTCCTTGCAGAAGCCCATGATGTTGACGCCGTGCTGACCGAGCGCGGGCCCAACGGGCGGTGAGGGCGTCGCCTTACCGGCGGCGATCTGCAACTTGACGTATCCAGCAATCTTCTTAGCCATCTCTTTTACGCCTTTTCTACTTGCACAAAGTCGAGCTCGACCGGAGTCGCACGCCCGAAGATCGAAACCAACACCCGAACCTTAGCTTTATCGGCGTTGACCGCGTCGACCACGCCGTTGAAGTTCTGAAACGGTCCGTCGACGACACGCACGTTCTCGCCGTCTTCGAATTGCACGCGGGGCTTCGGCTTCAACGTGCCCTCGTCGATTTGACGCGTCAGGCGATGCACCTCGGCCTCGGGCACCGCGGGCGGCGCCGTGGCGCTGCCGACGAAGCCCGTGATCTTAGGGGTCGCCTTGACGAGGTGCCAGCTCTCGTCATCGAGCTGCATCTGCACCAACATGTAGCCCGGGAAGAACTTGCGCTTGGTGGTCTTCTTCTGACCGCCCTTGGCGAGCTCCACCACGTTCTCGGTCGGGATGAGCACATCGCCGAACTTGTCCGTCATGTTGAACTGACGGATGCGCTCCTCGAGGCTCTTCTTGGCCCGATTCTCATAGCCCGAGTACGTGTGCACGACGTACCACTTGAGATTGGGGTTCGGGGCCGCGGCGGGGGCCGCAGCTTGCGCCTCGGGGGCGACGTCTCTCTTCGGCGTCGCTTTGTGCTCGCGCGGCTGTGTCTCTTGCTCACTCATCGTGCTGTCCTCGTCCTATCCTCATGGGCGCGTCGAAGGCGCGATACTCTAGCCTGCCGAGACGCCCGGCGCTCGGAGCATGACGCCGGTCAGCCACATCCAGACCGCGTCGAAGATTCCGAGGTACAACGAGCAAACCACCACTGTCACAATGACCACGATGGTCGCGCTGCCGGTCTCTTGGCGCGACGGCCAGGAGACTTTGGACAGCTCATCCACCACTTCGTTGGCGAGCTGCAGCGTCGGCTTGTGCATGAGAACGAAGGCCGCGCCAGCGAAGCCAAGAGCGAAGGCCAGCACGCTCGTCAGCGGCGTCTCGCGCGAGATGACGGGCAGGTCGTCCCAGCCGAGCTGGACCCAACCCCAACTCAGGCCGTGCTGCAAGGAGATCGAGGCCAAGACGGCCAGCAGTATCACCCCGACTACGACATATCGTTGTCTTGCGCCCATCGCCTAACGTCGTCCTTCCACCACTCGCGGTGCACAGATAGTTGGCAGGCCAGGAGGGATTCGAACCCCCAACATGCGGTTTTGGAGACCGCCGCTCTACCAATTAGAGCTACTGGCCTATGCCTGGTTTCTCGTCGCGCTACTTGCTGATCTTGGTCTCTTTGTGCTCCGTGTGGCGCCGGTCGTGCGAACAAAACTTCTTCAAGGTAAGTTTGTCCGAGGTCTTCTTCTTGTTCTTCGTCGTCGTATAGTTGCGTCGCTTGCATTCCGTGCACTCGAGCGCAATCAACTCACGAACCGCTGCCATAAGCTCACCTGTTCCAATCAAAAACGACTACCCCGCCGTTGCGCGGGGCCTGGGGATCCTACTCGATGATCTCGGCCACGACGCCGGCGCCGACCGTGCGGCCACCCTCGCGAATGGCGAAACGCACTTCCTTCTCCATGGCGATGGGCACGTGCAGCTCAACTTCCATCGACACGTTGTCGCCCGGCATCACCATCTCGGTGCCGGCCGGCAGCTTGATGCTGCCCGTCACGTCGGTCGTGCGGAAGTAGAACTGCGGCCGATAGTTGTTGAAGAACGGCGTATGGCGGCCGCCTTCTTCCTTGTTCAAGACGTAGACCTCGCACTTGAACTTCTTGTGCGGGTTGATGGTGCCGGGCTTGGCCAACACCTGGCCGCGCTCGACGTCGTCTTTCTTGGTGCCACGCAACAGACAGCCGACGTTGTCGCCCGCTTGGCCTTGGTCGAGCAACTTGCGGAACATCTCGACGCCGGTGACGACCGACTTCTGCGTGTCTTTGAGCCCCACGATCTCGACTTCGTCGCCGACCTTGATGATGC
>Ga0315268_10003510_pt1 | contig 17279 bp, 12 predicted proteins | sample C1_top_MG_FD_204535 | JGI IMG/M metagenome (GOLD analysis project Ga0315268, IMG submission 204535) | Sediment microbial communities from Yellowstone Lake, YNP, Wyoming, USA - C1_top | ecosystem: Environmental > Aquatic > Freshwater > Lake > Sediment | place: USA: Wyoming | collected 2017-08-01
GTGGGGAATTTGTCCAGGTCTATCCCGGCCTTGTCTATCAGCAGCTGGCGGTAATCGTAGCGGGGCCAGGGACGGTTGAAATTCAGGATCTGATCCTGGTATTTTATCTCCAGCGTCCCGAAGGTTTCCTTGACAATGTGGCAGTACATCTCCTCGGTGAAGTCCATCAGCGTCTGATAATCCACATAGGCCCAGTAGAACTCCATTAAGGTGAACTCCTGCAGGTGCTGGGTGCTCATCCCCTCGTTGCGGAACACCCGCCCGATCTCGTAGACCTTCTCGTATCCGCCCACGATCAAACGTTTCAGGTGCAGCTCCAGCGAGATCCGCAGGAAAAGGTCCAGGTCCAAAGTATTGTGGTGGGTGATGAAGGGCTGGGCGTCGGCCCCGCCGGGAACCAGCTCCATCACCGGGGTCTCCACTTCCATGAAGCCCTTGGAGTCAAGGAAATCCCGCAGGGATTTGACGAATTTGGTCCTTTTGACGAACAGTTCCTTGACCTCGGGGTTGGCGATCAGGTCCAGGTAGCGCTTGCGGAAACGAGTGTCCACGTTCTGCAAGCCGTGGTATTTTTCCGGCAGGGGCAGCAGCGATTTGGAGAGCAGGGTCAGCTTCTGGGCCTGGACGGTGAACTCGCCGGTGTGGGTCTTGAACACCGGGCCCTGGACGCCCACGAAGTCGCCGATGTCGTACAGTTTGAAGGCCTGGTAGGCCTCGGCCCCCACTATGTCCAGCTTGGCGTAGCACTGGATCTTGCCGCTGGGGTCGGACAGTTGGAAGAACGAGGCCTTGCCGTGCCCCCGCACCGCGGTGATCCGCCCGGCGATGTCCACCTTTTCCTGGGAAACGATGAACTGCTCGGCGTCTTTAAGTATCTGGGCGGCGGTATGGGTGGCCTGGTATTTGGCGGGGTAGGGGTTGATCCCCAGTTTGCGGAGTTCTTCCAGCTTGTGAAGCCGCTCGGCCCGCTCCGGCACCTGTTCAAAATGTTCGGACATTTTATGTGTTCCTTTTATGATTTATTATTCAGCTAATCCTATTTCTGTTTTCCAAGAGACTATCCGGCATGCACCATTGAATTGTTTTCCTCGATGAAAGGCACCGGTTCTCCACAAATGTTCTTCAGATTAGTGAACTGGCAAGGTAGCCCCCGGGCATTTAAAATGCTTGGCCCATTCATTAACTGAAAATGAAGATGCGGGGCATCGGAATTGCCTGAGTTACCCAATCGTCCAATAATTTGCCCTTGTTTTATTGTCTGGCCTTTTTTTACCTTTAAGCTTCCGGGTATGATATGCCCATAAAAAGAATATTCATTCCCGTTATGCTTAAGTACTATATAATTGCCTGTCAACGCCGCAACAAACCCATATTTTTCTCTGAGCTTGCCCCATTCATGTTTATCCAAACGAGAACCAAATCCCGAGGGATTTTCTGGGATACCGTTAAAGCACTCTGCCACCTTGCCGTCAGCTATAGCATGGATGTTCTTTCCGTAACCTGGATAATCTTTGTTGGCTGTTTTCTTTTTTGAACAGAACTTGAAGTCTTTGGTGATCTGAATAAAGTCCATGGCAAATTCCTGGCCATAGCACTGGCGATGTATATAAATATTGTCGTAATTGTTGATAGCCAACCATGCCCCCTTCAGCGGGAATATATATCTATTTTTATTCTCATACTTAACGATCGGGATCCTGGAAACCGCCTTTTTCTCTTTACCTGCTTGAAGATAATGTACCGACACAACGCATTCATCAACAGGTGATTGATTGAGAATTCTAAAATGTTCTTGTAGAATGCCGGTTTCCTGACCTGGCTTTAAAATTGTTTCATTGGACATGTTATCATTGTCCCATAATTTTTCAGTCCCTAAGATTAGTTGAGATATTTGAGCCGGGGAACTGCTAATGCGAGCCACTCTTTCCACAAGCTTTTTTGTCAAAGATTTCAGACATCCTGAGGTATAGACCATCTGTTTTACAATTTTGCCCTTTATCTTAATATCAAATACTATTTTGTTTGTCACAATAGTATCTGGTGTCGTATTCTTGATCCTTATCGCTCGCACTAAAAAGTCAGACTCAACATTCGAGTTGATCTTCCGGCAGGCATTGATCATGAAATCTTTGGGAAGAAAAGTTATTTTCATTACATATCCCTTTTCTCATGTTTTTTATTTGTTTAACCACGACGAGATTACAACTGTCAGCGGCAGAGGTGCGGTCCAACAAAAAACACCGGACTTAAACTTATGTTCGGTGTCTTTCAGCCTACCTTTCACTATACCTCAGTATCCAGGCAAACCTTCGACCCCGGTTATCCTCCACTTGTCCCGGTGCTTGAACTTGACCGCCAATACCTGGGGGTTGCCGAACGAACCCAGCAAAAAGCCCTGTTCCCCGGCCCGGGAGACCACTACTATCACCTTGATGGTGTCCACCGCGGTATCTTCCTGAACCAGAACCTTCTGGTCGTCTATCACCACTTTTACTTTTTCAAACTCCATGAAGAACATTGTCAGCGCGGTGTCGGCCTTGGCCTTGGTCATGGCGCCCTGGCTGAACTCTTCATCGATGTTGGACATGATGAAGGTCCGGTCCTTTTTAAGGAACGACTTGACCGTCTTTTCCATGGCGGACTTGATCCTGGCCTGCGGGCTGAAAAAATTATTGTAGATCGTCAGCCCCATCACAACCAGCAGGACCACAGCTAGTGCCAGGATTATTTTATTTTTCATGGTCATTTTGGGGAAATGGATTATTGCGTTTGGATCACCAGAGAAACTATCAGGTGTTATCCGTCGTAACATTACCGGGGCGAGGCACGCCTCGCCCCTACAGTTATGCCACGATAAATTTCCATCAAATCCGTGTAAATCCGTGTCCCGATTAATTCCTGTCAGCCCAGTCTGGCCGCTATCTTGCCCAAGTACTCCTCCGCCATCTTCTCCGCCTGCTCCCGGCTGTCCGCCTCGGCGTTGACATGGAACAGCTCCCGGTAGGGATCCGGTATCACCTGCACCCAGTCGCGGCCAAAGAAGAGCTTCAGCCCGTCTATCATCTCCCGTTCCTGGTGCGCTTTGGTTTCCTCTATCAGCGCCCTCAACACCTCGCCCTTCTTGCTCCAATGGCAGGTAATGTTCTTCCGAATCAGGAAACTCTGGGGGATCTCGGAATAAAGGTCCTCTATCTTCGTTTTGGACAGGGCCATCATCTCCAGGATCTTGCAAACGGTCAGCATGGCGTCAAAGGCCGGCTGGAATTCTGGGAAGATGAAGCCCGCCCGGCGGCTGGCGATGAATCCCACTTCCGCCCCTGATGCCATCTCCATCAGAGATCGATTGTCTATCCGGCTGCGTTTTACAATGACCCCGTATTTTTGGGCCATCTCCTCGATAACCCGGGAGGCGGTCACCGGCACGGCCATGGCCTTTACGGCTTTGCTTTTCATCACTAAAAGCGAGATGGTCAGCATAGCCTCATCTCCGCTTAATATCCGGCCCCGGCCGTCCACCAGGAAAACCCGCTCGGCCCCGCTGTCCAGCAGAAAGCCGATGTCGGCCTTGAGCGACTTCACCGCCTCGGCCAGCCCGGCCTGCGACCTCTCAAAATCCTCCTTGGTCTTGGTGATCTTGGCCGGGTTGAGCTGGGCGTTCAGGGCCACCACCTCCAGGCCCAGTTCGCCCAGGATGGCGGGGAAAATTGTGGACGCTGCCCCGCAGGCATAATCTATCACTATCTTGAAATTAGCCGCTTTTATGGCCGAAGTATTGATGTAGGAAAGCAGGCCCTCGCGGTAGCTTTCGATGATCCGCTCCGGGAACTCCAAAAGACCGGTGTCGTCGGGCTCGGCCCGCTTGAAATCCTCACGCAGGAAAAGTCTCTCCAGATTTTTAACTTTAGCGGGCGGCAGGTCTTTGCCCTCGCCGTCGAAGAATATTATATCCACGAATTTGGGATCGAACGGCGATTTGCGGACGTGGATGCCGCCCATTTCCTTGCCGGACTTCAGCTGATAGCGCAGCAGGGGAATGGGCATGGCCCTCAGGTCCTCGGCATTGACCCCGGAGGAAAGCAGGCCCGAGAGCAGGGCCCGGTTGATCATCCGGCTGGCGGGATGCCCGTCCCGGCTGGTGGCCACCATGGCCCCCTGGCCCAAAAGGGCCCCGTAGGCCGCGCCCAGCTTGGCCGCGAACTCCGGCGTCATCTCGGTGTTGGCCAATCCGGTCACCCGGGGCCCGGCAAAAAATTCCTTCAGCCAGCGGTCGCCCCAGATCAGGCTGGTGGTCAGGATGGAATCCTCGTCCACTACCTTGCCCGGCCAGATCTTGATATTCTCCAGCACCTGGGCCCGGGCGCCGATCTGCACCTGGCTGCTGATGATGGCGTTCTGCGCTATTCCCGCGCCTTCGGAAATCTTCACTCCGTCGCAAATGATGGCCCCGGCTACCCGGGCCCGGTCCTCAATCGTGCTGTCCGCCCAGACTATGGAGTGCTCGATGAAAGCGTTCTGGCCGATCTGGCAGTTATCGCCGATCACCACATCGTGAAGATGAGTGCCGGCCCCCACTTTGACGTTTCGGCCCAGGATCACGGCCCCGGAAAGGTTGGTGTTTTGGGCCTGAATGCTGGAACCCTTGCCCACCCAGATGTCCTTTCCGATCAGGTTCAGCCGGTCGCCGTCCACCTCCACTTTGACATTTCCCTTTAGCACGTCCCAGTGGGCCTGGCGGTATTCCGAGATGTTGCCCACGTCCCGCCAGTAGCCCGAGGCCACGTGGCCGTATAGCGGCAGGTTCTTCTGAAGCAATACTGGGAATAGGTTCTGGGAGAAGTCGAACTCCCGGGCCTGGGGGATCAGGTCAAAGATCTCCGGCTGGAACATGTAGATCCCGGTGTTGATGGTGTCCGAGAAGACCTGGCCCCAGGTTGGTTTCTCCAGAAAGCGCACGATGCGGCCGTCCGGCTCGGTGATCACGATCCCGTATTCCAGCGGGTTCTGGACCCGGGTCAGGGTGATGGTGGCCAGAGCCTTTTTATCGGCATGGGATTTGATGATCTCGGAAAGGTCAAAATCGGTCAGCAGGTCGCCGGAGATCACTATGAACGGCTCCTTCAGCAGGTCCCGGGCCATGCCTACCGCCCCGGCTGTACCATAATCGGCGTCGGGCCTCAGGTATTCTATCTTCACCCCGTGACCGGACCCGTCCCCGAAATAGCCGGAGATGGCCGGGGCCTGGTGGAACAGCACGGCCACGATCTCGGTGATGCCGTGCCCGGCCAGCAGCCGGATGATGTGCTCCATCATCGGACGGTTGACCATCGGCACCATGGGTTTGGGCAGGGCGCAGGTCAGGGGGCGCAGCCGCGTCCCGAAACCTCCGGCCATTATCACCGCTTTCATTTGCTCTGCTCTCCCGGCAAATCATCCCGGTCGGATTTTGATTCGATGAATATTTTCTTCAGCATTTTTTCCTGAGAGATATCCAATTGCTGCCCCCGGCGGTTCATCACCAACCGGACGGTAGCCAGGGCCTTGTCCCACTGATGTTCCCAATGTTTTTCGCTGCATCCCCAGCTGAACGGCGGGAGATATTTTTTGACCGGGCCGCCAAAGACGTTGCAGGCCGTCCCGATCGCCGCCCCGGTGTTGATCAGGGTGCCGATGGCGGTCTTGCTGTGGTCGCCTATGTAGCAGCCGGCCTTGATCTGCTTGGAATCCACAAATTTCCCGTTGACCCAGACCGTGATGCTGCCGTAATTGTTCTTGAGGTCGGAATTGCAGGTCTGGGCGCCAAGATTGACCCAGGCCCCCAGATAGGCATGCCCTAAAAAGCCGTCGTGGTGCTTGTTGCTGTAGTGCATTACTATGGATTCTTCCAACTCGCCCGCTATTTTGCAGTGGTGGCCTATGGAAACTCCGGGCCTAAGTTTGGCCCCGTCTATCAATGATTCCGCCCCGATAAAGCAGGGCCCCTGTATGTAGCTGGGCGGATTTACCTTAGCTTTCTGGTCAATGATGATGGGACCCAGCGTCGTGTCCAGCACCACCCCCGGCAGTATCTGAGCCCCCTTGCCGATCTTAACATCCTTGCGCTTGCCGATCAGGTGAACTCCTTTGGTCAGCTTGACACCGCCGTCCTTGAAAAGTTCAAAGTCTTCGGCAATAGCCCGGCTGTTGTAATTGACCAGTTCCCACAGATGGTTGAATATCTCATCCTTAGTCTCAAAACTTCGCATTTTTGGGACCAGGGAATTTATGAAGTCCTCAGTGGGCTGATTCTTCTTTACCAGTTCCAAAAGATTTTTATCGAAGATCTTGAAGGCTTCCACCGTCCGGCCGGAGAGAATCACTGTGTCTGTCTCGGCCTTGGCCAGCCAGTTCACGGTCCGGGCAGTAAGCCTGGCCCGGCCGTTGATCAGGAACAGGGGAAGCCCGGCCTGACTTAGCTCCTGGCCTTCCAGCCCGGCAGCCCTCAAAACATCCTGGCGCTCGGGCAGGGACCAATAAAAAGCCTTCTTGGCGCCCAGCCGCAAGAGTAAGGAATGTCTCAGGCCATAGCCTCCCAAAAGCATACCCCAGGCGGGTCGCAGGCAGGTCAGGGGATAGAGGCCTTTATAGCCCTCGTCCTCGAAAAAAGCTATTTGTTTCATCGGCAGAAACCCTGTAAATAGTTGGAATTACCCTTTATAACCTTTAATGATACCGCAAAAACAGTGTGATTGTCAAACAAAAAAGCGGCGCTTAACTTTGTAAGCGCCGCTTTTTACCAAAGAAATATTTTTCCCTTTGTGTCGAAGTTTACCCTGAGTATATCGAAGGGTGTCTCTGTGGCGAACTGGTGGACCCGGTTACTGCTGGCTCATCACCACGAACTCTATCCTCCGGTTCTCCGCCCGGCCCTTGATGGTCTTGTTGCTGGCTATGGGCAGTGATTCCCCGTAGCCCTTGGCGGTCAGCCGGTCCCCGGAAATGCCCTGCAGGTTGATCAGATAATTGCGCACCGCCACCGCCCGGGCTTCCGAGAGCCTCTGGTTCTTGGCCTCGCTGCCCCGGCTGTCGGTGTGCCCGCCGATCTCCACCTTGATGGTGGGGTTGTTCTTGAGCATTTTAGCGGCTTCGTCCAGTATGGCGTAGGAGGACGGAATGATATCGGCCCGGTTGGTCTTGAACTTGATGCCGCTCAAGACCACCTTCTCGCCCTTCTTGGGAATGAGCCTCAGGGCAAAGTTCTGAATGAAGGTCTGCTTGTCGTTGACCGGCACCGGCGCTGTCTCGGTATTGTAGCCGTCGGCCTGGACCTGCACCATGTAAATATTGGGCGGCAGATTAATGGAGAATATCCCGGTCATCAGGTCGCTGATCACCGGCGTTCCCACCATCACCTTATCCTGCCCGAAGACACTGATGGTGGCGCCCATGGCGTTTCCGGTCTTGCTGTCTATGATCTTGCCGGTAATATTGCCCTTGGGAAATTCCTTGCGCCGCAGGCCGAAATCCACGATCATGGTCTGGCCGGCGGTGATGATCACCGCCTTCTCCTGCCACAGGAAGGAGTCCCCGGCCGTGGCCCGGATCCGGTAGGTCCCGGCTGGCACGTTGATGGAATAACTGCCGTCCGGTTTCAGCATGATGGGCGCGCCATTGTTGATGGCGGACGAAGTCAGCGTGGCATCAAGCATGGAATCGGTTCCGGCGATCATTACCTTTCCGGCAATGGCGGTAACCGGAGGAGGCGTGAACTTCTTGATGGTACCCGAGGTGACCGAGAACCCGAACACCGCATTCCAGTTGGGCGAGGTGGAGCCATTAAAAAGTTTGAACTCGCAGCCGCCGTCCATGGTGAAACCGCCTGGAGTGTTGAAGCGGATGCCCGGCGTGATCCGCGAGGGACTGCCCCAGGTAAAGGTCTGGCTTTTGGTCTTTTCCCCCGAAGCCTCCACCAGGAAAGTGACATAGGGACCAGCGGCCACTTCAATCCCCGCTCCCCACAAGACCTGATTTTCCCGGGTCACGGTGCCAGGTTCGGCCGGGTTAACCCAGCTGGCGGGATCAGTTGTATCATATAGGGCACTATTATTAGTAATACTGGTATCGGGGTTGGCTAAGACCAAGGTGTCATAATTGATGACATATCCCGGTTTGGCATTGCCGGCCTTTAAAAAACCCAGGTTGCCATGCAATGAGGCCGGGCCCAATGTCAGTGTACCCAAAAGTTTGGCACCGAAATCCGGGTTGTGGGCGACAAGTTCGGTAAAGCCGTGGGCCACCAGGTTAGAATCCGGATACTCGGGGGCCGCGGTGTTGTCTGTGTACATGTAGGCCGCTGTTACCGGAAGCCCTATCGAAACGAACGGCTCCGCGCCTACTGCGTAGGAGAAAGGCGCTCCGCCGTATTCCTTTGAAGAGTAACTAAATTTTGTTTTAATCAGCACATCCTGCACCCAGAACAAAGCCAGGTCGTAATTGAGTCCGTCGTAACGGCCCTCCACGTTGGAATGCCGGTCGTACGTGGCGTAGATCCTGGGACCCATAGAGAACTCAAAGAAGTCCAGCGGGGCATAGGTTATCATCAGCCTCAGCATGCCCCGGTAATGCTTGTCCGGCTCGCCGGTCTCGGTGGTGGTGTCCCCCTGGAAAAAAGGATCTCCTTTTATCATATCCATTCCGGTGAAGTCGGACTGTAGAAAACCCACCGACATCATCCCCTTGCCCATGGTCCGGGCCGAGGAGACCTTGAACAGTCCGCAGCCGCCGTCAAAGGCCGGGGGACGATAAGCCTGAGCCAGCCCGGCCCCGGCCAGCATTATCAGAAATAAGACTAATAATCTGTTGATCCTCATTTTTAAGCCTCCAAAATTTTAGGGTTTTCAAAATGCCTTAAATGTTAAATATAACAGGATTGGTAACGATTTGTCAAGTGTTAACCGGTTTGGACAGATGCTATTTACGATCCTTCAAGTAATACCAGGTGAAAGCTGCCATAGGAGAAACCTTTAAACCATCAGCGTTCCAACAGTCTTATAACTTCCTCCATATCTTTAGGCAGCGGCGCCTTGAATTCCATATATTTACCGGTGGCGGGATGGACAAATCCCAGCACCGCGGCGTGCAGGGCCTGGCGATCAATTGCCTCCAGCAGTTCCTGGGCCAGGTTGGGATCGGAGAAGGCGAACTGGGAGAAAAGGGACCTGGAACGGCCCCCGTAATCCGGGTCTCCCAGCACCGGATGCTCCAGATGCTGCAGGTGAACCCGGATCTGATGGGTGCGGCCGGTCTCCAGTTTCAGTTCCACCAGCGAGGCGATCCGGTATTCCTTAAGTACCTTGTAATGAGTGACCGCCTGGCGGCCCCTAAGCTTGGTGACGTCCATTTTTTTCCGGTCGAAGGCCGACCTTCCTATTGGAGCCGAAATAATGCCCTGGGGTTCCCCAAAAACTCCCCAGACCACCGCCCGGTAGCGGCGCACTATCTTGCGGGCCTCCAACTGACGGGCCAGATGGGTATGAGCCTGGTCGGTCTTGGCCACCAATAAAAGGCCGGAGGTCTCCTTGTCCAGCCGGTGCACGATGCCGGGCCGCTCCCGCCCCCCCACCTGGGAAAGGTTTTGGGCATGGAACAACAGCGCGTTGACCATGGTGCCCTGGCGGTTGCCGGCCGCCGGGTGAACCACCATCCCGGCCGGTTTGTTTATCACCATCAGATCCTGGTCTTCGTATACCACGTCCAGGGGGATATCCTCAGCCAGCAGCTCCCGCCGGGGGGCGGCCAGCTGGTCCTTTTTGATCTCGATCTCGTCGCCGGGTTTCACCAGGTAACCGGGGGGCTTTTGTTTTCCGTCCACCAGCACCCGGCCGGATTCGATGAACTTCTGCAGTTGGTTGCGGGAATAGTTCATTCCCTGGCAGGTCAGGTAACGGTCCAACCGCACCCGGCTTTGGGCGGAGGAAACGATTACGGTTATTATCTGAAGCTCATCCGGCATGGGAGCAATTCAATTTACAATTCACAATTTACACGCCACCAGCAGTCATTGTTCCATCCAGCAGTGTTTATACAGCTCGGAGCCGAACGGCCGGGGCAGGAACCCGTGAACGGTGTTTCTGACCGCCGTGGATTTTACCGTGTGATACATGAACACCCAGGGGGCCTCCTGCACTATCATCTCCTCAATCTTGCGGTAGCGCAGCAAACGTTGGCCGGGGTCGCGGATGGTAACGGCATCGTCCAGCATTTCATCTATGACCGGTGACTTAAAGAAGGCCACATTACCGGCCCGGCCGGTGTTTTTGGAATGGAACAGGGGATACAGGAAATTATCGGGATCGCCGTTATCCGAGGACCAGCCGTTGAACGACAATTGGGACTGGCAGCTGTAGGTTTTTTCCAGCAGGGTTTTCCAGCTTAAGCGATTGGGCTTGATGTTGATGCCCACCTCACAGCAGTTTTGGCGGACGATCTCGGCTCTTTGTATTTGGGCCTTGCTGTCCCGGATATCCAGCAGGTATTCCCCGGGCAGGCCTCCGGAGTAACCGGCTTCGGCTAAAAGTTTTTTGGCCCGGTCGGGATCATGGCCGTAGCCGGCCAAATTTGGGTTATAGGCCCAGAGCTCCGGTGGGAAAACCCCCTTGGCCGCCACCGCGTCCCCGGCCAGCTCGGTGGTTTCGATCAGCGCTTTTTTGTCGATGGCGTAGTTCATGGCCTGGCGCACCCTTAAATCGGCAAAGGGCGAAACCCTGGAAACATTGATGCAAAGATACTGCACATCAAGCAGGGGCAGGGTTATCACCTTCAGGCTGCGGTCCGGGGAAAGAGCCTGGCGCTGCAGGCTGTTGACGTCGGTGATATCCAGCCGGCCCGAAGCCAGGGCCTCTGTTTTCTGTCCATCATTCAGGTCGATGGAATATTTTATACCGGACAGCGATATCCGGCGCTCGTGATAATGGGGATTGGGCTCCAGCTCCAGCACCTTTCCAGGTTCCCAGGATTTTAAGGTGAAAGGTCCCGAACCCACCGGATGGTGGGAGAAATCCTGGGCGCCATTCTCCACCAATTCCCGGGGAACGATGGCGGCCATGGTGCAGGCCAGATTGGAGAGGAACGGCATAAAGGGAAACTGAAGCACGATTTTAATGGCATACTGATCGATGACCTGCAGCCCAGTCACCTCTTTAGCCTTGCCCTGGCTGTATTCGGAGGAGCCTTTGATCATCTCCACAAAAGCCTGGTTGGGCGATTTTATCTTGGGGCTTAGGAGCCGCTCCAGGGAATACTTCACATCCGAAGCAATCAGTTCCCGTCCATGGCTGAATTTTATTCCCCGGTGGAGATAAAATGTCCAGCTTAATCCATCCGGAGAGATCTTCCAGCGCCAGGCGATTGCCGGGATCACGCTGGCTCCGCCGCCGAACTGGACCAGCCCTTCGAATATCTGGGCCGCCACTTTGTTGGAGGTGGCATCGGTCATCATCACCGGGTCCAGGGTGATGGGGTCGGAGTTGATGTCGACCTTTATTTGGCCCCCGATGTAATTTTTCAAACCGGCCGCTTCAATTTCCGCCCGGCCCAATGAACCCATCCGTTCGAACCAAGCCAGAGCTTCCCGGCCTTTCAGCAAAAATCCCGAGAAACCCTGCAGCTTGGCCGCCACTTCCGTGTAGCTCTGGCTGTACTGGCTATAGCGGCCGAAAATGTCCTGGTGGAGCGATTGCTGGCGGTCGATGCCCGATCCGGCCTCGGCTACTATCTGTTCCAGCCCCCCTCCCGATTCCCGGGTGAGGTCCAGGGATTGCTTGGCCTGGGATATTGACTCCAGGCTGGTAGCCATGATCTTCTGGGTCTGCCGGATGGTTCCGCTGGTCTGGGTGAACTGCTCGGTGACCTGTTTTAAGAGAGGGCCTATCCTGGCCGAGTCGGTGGCCGCCTGCAGGGAAAGGGACTGGGCCTGGGCTACTATTCCCCCGAAATCTCCTTCACCCTGGCCCATCTCGGCCACTTCCACCGCGGCGTAAAATGAAAGCAGTTTTATCTGTTCGGTAAAATCCTTGATGGCCGTGCCTATCTGGGATATCTCCCCTAGTTTACCGTCCATCCCTTCCCGGTCCGCCTCAAACTCGTCCAGCCAGGTCTTTACCCGGGCCAGATCATCAAATGATTTGGTAAGCCCGTTGTTCATTTCTTCAAAATCCTGGCGGTTGCGGCCGATGGTTTTGCCCATCCCGTCCAGGCTGGATTTGATGCGGTTGATATTTTCGAACAAAGCCTCCAGATTTTGCCACAGTGTTCCGGCCAGCTCTTCCTCGGCTCCCAGCGCTGTTTTCTGTTCGTCGATGGTGGACTGCAGGTCATGCCAGCGTTCGGAGGCCGCCTGAAGTTTGGCCTTAAGCATCATCCAGTTGTTCCGGGCCTCATGGAGGGCGGCCGGTTTGCCGGCCGTTTCCCATAAGCCCAAGGCTTCATCCATCTGGTTTTTGGCAAACTCCACCTGTCCCATTTCGCCGGTTTCGGTTGAAAGCACCAGGGCCGCCACTTCCTGGGAGACCGACAGCCCTTCGGCGCTCTGGGTGATATTTTTCAATCCCCCCACCAATTTGCTCTCCAACTCCCGCTGTTCTTTGGCCATCAGGCCTATCCGGTCAAAGGCTTCCACCATTCCCTGGTTGGACTGGTAAAGGGAATTGAGCGTGTTCTTAACCTGTTCGGCCCGGGATTTTAGCCCCTCCACCAGGTGCCGGGATTCCAGCACCCCGGAGGACATCTGCTGGATCTTGTCCTTAACTCCCGCCGTCAGGGTGGGGACCAGGGAGGCAGTATTCTCCATCTCTCCGGCCAGCCGGCTCATGTTCTCGGCAATCACCCCAAATCCTTTTCCCTTGCTGCCGGCATGGAAGGCCCGGATCTCGGCATTGCGCACTAATTGTTTTATCTTGACTGACAGCCCGGCCATCAGACCGGCCAGTTTTTCCAGCTCGGCCGTGGTGGTAAACAGATCCTCCAGCTCCACCGCCGAACGCTGGTAGCTCTGGTCCACCAGTTCAAAGGAATCCAAAGCGCCCTTCAGCTGCTGCTCGGCCCGGGCTATCACCTGCTTGTATTCCTGGCTGTTCCCGGTCACCTGGGCCGAGGAGGTGGCGATGGCGTCCATGCCCTCAAAGGCCTCGGACAGGGCCGCCCCGAAAGCGTGGATGTGGATCAGGTGTCCCCTCTCCTCGGCGGCCAAAACGCTGATGTTCATCGACAGCTCGGGCAGGATCTTCAGGAACTCGTCTATCTTTTTGAGCACGTCAAGCAGGTCATCAGACGGTTTCCACCGGGCTTCGACCGGCCCGGGCGCCTCGATCACTGCCTCGTCGGACCTTGAATTGAAGTTGAATAGTTTCATATCAGCCTGATGATAAATGATATTTTACCGCCCCACTAAAACGCACTAAAAAACTCTAACTGAATCGATTGAGTGGTTGGCCGTTTTAGCAGGTACGGAATTGGGTCCATTCACAAATTGAAAGAGACCTGCCCCGGAAGGTTTCGTGTATTTCGTGGGCAAGAAATAGCCGGGAAGATCAGAGATCCACCTTCTCCGAAGAGATCTTCTGCCCCATGAATACCTCGCCCAGATGGTCAAAATGCTCACAGGCGTCGGTGGTCAGATACCGGCATGCACCGCTCCGGGAGATTTTGGATTCCTGCTCCGGGTGCCGGGCCAGGTATTCCTTGAGGCTCGGCGCCACCAATTCGTCCTGGGAAAGTATCCGGACATCAGGAGGAAGCAGGGCCTTGATCTGCGGCAGGATCAGGGGATAATGGGTGCAGGCCAACAATAGGGTATCGATATTAGGGCTTTGGGACCTGGTCTCTTCCCAGTATTTTTGGATATAGTATTTTAGTCCCTGGCCCTCCAGCTCCCCGGCTTCCACCAGCGGCACCAGCATGGGGCAGGCCTGCTGGACAAGTTTGACTCCCGGCGCGTGCTTGGCGATCTCGATGGCAAAGCTGTCGGAGCGGACCGTGCCCTGGGTGGCCCACAAGGCCACCTGGTTGGTCTTGGTGTAGTTGTGGATGACCTCCACCGTGGGCCGGATCACCCCCAGCACCCGGCGTTCGGGATAGTGCTTGGGCAGATACTGCTGCTGGATGCTGCGCAGAGCCTTGGCGCTGGCAGTATTGCAGGCGATCAGCACCAGGGGGCAGCCCTGCCGGAACAGGTAGTCCACCCCTTCGGTGGCGAACTTGAGCACCGCCTCAAAGGAGCGGTTGCCGTAAGGGGTGCGGGCGTTGTCGCCCAGGTAGATGTAGTCGTACTGCGGCAGCAGCCGGCGGATCTGCTTGAAGATGGTCAGCCCGCCGAAGCCGGAGTCGAAGATGCCTATGGGAAAAAGTTGGGACATGGGAAATGATTTTTGTGTTTATTATTATAGTTGGGCAATTCATGAATTGCCCTTGCACATATTATCGTAATTTTTATCCCAGGTTACCTGCGATCCGACCGAACATTTTTTCCGGATGCCAGCCAAACCTTTGGCCCCGGACCATCCGCTTGGCCCGTTTGGTTTCCTTAAAACCACTCTCCCGCATGAAGGCCATACCCCGGCCATTGCCGGCAGGCAGCACGTTCTTGTTGGAACACGACAGTTTCAGTTTTAAAAGTTCCAGCCCGGCCCGGTCATTCTCCGCCATCACCAGACCCTCGCCCAGATTGGGAATAAAATATCCGTCTATTTTTCCGTTGCTTTGATGAACATAGGCGCCGTCCAGCTTGGGCTCCAGCAGGCATCCCCGCGTTTCCCCGGACAGTGCCCGGTCCAGCTCCAGTATCACGGCCCGGTGTTCCTCCCGGCAAATGGCAATGTCTGCAGAAGTATTACATTTCACCAGCGGAGCCTCCCTTTCATAAAAGACATAATCATCCTGGTCGGCAAAGCCGGCTTTTTTATAGACCGGGCGGCCCAGGTCGGTGGCGATCAACGAAACCGTTTTGCATCCCTGTTCCCGGGTGATGTCCAGCAAATGAGCGGTGATAGCGCCGCCGATGCCCTGTTTCCTGTTTTCGTGGTTCACGATGATGTGGGCCAGCCAGGCCGTGTCTTTCAGGATGATGGCCGCGCCGATGCCGGCGATCTTTTGGGAGATGGTCGTTTTTACCGGAAAACAGACCGGCGAATCCAGATAGAACTCGAAGGCCGGGACTATCTCGCCCCAGCCCTCAGGCTGCAATGGATTGAGAAAGGCCAGATCTTGATTTGTTATTTTTTCGAATTGCATAATTTACACTCGGTAAACAAACCGGCATTCATTTAATGCTTGTAACAGAACCTCTCTCCGAGGCGGGGAGAGGAAGGAGAGGGGTCAGCCCGCCGAAGCCGGAGTCGAAGATGCCTATGGGAGTTGATTGTGTTATGTTATTATATTTTCAATACTATTGCCTGTTGACATTGATACGCAATCATTACTGCTGTTTCTTCACTCGCCCCCGGGTCACCCAATATATCGCAAAAATGGTGACCCCCAATTCCAGCATCATCGGCCAATGCTTGGAGAATTCAAACGCCCCATTGCCGAACAGGGCCATGTTCACCTGCCGGATCAAAAGTAGTACGCCCACAAAAAAGATCATCACGGCCCAACCTTCCCAGGAGATGGGAACCCACAACCTGTAACCGAGCGCCAGGAACCATTGTTTTTTTTCTTTTTCCATGCTGCCTCATCCTTTAAAAACCGTAAAGAAACTCTCAGTTGAATTTCTTAGTCAGCGTCCCCTGGTGGAATATCATTTTCCAATGGCCATCAACCAACTGCCAGATGGAACTGCGCAGGGAATATTTCTTGTTCTCATCCGGCTGGGAGTGTTTTATCAGTTTGAAAGTGGCCAGCACGAAGTCATCGGTCAGCATTTTGATCGCAAAGTCATATATCCTGAGATCAATGTTGCCGCAGGGGAAACAATCGTCGGCTTTATAAATATAGATATCTCCCGAGCTGCAATACTCCACCAGGTCCTGGCTCAGGATCTTGGCCACTTCCACCGGCGAGTTGCGGATCTTCGGCTGCAGCAGCTTGTTCTCCAGCTCGTAGATGATTTTTTCTATTTGCTTCGCGTCCATTCTTGTTCCTCTGTATTTGGTTTCACTGTTTCGCTCTGATGTCATCATAAATCAATTTTGCCGCCCGGGCTGCGCTCAGCTTTGTCGTGTCAACCGGCAGGTTTTTCACGCCGGGAATAGGAGTGTACAAGTCGACTTTATTGAGGATCTGCCGCAGGACCTTCGGGGAACGGATCTTCTTGTATTTGGCTCTGGTTTTGCTCCTTGCCCGGTTGAACAGCTCTTCCTGGTCACACAGTATCTGATAAAAATATATCTTGGAATCAGCGGATTTGACTATGCGGCACATTTTTTTGATGAACGGAAGATCTTCCGGGTGCCCGTAGCAATAAGTTATTATCAGGCCATTACCCTTTGTCTTAGCCGCCAATTCAAGAACTTTTAACCTGGTGGCTCCCACTAGTTCACCATATTCAGAAGAACCCCAAGGAAAGAACTGGATGGCAAAATCGACCGTCAGATGGTTGTGGAATATTTTATAACCGGTAAGCTTCGAAAGTTTCTCTGCCACCGTGAGTTTGCCTGCGGCCGGAGGGCCGTAAAGAAATAATATTTTCATTGAATATTTCGCGTCTTTTCGTGTTCCTTCGACTCGGCTCAGGACAGGATTTCGTGCCTGCCTTTGGCCGGTGGTTGAGTGCCCCGCCTGGCTTCGATAATATCGGTGATTGAGCTCCTGGTAGGTTTATCTAAATCACCGATCACTCAGCCAGCGGCGGGGCGTATCGAAACCACCGGCAGCCCCTACTGCCCCAATTCCTTCTTGTACTTCCGGGCAAAGGCCTCCAGGCCGTCGGCTATCCCCCGGGCGATCTTCTTCAGGTTGTCCGGTTTCTTCAGCAGTTTCTCCTCGTCCCGGTGGGAGATGAACGAGGTCTCCACTAGGATGGCCGGCATGTAGGCGCCGTTGAGCACGTAAAACCCGGCCTGGTTGATGCCCCGGTTGGGCACGGCGGGAAGCTTTTTGGTCAGCGATTCCTGCACCAGTTCGGCCAGGTCGCTGGACTCGGTCAGGAATTCGTTCTGCACCATATCCCATAATATGAATTGGACATCGTCCTGGTTGGCCACGTTCTTTTGGGGCTGCTCGAAGTCGATGGCCGAGTTTTCCATGGCCGCGGTGGCCCGGGCGTCGACGGTCTTGGCCAGGGAGAGGAAGTAGGTCTCGGAGCCCCGCAT
>Ga0315268_10003511_pt1 | contig 17271 bp, 21 predicted proteins | sample C1_top_MG_FD_204535 | JGI IMG/M metagenome (GOLD analysis project Ga0315268, IMG submission 204535) | Sediment microbial communities from Yellowstone Lake, YNP, Wyoming, USA - C1_top | ecosystem: Environmental > Aquatic > Freshwater > Lake > Sediment | place: USA: Wyoming | collected 2017-08-01
AATCCCAGCATTTAAAAAATCTTCCCGTACAGATGGTGTTTTCTAAGCCACATTTTATACATCTCGTTGAGGTTTTGTATTCGCTTATCTCCACAACTTTAATGCCATACCCCTCAGCCACATCCTTGATTCGTTGGCTAATGTAACTGAAGCTTGCCTTTATGTTTATCTTAAGCCTCAGGCGTCTAAATATTATATAAATAGTTTGATTGAAACAAACAAAAGGTGATCGCCTTGAAAATCGTGGTTAAGATAGGTGGATATGCATTCCCATCAAAGCTCGACACCGCTGGAATAGAGCCCTATGCCATGTTGTTTAGTAGGCTTCACCGTGAGGATCATGAGATCTTAGTCGTTACAGGAGGTGGGGAGGATGCACGTAAATACATTAGGGTTGCTAGAGCGCTTGGGGCTAATGAAGCGTATTGCGATCAAATTGGAATCGAGGTCACTCGATTAAATGCTAGGCTGTTTATCTCTAAGCTTGGTGGAGAGGCACATCCTGACCCTCCGACTAATATTCATGAGCTGACACAGGCCTTAGCCACCGGAAAGATTGTTGTAATGGGAGGACTCACCCCTGGGCATTCAACGGATGCTGTTGCGGCTCTTGCCGCTGAGTTGATGCATGCAGATGTGTTAATCCGCACGACAGATGTGAACGGTGTTTATACTGGTGATCCAAAGAAGGATCCTAAAGTAAAGAGACTGGATGTAATATCGTCGGATAAACTGTTGAAAATGGTTCTCTCAGGAGAGTTCTGGGCGGGGTGCTATGAATTACTAGACCCTGTCGCAGTAAAGATAATTGCCAGATCAAAGATTCCAACGTGGATTATTGATGGCAAAGAACCAGCAAACATAGAAAAAATAGTTCGGGGAAAAACGGTGGGAACGCGGGTGACGGTGGAGGCATAAATGTGCCGAAAGAGGAGCGGGTAATACCCCATAAGCACTGTGCGATTTGCGGAAAAGCGATTTCTGACAGTAGGATTTTCTGCTCCACCAAATGCGAAGAATTGAGCACTAGGAGGGAGAAACGCTACCGAACAATGTCTAGGCTTTACTATCTCTTTTTCGCCGCCATTATCTTCATCCTCGCAATCATCTTCCTCACAGGGGCGCGTTAGTATGACCACCTTTATGACCTTCTTCGGAAGCAAAGCCCAAACCAAATTAATTCAGTACCTACTTGAAAATCGAGGAAAGGTCTTCAACCAAGCCGGTCTCGCGAGACACTTAAATTTGTCCCCTTCTACAATTGCTCGGGTCTTAACGCCTCTTATAGGAAAGAAGGTCATCCGATATGAACAAGTTAGTGGCCAGATGAAGATAATAGCGTTAAATGAGGAAGAAGAGACAACCAAGATCCTTATGCAATTCTATGAAAAACTGAAAGCCCTTCCTTAAGATTTTAATAATTCCATCAAGTCTGAGAACGTTGTGAGAAACTCGTATAGAACCTTGAAGAAAGTTTAAGTCATTGCCATACGTTGCATGATTTTGGCATATGCGGGGGTTCCCGAGTTAGGTCAAAGGGGGCAGACTCAAGATCTGCTGGCGTAGGCCTTCGGGGGTTCGAGTCCCTCCCCCCGCACCAAATTTAAGGCATAGTTTGAACTCATCTTGCTAAAATACTATAGCTTAGAAGTATTATGAGCGGGGGACTAAAAATCGAGCAAAGTTACTGGTAAATTAGAATGACTTTTTATAGGTTGGAGTAGACTGCAGCATTCGAAGTGGTGATTTTAAAATGGAAGTGTTTGAGGCAATTCAAAAAAGGCATTCAGTTAGAACATATTTACCCAAGCATGTACCGAAAGATAAGTTGGAAAGAATCTTAGAAGCTGCGCGTTTGGCACCATCAGCTGGAAACGTTCAGCCATGGCACTTTATAGTTGTTACGGACACACAGAAACGAAGAGCGCTTTCCGAAGGCGGGAGATTCGCTAAGTTTCTAGCTGAAGCGCCTGTTGTAATAGTAGGTTGTGGGGACAAAGAAGCATCGCCTAAATGGTATGTAGTTGATACGACCATTGCTATACAAAACATGGTTTTGGCGGCTACTGGCGAAGGGTTGGGCACATGTTGGGTCGGCAGCTTCAACGAAGAGCAAGTTAAAGGGCTGCTAAATATCCCGGAAAAATTCGGTGTTGTTGCCCTTTTATCGGTTGGTTATCGCCGTGAAAAATTAGATCTGGTAGCTAAAGCTGCACATTTCTTTAGGAGAAAGAAAAAGCTTGAGAAAATTGCAAGCCTAGAAGAGTTTGGAAAACCGATAAACGATAAAGGATCTCTTTAACGCTTCGTCACTAACAGGATCCGCCAGCTAAATCAATATAGCCCGTGCCACCCATATCTACATCGGTCCTTACAAAGTTCAAGAAAGACCTTGCGCCTTTAGTAAAGTCCAACCTTCCATTCAACCTTTTGATAGGCTGTAAGTTTTGTCATGGCATTGGCTTAGGAAACTTGAAGCAAGTGCCACGCGTTGTTGAACTTCACTTGGTCAGCTTTCAAAACGTTATTTCTTTTTTATTATGGTAAGGATGTCCTCGTTGGAGAGAAAGTGGTCTATTCCGACTTTTTGGCCTTCGAATTTGACACTTTTCCCCCAGACTAATGCGTACTTGAATTCTTTTTCAAGGTCTCGATGGATTTTGTTGCAGACATCGCGAATTGTGGAGCCGTTTCGAATGATCAATGGCTCCGCGTAGTCTGTTTCGCCACCTTTCGGGCGGAGGTAAATGCGGATGAAGTTTAGTCTTCTATAGATAGCTTCTCTGAGGATGTCAATGTTTACATTAGATTTGGCGGAGAGAGGGATGAAGCCAGTTTGGAGCCTCCCTTTAAGCTCATCCAAAAAGCCTGGGTTGACTAAATCTATTTTATTAATAGCGGTGAGAGATGGCGGGTAGACGTGATTTCCAGAGATTACGTCGACAAGCTGGTCAGTAGTCAAATCTTCGCTTACTAAGATTTGAGCGTTGTGAATGCCGTAGACGCGTAGAACATCCTTGATGAGATTCTCAGAGATCTTTTGTAGAGATATCTGAGTGTGCACAGTTATGCCGCCTGTTGCAGTTTTCTCTATGACTACACCTGGCGGTTTCTCGTCGAGGCAAATTCCCATTTCTTTAAGTTCTCTCCTCAGCAAGGTGACCTGATCTGGTTGGAATACGTCGAGTAAAAGGAGGATCAAATCGGCTTCCCGCGCCACCGACAAAACACGCTTTCCAAGGCCTTTGCCCGAGGCTGCTCCATCAATAAGCCCTGGGAGATCTAAAATCTGAATTTTCGCGCCGCGGTACTTCATCATCCCTGGATATACGGTAACCGTGGAGAACTGGTAGGCTGCAACTGGAGATTTGGCATTTGTGAGACAATTTAGGAGTGTTGATTTACCTACGTTAGGAAGCCCGATAATGACCACGGTGGCATCGCCAGCTTTCTTAATTCCAAACCTGCCGGCTCTGCCTCCAGTTTTGAGTTGTTTGCCCTCTTCTAGTTCGCGGCGAAGCCTCGCCAGTTTCGCCTTCAGAAGGCCTACATGGTGTTCTGTGGCTTTATTAACCTTAGTGCGGTGAAGTTCGTCTTCAATAGCTTGGATCTTCTCCGGAATGCCCATGGTTATTACTCAGCTTCATAAAAGGTTAGAGGGGAAGGTTGTCGGTGGTCTAGCTTAAAGGTTGCTTTGTACATGGTTTCCCTATGGAAAAAGTGACATGTTCATTACATATCATAGGGATAGGTTTAATAACGGCGCACTTCACTCTGAAACGATATACAAGAGACCCTACCTTTGAGTATGATCTTTTGTATAAAAACGCAAAAAGGGTGTAAAAGAAAATGAGTTATGAGAGACGTGGATTTGGCGGCCCGAGAACAATGTACAAGGCGACTTGTTCTGACTGCGGCAAAGAAACGGAAGTTCCGTTTAAGCCCACTGAGGGGCGGCCAGTCTATTGTAGAGAGTGCTATCAAAAACATAGGAGATATTAATCCTATTTAAATATCTAAAACCGTTTTATTCCATTTTTATTTTTGTGCTTTCTTATTTTCAAGCATTGAAAATTGTTTGCCTTCAAAAATGTAATGGCATACTTCATCATCTTGATCAAATTGGCTTCAGTCACACTTCAACCTAGATTTTTTGGGCAGTAGTATCGGAAATGCTTAAGAGGGGTCAAAGCTTTAATCCGTGGAGTTTCATCGACCTTAATCTGTGAGTGACTAGTATATTGACGCCTCAGTGGGGATGTAAGGGGAAGTTAGGATGCTAGGTTTAGAACTCATAGGCGTTTACGGATACGTTGGGGTCTTCTTGGTGGCATTAGCATTTAACCTAATCCCTTTCACATCACCCTCAAACTTGGTCCTCGCTGGAGTTATCATCAACCTTTTCTCTGGCATGAATGTGGTGGCACTGTCATTTTCACTAGCTATAGGCGCCTCTATAGCCAAAGTTACGCACTACTACGTTGGCTTCTTCAGCCGTAGGATAGTAAACAGCAAAAGTGCGGGGCGTCTTGATAGGTATGGCAGGTCGCTTGGCGAATGGGGCGCTCTCGGCGCGTTCATAGCCGCTGCCACATCGATTCCAGATGATCCAGTGGTGATACCGCTGGGATTGATGAAGTACAGCGCTACGAAGTTTTTCCTAGGCTATTTTGTGGGAAAACTTTTGATATGCATGATTGGAGCCGAGTTGGGGTGTGAGCGACGGCCATGTTTGACGGCATCTTTGATGACTCGCGGCTGATCGCAGTTTCAGTCGCCTTGTTGATTCTAGTGGCATCGATCTTACTCAAGGCTGACATTGAGAAGGTCTATTGGAAAATCAGCAAAAGACCCAGTAGCACGGCGTCTAAATAAATTGATTTCTCAGTTACAGGGTCTTCCAGCAAAAAAGGTTTTTGTGGATCCTCATTATATGTAGATTTTAGACAGCCTTTCCAGATCCAAAAGCTTTCTTCACAATCTCTTCGACTTTCGCTGCCAAGATCTCGGGGGATGCCTCTTTCTCCATTGAGAAGACTACGATTTTGCCATTCACTTTCAAGGTCACCCAGTTGGCTCTTTCGTAATAAACTATGATCCTGCTCGCCTTTCCCATGTACTTTCCAACTTCGTCCACTATTCCCCAGACAACGCGGACCCAGGTCTCACCAAATTTTGCCATAACTTCTTTATATCTAGGCAATACGGTGGTGGCAAGGTCTTCCCTAGCCTTTAACCCTAAGACCCCTTCCCCCTCACCCCCAATTGCAACAAGCCTAATAGCCCTGTCAGAGACAAGGATATTTTCGCAGACTTCTTCCAATTAACTTTCGCTCCTATAGCTAATTCCGCATAGATGAGACTGCTTCATAATATTTTTAATCTTTGCATCGCTGCTCTAACGTAACCCGCAAAGTCCCATGGTGATCTTTCTTCATATTTTAGCTTCAGCCTTAAGCACATGTTCTTTGCTATCTGTTTTTCCACAAGCGTAGCCCCTTTTGGACCAAGCAGATTCTCTAGACTGGTATGGAAGAGTCCCAGTCTCGCAGGGATATCCTCTCTTACAAGGGTATACTCTTTCCTAAGATGATCGTAAATTGCTTTCACGGAGCCTCTTCCTAGTACACTTAAACCTTCATCAAAGGTTCGAAGCAAACGCCTAATTCTCCGCCCTCTTTGAAAATCTGCTAATACGCTCGCTGAGATCGCCCCAATCGCCAGCAATATTGGTAACAGTAACAAAAAAGTCACGGCTATTTCAACCAGTGATAACAATAAGGTAGTCCTCCTGCAGAGTTGCTATATCCTTTAAGAAAAACGGGAAATCGCTTATATGTTGATATCGTTTCTGAAGATGGCCAGCGTATGGTGTCAAAGGGTGACAAATACACATGCGAAAAATGCGGAATCATTGTAGCAATCGATGATCCTTGTGGTTGCACAGTGTGTGACCTGATTTGTTGTGGTGTGCCAATGAAGCGGGTAAAAGTTGCTGAAAAGAAGAAGACCTAAGGAGGACATTTGGGACCGCTTCTGCCTAGTCCAAGTTCCCACCTTTTTAGAAATATCGGCTACTGCGGGATACACGCCCCAACTAAAATATATTCGTTTAACAAACTTTAGGTTACTCAGCAGCTGATAGTGGTGTGAGGAATCATGTGTGTAATTGGTAAGGACAGGTTACTTCGCCTAATTAAACAGTATAAAGCCGTCTATCCTTACAGTCCGGAGCTCCTAGATGGGGATAGTTATATTTTGACTGTTAGAGAAGATGTGACCCTCCAATACCTTGAGCATAGAAATGTGGTATCCCATGAGATTGTGTTTACACCCTCCAATTGTATAGCGTATCTCACAGCCAAAAGTAAGTATGGAAGGATGGGCCTCTCCTTCCTGAATGCAGCTAAAGTTCACAGTGGATTTATTGGAAGATTAGCCTTAGAACTTGTCAACTTGAGTAATGAGCGGACACCGATCACCATTAAGAAAGGCGATCCATTCATGCACATTGAGTTCATAACCCGCGAGGGGAAACCGTCGCCATACCTCGGTGAATACCAATTCCAATTCATGAACCCAGAAGAAGTAAAAATGTATATTCCAATTTTGAAAAAAGTTTTCCGAGACTTTAATAAATTAGCGAAGATCTGGTTTAAGACCCAGCCCCAGCTACTTTCCCCTTAGCACAACGTTTTCTCTTGATTTTCTCTAATTCCTCTCTGACACCTTCGCATCCCTTGGTCTGCTTTGCGAAAACTATGTTGAAGGCCTCTTCCGACGTCAGCATCTCGAGTTCCTCGCCAGTACAGTCTCTTAGAATGAACTTGGCAGCGTACAGAACCTCACCGTTGAGGGTTGAATCAGCAACATCAGCAACATGGACGATCAATGCTTCGACTGTGCGTGGACTTATTGGTCCAGCTCTCCCATGATGGGCAGCGATTACGTGCAGTAGTTCAATGGGCATCTTCCTCTGATATAATTCACCTAGAAGTATGGATAGATGATCAAGCCTCTCCCCTAAGAGTGACATGCCGTAAGTTCCATCTTCCTTCTCCACATAGGTTGCCGGCTTGAAGATATCATGAAGTAGAATGCCGGCGCGCACTAGGTCACGATTAATTTTCCCTCGATATGTTTTTTCCACAGAGTCACACAATGCCAAGGCAACCCGTGAAGTGGCAATCATGTGCTCAACAAGTCCTTCTGGGTAGCTGTGGTGATGGGTTTTACCTGCGGGGCTGCGGGATAGGGGTAGCCCCATCTTCTTCATTCCCTTTAACGATACCGCCGGGTTTTGGATTAAATCATGCACTTTTTTGCGAAGCCCCTTATCGTGAATCTGATTAATAAGTTGTTCAAGCTCCCTCTGCAACTAATCACGCCTCTCTAATAAGTGACTGAGACCTTGTTGACATTCCCACGGCTGAAGCCTGTTGGATTCCGGCTTCCAGGTTTTCAGCGGTTGGTTGTTCATAGGGCTTTTACCCTCCCACCTCATTCCATCCCACCTTAGAAACAAGGAGTATGCTATCACCCCGATAGCTGTTCCTTCATGATGAAGATTTGCCATATTCAAGACTCCTACAGTGTCTCTATTAGCCTCTAACCCACATTCCACGCATTTAAAAAATCTTCCCGTACAGATGGTGTTTTCTAAGCCGCATTTTATACATCTTGTGGAGGTTTTGTATTCGCTTATCTCCACGGTTTTAATGCCGTATTCCTCAGCCACATCCTTTATCCGTTGAACGATATAGTTGAAACTTATGAAGTTGTGGATCATCGAGTTGGTTTTCAGGAGTTTACTTTGATAGGTAGCTATCAAAAACATAGGAGATATTAATCCTATTTAAATATCTAAAACCGTTTTATTCCAATCATTTTTCGGAGTGATGGAGGCTGAAGCTTGGGAGAAGATGTTAAACTCATGGCGGAGTGGCTGAGGAAAGGGGCTGCCATGCTCTCTGAACATTGCCCTGCCTGTAGCTCTCCTCTCTTTAAACTTCACGATGAAGTGTGGTGCGCAAAATGCAACAGGCGAGTTGTCATCATCAAAAAGGAAGAAGAGGCACCTAAAATAACTGGTCCAATGTTGCTTGCCAGCACAGAAGAAACTGTGCTTACAAAAGTTCAAGAGATTACCACTAAAATTAAGATGGAGCAGGATCCAGAACGCTTACAACAACTTGGCAACCTACTTTCCACTTGGCTTGAAGCCTTAGAGAAGTTAAAGAAAATTCAAAAGGCTACATGAACTATCCTGCCTTGAAGTGTTGGGTTTTTCTGTTTCATCGGGGAGGCTTGTCTATGGATGACGGCATAGGCCGCTATCCTGAGTGGAGGGCTTGTCTCCATGGGCTTGAAGGGGCCGTCCCAGCCCCGCTCTTATGAGGATATTCATAGCTACCTTATGGTCTATTTGCTTTCGATTATTCATTTGGTGTAGTCTGCGGGATACAGATAAGTTGCATGAGATATTCCCTTTTCGTTATTCTATTTTGGTTTAGCTATTGTTATCTCAATTTCAGAGACGCTGGATTTCTGGCCTTCAGCCCCGCCCATCTCTTGAGTGCCAATATCGATCTTTCTAATCTCCAAGTCTTTAATGAAGCCGCGTCGTAGCAATTCGACAGTATCTACAGCCTTGCTTATTACGCGTCCTCTTGCCTTAACAACAACTTGATCGGCACCAGCGTTAAAGAAGGTTACACAAGCCACGACGTAGTTCATAATGGGTTTCTTCCCTATGAGCACTACATTTTCATGAGATGGTGGGATCGTCAAACTGTATTCCTCCTCAACTCATACTATTTTTCAATTTATGAGTCTTGGGGTTGTCCATGAAAACGTTTTCGTTGAGGTCTTGAACTTATTAATTAAACAATTGCTAACAGTAAAATTGAAAGAGTAAACCCCAATGGAAAGATTGTCAACGCCAGCCTCTTTGTAAGTTTTGCAGTTGAGTCTACTAGTAGTGCTAGTTCTTTTAGGTGTTTAGAACCGATTGCCTTAACTTGGTGAGCTTCCCCGGTATTCCATGCCACAGCAGCTTCTTGTAAATCCTCCATTGCCAGTTGCGTTGCTTCTTTCACGTAGCCCAGTATTCTTTGATGGGAAATTACTTCCCCAAGAGGATGATAACCCATTTTAACTAAAGTTATACCATTAACCATGTGGGTATCTGTGGTTAAGATCTCGCCATCACTCATTCCCAGTTCGCTAAGTAGGTTCAGGATTTTCTCCCGAAGTCCACTGACCAGGTTGTTGCAATCTACCACAACATAAGCTGTACGCTGCTCACCGACTTTAACTACGATTGTGACGATCCCCCCAGGGCCCATTCCTTGGGCAAGGGTAAAATCCTTAGGAGTTACTTTTGCTGCGCCTATCTCAAATTTTTCACGTGGCGCTTTTAATGCGAGAAATAGAGCCTGCTCCGCAGCCTTCTGAAGATTTTCGCGGTCTTCATTGCTCAAGGAAAGCTCCTTTCCCTCAATGCTATTATGGGCGTCTACGACGGCTACAGCACTCAATCCGGCTTCTTTGCCTTTGTTAACAATTTTTAAACCCATCTCGCGGGGAATGTCTTCCATGACCTTCGGTGAGCAGGTCAGTGTTATGAATGCGCAGTCTCCAAATATCTGGGAAGTTGCTTTTGCTGAATCTACCGCCACACGAATAAGGCGGGTTGCTTTTTCAGTAAAATTATAGAAGTTGGAGAGTTCCAGCACTTTTCTTAAGACTTTCTCGTTTTCAGCTTGAGACACTAAGTCTAGCTCATGACCTGATGTGCCGTGTGGAACGCAGACAATTGCGTGTTTCTCTCTTTCAAGAATCTGTTGTATTTGAAATGCTAAAACACTGCTTCCAACGTTTTTAAATGGTCCTGGATGAAGTGCTGGAACGCTAATAATTGCTTTGACTCTGTTTTCGCCCTTAAATCCCAGCGTAGTTATTAGAACAGAGTCCGTATAACTTAGTTTATCAAAGAGCTCCTCAAGTGGACGATTCACGTCAGCCATCCAGTCCGCTATAAATGCTTTAAAGAGTGAAAGCGCCCCTAACCCGATTTTTTTTTCCCCATAGCGATCGATGATCTTCAAAAAGATTGAGACAGACGCAAGTAAGATCAGGCTGGTTGCTGTTACCGCAAAAATATAGCGGGTGCTAATTAGATCCCAGAAAATTGAAGCTACAAGGAAACAGAAAACCGGTTGAAAGAAGGAGGCGAGAAGACCTTTTTTAATAGTTAGAGAGGATATAGAGGAGATTACAAGGAAACGTACGGCGAGCACTACAGAGAATCCTAGTAGAAAGGCATTAACTGTTTTCCCAGCCGCACTGCCCACAATCAAAGTTGTTATCCATATGTAGCACATAACGAGAGAAAGAGCTGAAGATCTTCGTAAATTGAGGATGATGTCATTTTTAATTACTGCCAGCCAGGCAACTATGTCTGAGAAGAGTGAGGCTAAAGCAAGCGTAAAAAAGCCAAAAACCGCGCCTTGGATGAGGTTAGTAAGGCTCGGTTGACTTATGACAAATGTCAACGCCCCACCAATAACCCCACTTAAAAATAGATAGACAACTATCCTTGTGTGAGAGGGCACTGTGAAGAGAGAGTTATAGTGAGAAACCGCTTCATTGAGATAGGAACTGGAGCCATTCATTGATTAGCGCCCTCTCGAAAGCTGGTTGAGAACCTAGTTTTTAATAGAGCATGTGAGTTAAAGGATTACCCTCGTTGCGCATAAAGGTTTATTCAATCCCACGTGAATCTTCATATAGGTAGTAGGGATTGAGAAGCTTCGATGTTTTCCATTACATTGAGCGGCATATAGGTCAAAAGGTACTCGTTGTGATAGAACGGGACTTTGGCTTTGAAGGGCAATTGTCCGCTGTGTCAAAGGATCCCCCGGGTATTTGGCTTTCAGAAGCGACTGCCGCAATCCTGAGAGGCACATTAGCAAACCCGCTACCTCAAGTTGTAAGTCGTGAGAAGAAAAGCGACTTATTTATCCATTTAAACTCAGTTTTAAGAATTGAAATTCTGCGCGGCGGCGAGTAAGTTAAGTAGGCAGAGCTCCAAAGAACCGAAGCTGCGCCAACACGCATATGACAATCAAGGCTATGGCTAGAGCAACAACGATCTCGGGACGAAGCTTGATCCCTTCTGTTTCTTCCTCGAAGAAACGAAGAAGCCCTGCACTTACAGCTGGCATCGGAGCACCCTCATCGCTCCGTTTCTTTTTCCTACTCATCACGAAACACCACGGGCCAGTTCTATGGTTAGAAATTAATGTGCCATTTATAAACTTTAAAAATGGGTGTAGCCCGTTGACACAAGTTTCCATCTGGACTATTGGCCATAGCAATCGCACTCTTGAGAGCTTCATCAACTTACTACGTGAACATAAGATCAAGGTTCTAGCAGATGTGCGGCGCTTCCCAGCGTCGAAGGTTGAGCATTTTAAGAGAGAACAAATGGAGAAATGGTTATCTGAAATTGGAATCAATTATATATGGTTGGGAGAAACATTAGGCGGTTATCGTCATGGTGGCTATAAAAACTATGCCAAAACAGACCTCTTTAAGCGTGGAATTGCTGAACTCCTAAATCTCGCGAAAAACCAACGTGTCTGCATATGCTGCATGGAGAGAGAACCGCAATATTGTCATCGTCAGCTTATCAGTAGATATCTAGAGAAACTTGGTGTGAATGTGGTGCATATTTTGGAGGAGGGCCGAGTTAATCGTTTCTCTAGGTGAGTACTTGTTGACCGAAACCAGTAACTCTCCACTTAAATGGGCGTTTTCCTCCAAGGCGCTCGACAAGGCGTTCCGCCTCAAGTAGATGAAGATGGTGAAGGACTCGGCTATAACTAATACTGATTTCTATACTAACCTCTCTGATAGATTTCTGTTCCTTATCTAAACCGCCGAGAATTTTGGTTCTCGATAATAGTCCGAGCCTTGTATTTCTCCTCGTTGATAGGTAGGCCCTAGGCTGAACATACATAAATTGAGTCTCCAACGACTATTTCCATTTAAGTTAGCTCTGAACTTTTGAAAAAGGTTTGCGACTTGCAGGACGGTTACATGAATTCAGTTAGACTAGGTTGCTTCTTTTTGTCGCCTTCAAATAAAGTGTTAATTTCATCTTTAATAATTGATATTCTATCTGAATAGTACTCGCCGACTCCGTATTTTTCTGCAAGATCGCTAGCAACGTTAAGATACTTTTCAATTCCACCGCGGTGAACTGTTAGGGAGATTGCCCCGCCACAATTAGAGCATATGCCTTGTAGTGGAATCCGTCGGAATTTCGTGTTGCATTTCATACATCTAAATTTTTGACTTGAGAAGGCCTTAAGGTTGCCGGCGATATCCCTAATGAAGTGGGTCGTAAGAACCCGTTTCGCTACTTCCTTAACATTCACCGCACGAATTTTTTCAGCCAGAGCGAGTTGACTGTCAAGCTTGGCCGTCATGGTTCCAAGCTTTTTATATACGTTCTCACAGTTTCCGGCATTTATATCAGAAGTTTCATGTGTATAGTTAAAGCCTTCATATTGACTCGGTGAACCCAGTCGGTGAGCCACGACATCAATTATGCGGCTGGCAAGCTTTGGATCCTCAGTCCTCATAGTTGCCTCATAGAAGTCTAGAGGATAGAAGGACGCAATGTCCACATTGTGAGCTTCATCGTCTACTTCGAGAGGGTTGATCACAGGCGTTATAAGTAGAGGGGCATCCATCATACCGCCGATTTGGGACGGAAGATAAATTTTAGAGAAGTTAATTAGCGCATCGAGAACCAACATTATGGCGTCTTCATCACCATCGCAATCTCTTCGTTTGGCGGCATGCCAAAGAGGATGAGCATAGCACACACTAGCCTTGGTCGTGCCAATAATTCTGCCAATGACACCTGCTGAAGTATGCGGCGCCAATCCAATAATCAGATGCCCCACCAAGTCGTCCTTTTTTGTTATGTTATAGTAAGGTGGAAGGTGGTAAAATTTTTGAAGCAAGTCGTCTATAAACCGTGAAAGCCGAATTAGATAGGTAACGCACTTCTCCGGAATAACCACATCCTGTACTTTTAGTTCACAAACTTGCTCCACGGCGTGTAATATGTCCCCGTGCTTATCATATGAATAACCTAACTCCTTCAGCTTCTCAATTGAGGTGCCTATCTCGATTGGCTTAAAGTGGGTTAGCGGCGCATTTGTTACATCAAACCTTACCGTTCCATCTTTAAATATGGAGAGCCCATGTTTCGCCCGTAGAATGCCTTTCTCAATAGGCTCAGGGATCTTCATCTCACTAGTTAATCCCTTCACTCCCTTTAGAAGGGCTGGTGGCGCTATGTTCAAGTTTTCACAGGCATCATGGAGTAATTTTTTAAGGTTAATCACTTGCTTGGCAGAAAATTGCGTGGTAGCTTTACAGCTTGAACAGCGTTCTCCTTCTACAACCCTACCACAAATAGGACAGACCCGCTCAGGCGTTGTATCCACGCCGCACCGAAGACACTTAACTTTGTATGTAATTTCGTTACAACTTGGACATTTTCTCCTGGCAACTTCAACTTCAACCATAACGTTCTTTGTTGCCTCTACGAGGTCTCTAGAGGATTTCCCAGCTAATCCTACAGGGAATAAAGTGTGAACAGGGGGGGTCATCTTTCTCTCCCTCGCCTTTTCTGGACGGCCCATTCTGGCGCCGATAAATGTCCGTGCCTTGTCTTTTATGTCGGCACCAGTTAGGTCTTTAATAGCTTGCAAGACGTCTGTTGCTTTAATTTTTACATCGGGTTTGTCCAAGCCTAGACAGAAGGCAAGCGCTAAGGCGTCTTCAGTGATTACTATTTTATTATCCATAACCTCATGAGGCACGCCTAGTTTTTCCAAGATCATCTTAACTTCACTCTCTTCGGCGAACTCAATTTTATTTATGCCCTGCCCAACAGTGTGTTCAGTTTTTAAGAGGAACCTCCTTAACTTGACAAATTCGTCGCGCGTAATAGCCCGCCAGAAGTAAGTGTAACGTGGATGTAATGGAGCGCCTAAAGTAGTAGTTATGGATACAGCCTCATACGCCGTCGGTTTTGTTGTTAAAGGATTAGTTAGAAGGTTTTGGAATCGATTTAACAGTATATTTGCGGTTGTAGCTGCTTTATCTATTGAGCCTGCAAATTGTTTCGCTATAATTGAGTATAGCTCCTGAGCCCACCACTCCTCAGAAAAGCTAGCGGGATTCAGAGGTTTGTTGTTCTCGAGGAATTCACCGAAGGCGACTAGAATGTCGCCGGCGAATAGAATTTGGTCGATAGAATGTTTGACTTTTTCAGCCTCTTCAGTTGATTCAACCCTAATTACTGAGCCATTCTTCAGCTTCACGATGGGTGGTTCGATTGTGTCAACAGGTGTGACCACCCCCGCTTTCCCAGGTCTTTCAATTCGTAATTGTGTGCCAATTGCTAGAAAATCCTGTAGAACCACCATTGTAGCTGGATGAATCCCGAGGGCGGCTAAGCCTGTATTTCTTGAACGCCCGTAACGCAGCCTAAACCCTCCAGCTAGTCCACTTTCTGATGGAAAGGAGAATATAGGTCGCCCAGCAACGACGTCTTCCATATACATGAACTCTGCGGCTTCCGTTGCTCCTTCAGCCTTCAGTTCGCGTGTTCTTCTTAACCAGTCCCACCCCTCAATTCCTAACTCCTCTATGATTTTCCAAACCTTCCCTGCTCTACCGAGAATGCCGTCATTAACGACGCGCAAGGCTCCGCCCCTAACCCTGTTAGTCTCTATTCTAGGAAGATTTCTGAATGATGCAACTTCAATTGGATCAGTTCCTACCCCCGTAACTTCAACGGGAACATTTTGTAGAACACTCTCAAGAATTTCATCTGCCATGTGATACTGAAAACGAGACACATCTCTCTCATAAGTTCTGATTTCTTCAATAAAGCGCCTAATCTCATCAGCTGTTGGTTTATATCGATCTAACCCTAAGATCCGACGAACAAAATCTCCTATAACAAGTGTTAACGCTTGTTCAGTACCTCCTGCCGATCGAATTGGCCCAGCAAAGTAAATTGCCAAGTATCGACTACGGTCAGGGTTCGTTTTTATGTTTACATTAGCAATGCCTTGTAATGGCGCGGCGGTTATGCCCTCAGTTAATATTGCAAGCGAGGCGCGAATGGCACGGTCAGCGGCTTCGCATTCGTCCATATGCCCAAAGGTCCCGTACATAATTTCTTGAGCGATTTTAAACGCCATAAGTTCACGAGACATGAAACCACTCAATTCTCGAATTCTTCTCGCCACTCCTTCTGGTCCTACAAGTCTTTCAACACGTTCAGCGAGATCTCTTGCAACTTTAGGCTCAGGTTCAGGGGAGGGGTCTAACCCTTTTCCCCGAGCCTTCTTTGCTAGGTCATACAGATTCTCAAGTTCTTTCTCAAGCCGAAGAAAGTATCGCTCGTAATTTTCTGTTGCCAATACTTGCAAAAAATATCCCCCACACTATTATTCAGTATATATCCTGCAGAGGATTATTGTCGGCCACTTTTGCTTAAGTCTCCCGGTAGCTTTTTGATAAGCCTCTGAGGCCCTCCGTCCCCGTATTTCGACACAGTTTTTGCACCTAGTATGCCGTGTATCCGAGGGCCCATCACAAGACCCACAGTTCAAAAGAAGGATTTCGCCAAGGCTCCGCAAAGTAGTCCAAGCATACTCTTTTTCATCAAATCTAGGTTCAAAGTCAGGCCAGATATCATATAAGTCGTCTTTCCCTAGAGTTTTTTTGAGAGCAAGAAAATATTTCTCAAAAGCTGTCAAAATATTACCTCCTTTCAGCAGCTCTCTTAATGCTTTGCACCAACTCACTAATTTTGTCTTTAACGGATCCTGTCTCCTCAACCACTGTCCCTGTGACCACGACATCCGCCCCTGATTCCACAACTTTTCCAGCGTCCCTGCCAGTTCTTATTCCGCCTCCTACAATTAGCGGAATTCCGATAGCTCTTTTAACGGCAGTAATCATCTCTAATGGAACATGTACTCTAGCCCCTGAGCCCGCTTCCAAATATACAAAATGCATCCCGAGATATTGTGCGGCGAGGGCGTAGGCAACCGCCGCATCTGGTCTGTTATATGGAATGGACTGTGCTTGACCAATGAGGCATGCCGCGCCTCCTTCTCCAGTGATGATATACCCTAGAGGAATAGGCTCAAGGCCATACGCTTTAATCAGCGTAGAAGCTGCCGCCTGTGCTCCGGTAATGAAATAAGGATTTGACGAATTTAGAAGAGACATAAACCACAAGGCATCAGCATATCGACTCACGCCGGTTACATCGTTTGGGAAGAGAATTACAGGAATTTTTACAGCTGTTTTTAGCGCCTTAACGATTACATCTACGGTTTTTACATTGGTAACAGTGGATCCCCCGACCATTATGGCAGTTGTACCGGCTTTCTCTGCTTCCTTAGAAATTTGCGAGGCTTCAGCTGAACTAACTTTCTCAGGATCAAGTAAAGATAAGTGGATTGCTCCATCCTTTTTAATTTTTGACAAGAGATATGTCTCGATCCTACCGCCCATATTGACCACTCTATGTTGCCTTGACACTTCCGTAATAGTTGTCAGTAAACTTGCAGTATACATCAATTGGTTGCATCGCCGGAGATACTGAGAACTGCGCTTTAAGCCCACACCCACCACATTGAACTAAGGCAGAGCCCTGCCCCTTCTCCATCGTAACTTTAACAGCCTTTTGCCCGCATTGAGGACAGAGAAAAATTCGCGGCAACTGTTTTTTGGGAATCTTGACTACTTTTCTTCTCCTTCTCCCCATGCCATTTCCTCACATATCTCAGTGAAAACAAAACCTACACCATTTTTTCGTCAGCCAAGCTTTAAGGTTAATGGACCGCACTACTTATCCTCAGCCTAGTTACAACGCTTAATACCCGTTCAACCAGATACAACGGGGATGTTTCCAGAATGACGACATTAAATTGAAGGCCCTTGTGAAGTATCTTGTCAAGCCGCCACGAATTTGGGCAATACCCACATTGCTTTATATTATTAATGCTGTGCGCACCTATATCGATTTTTAGCAATACGGAGGCTTATACTTGGTGTGCGGGGTCAGTTAACGGTTACATGGATCTCTGACCTAGACATTCTTTATTCCATACTTTTGTTTTACAGCTAATTATCTCAGCTTTGTTCAACTGGTTGCTC
>Ga0315268_10003512_pt1 | contig 17267 bp, 10 predicted proteins | sample C1_top_MG_FD_204535 | JGI IMG/M metagenome (GOLD analysis project Ga0315268, IMG submission 204535) | Sediment microbial communities from Yellowstone Lake, YNP, Wyoming, USA - C1_top | ecosystem: Environmental > Aquatic > Freshwater > Lake > Sediment | place: USA: Wyoming | collected 2017-08-01
CGCCGTTGACTTCCAGACGCAGGTCGCCGCCCGCCGGGCCTTTCACGCGCACCAGGGTCTGGGCCTGGGGCAGGATGCTTGCCGCGGCAGGGAACAGGATCGCCGGCGCGGGGGCTAGGGTCGCCGGATCGGCCTCGGCGGGTTTTGCCTTCTGCTTAGTCGGCAGCGGCGCGGCGACTGGCAGCGCACGCCGCGCCTGCAAGGCCGCTTCGACTTCCGCCGTGCAGGCGAGACGGAAATCGGCGCGCAGCAGTTCGCCGTTCTTCATGTCGGCGAAGCGGCTTGCGCCGTCTCCGGCATGGCGTGCATCGAGGGCGATGAAGCGCGCCCCCGCCGGCAAGGTGATGGGATCGGGCTTGACCACGTGGGTGCGCGGCAGGACGTTTTCGAAGTGGTAACGGCCGGCGCTGTCGGTGGTGGCCCAGCGGCCGTCCTCCAGCCAGACTTTCACGCCCGCGACGCCCGGCATGCCGGCGCAGTCGGCGGCGATGGTGCCGACGATGATGCCGCGGTCGCTGAATACGCCCTGATCCACCTTGACCCGCACCGTGGCGACGTTGCTGGTGTAGGCCAGCGGCGCGACGCTGGCCGCCTGCGCCCGGTTGATGCCATCGCCGCGGGCGGCGCCGGGGCCGAGGCGCAGGCGGTAGCGCAGCGTGGCCGTGGCGTTCATGGCCAGGTTGCCGAGGTCGAACAGCAGCGTTGCAGTCTGGAGAGCCGGTGCCAGCGGGGCGCCGTTGAGGCGTGCGCTGCCGGCCTCGAAAACGAAGCCGAAGGGCAGGCGGTCGGTCACGTTTACCCCGCCCAGGTTGGCTCCGGCAGAGTTTTTCACCGTCACCGTGTAATCGACGAATTCTCCGATTTCGGCCCGCTCCCGTGTCGCAGTTTTTATCAGCACGAGGCCGAGTCCTGCCGGCGCGTCCAGCGGAATGTCGGCGGTCACCGCGCCGCTGGCGGCATTCACGGCAAAGGGACGGCCGTAGGAGGCGGCGATGTCGATGGCGCGCCCGCCGGGTTGCAAGGCGGGCGGCAGTTGCGATTCAAACGCATAGGCACCGGGCGGCGTCACGATCAGCTGGTAGATGCTGGGCGCCACGCGCGGAAAGGCGTAGCGGCCATCGAAGCCGGTCACCACCGTGGCGGGGGCCGGCGTCAGGCCATCCTCCTCGAACACCTGGGCATCCCAGCCGGCATTGCCACCGTTGCCGTCGCCGCTGACGTCGATCAGGCGCACGGTCGCGCCGGCGACGGGGAGGTTGCTGCGGCTGTCGAACACTACGCCGGCCGGGTCGATCAGCAGTTGCGCTTCGACCGTGCCGCCGCCGCAGCCGGGCAGCCGCGCGATGAGGCGGTCGTTCTTCGCGACGCCCAGCAGGCCGTCGTCCGGCACGGCCTCGTCTTCCCCGGCGCTGTAGGTCAGCAGATCGCTGTCGATGCGAAAGATGCCGGAATTGGGCGCGGTCTCCGTGGCGACGAAGGATTCCGAGTCTCCGGCGATGGCGGTGCTGAGGCTCACCACCACGCTCTCCGCGCGCAGCGGATCGCGGTTGCAACTGGCCGCATCGACCTGGAGAAAGAAGGCCTCGCCCACCGCTGCCGCGCCCTTGGGCCGGGCGTAATCGGAATCGGCGTAGTAGACGATGCGTGCCGGGCGCGCCGGTAGCGGCTGGCTCACGGTGTTGGAGTCCGTGCCGCCGCCGGCATGGCGCAGGCGGGCGGTGTTGGCGATGGCTCCGGACGCATTGGCGTGCAGGCGCAGGGTGAGGGTGGCGCTCGCGCTTTGGCCCGCGGACAGGGCGTCGAGGCCGATGGCGGCGGCATCGACCCGGCCGGCATCGGCCGGAGCCCCGGCGTGCCAGACGGTATCGGCTTCGCCGCTCAGGTGATAAAGGGGAACGCCCTGGCCTGCGATGGAGGCGAAATCCGTGTTGGCCGGCAGCGCATCGGAGAGCAGGATATAGCTCGCCGCGGCCCCGTCCACGCTCAGGTTCAGGGGCTGTGCCGCCGCGTCGCCGTGATGGGTGGCGAGCAGGCCGTAACGGATTTCCTCGCCGGCCTGGGGCGCGCCGGTCAGGACGCTCTTGACCACTCTCGTTATGGCGTCGCGGGTGACGCCAACGCGGTCGGTGTTGCTCGCAGAGATGAGCTGCACGCTGCTTTCCGCGTGGAGCGTGAGGCTGGCGGTATCGCTGGCACCGGCAGGAACCTGGCCGAGCGCAACCAGATCGGCGGTTGCGCCGGCAGCCAGGGTGATGCTGCCGACTTCGGCCTCGCCAGCATCGGCCAGGCCATTGCCGTTGGTATCGCGCACCAGGCGCAGGCCGGTGAGGTCGAAGTTGTCGTCGGCCGCATTGCGCAGGGTCAGGGTATACGTGGTCACGGCATTGCCCGTGTTGGTGAGACGATGAACGAAGCGCGCTTCACTGCCCGGCGGAAAGGCCCGCTGCTGGTCCTGTTCCAGCCGCAGGGCTTCCTTGCCGGCCACGGTGAGGCGCACGACATTGGACGCGAACCGCGCATGCCGGCCGCTGACCGGATCGAACCAGCCCGCTTCTGCACGGTTCTCGATGAAGCTGCCGGCCAGGGGCGCTGCCGTGGCCGCTGTTGCCGACATGGCGGTGATGCCCAGGATCAAGGCAATCGCCGCTATGCAACGGGGGATCCGTTTCATGAGGTGGCATCGCATAAAGTGAAACTCGCGTAGCGAGACATTGTCCCCCTCTCCCCTTGTGGGAGAGGGCAGGGGAGAGGGGAAACGGTCATGGCGAATCGGTGTTTCATGATCTCGGGCACCGAGGCGCCATGACCGTTAGGGATTGATGCGCACGCCGAAGCTCAGGGTGATCGCCTGTCCCGGCTTGAGGGTGCCGATGACCGCTTCCACCTTGCCCGCCGTGCCGTCCGCCGGGGCGGTGATGCTGCCCTGGGATACCGCAGCCGGCGTCGTCGCGGCGTAGGTGGTGTAGGCCGGTGTGGCATCGCTGATGGTCACGTCGGTGACATCGGCGATGCCCGCGTTGGTGGCGGTGATGCGGTAGCGCACGCAGCTTCCCGGCGCTGCACCGTCCGCCGGTGATGACGTGGCGTAGGCAGCGTCAGGGGCGCCGTCGCAGGCTGCATCGACGGCCTGCTCCTTGACCAGGCGTACCTGGCCGGCGTTGACGGTGGTGTTGTCATCCACCGTCAACGCAGAGGGGGCATCGACACCGTCGATCACGCCGCTGGTGGTGGCTGTCAGCGTGGTCTTGTCGCTGGCGCCGGGCGGCGCGCCGGAAGGCGCGTAGACCTTGACGAACAGGGTGGCCGCTTCGCCGAGGGCCAAGCCGCTACCCGAGCCGCCGTTGATGTCGGCGAGCTTCGTGACCAGGGGGTCGGCGGCGTCGAGAACGCCGTCGCCGTTCTTGTCCCAGTACAGCGCGGCGGTGAATCCTTCACCGGTCGGTGCCACGGTGAACGTGGTCTGGCTGGCGCTTGCGTCCGCTCCTTCACGGACGTTGCCGCTGTTGCTGATGGTGTGGGCATAGACCACCGAACCGCCGGCATGTATCTGGCCGCTGCGATTGGGCGTGAGGCTCAAGCCGCGCACCGTGTTCACCGTCACCGCGTCGTGAATGCGGTCCCCGGCGCCGGAGTTGGGCGATAGGGCACGGAAAAATAAGTCCGTGGTGCCCGGCACTTGACCGGCAGGGATATTCACGTCGGCGTAGACCAGTTTGCTGCCGCCGCTTTCGATGATGCCGGTGTCGGTGATGACAGCCCCGCTAACGTCGCGGAAGATCACGCTCCACCCGGCGGGCAGGGTCTGCGTGGCAAAACTGCCGTCGCTGCTGGCGGCCAGGCTGAAGCTGTCGGACACGCTGCTGGTGTTATTCACGTGCAGCGTGAAACGGCTCGTGGTGCCCGGATCGGCGCGGTTGGTGACCACGGCCGACCCTTCCGGCCCGACGCCGGCGCCGGGCGCGGAACTGCCGGCAGCGTTGTTGGTAAGATCGACATTGTTGCCAACGATGGCCGAGAGCGTATCGGTGGTGGTCGCGCTCACGCCTGGATCGGCTTTCGAGGTGGCCGTCTTCTGCACCGTGTAGGGGCCGCCCGTGACCGAGGGCGGCAGGATGGCCTTGAGCACCACGGTGGTGGAGGCGCCAGCCGCCAGCGGCCCGGTATCCGGCGTGCCGTTGCCGTCGCTGTCGATCAGGGGCGTGGCGCCATCGGCCTGGTAGAGGACGAAAGTCGTGCCGGGCGGGAAGGTGTCGGCGCCGACAGCGATATCGAAGCTGTCCGTGCCATTGCCACTGTTGGTGACCACATTGGCGAAGGCCACAGTGCCGCCCTGGATGGCGCTGGCCACGGTTTCGCCACTCATGGTGACGCCGTTGCTGCGACTGACGCTGAACTGCACGGTGTTGGTGTTGCCCGGGGCCACGTCTGCACTGCCGTTGTTGTAGGCATAGGTCGCCGTGTTCGCGGTGGCGGGATTGGCCCCGGACGCCAGATCGGGCGCGATGTTCACCTGGAAGCTGAGTCGTCCGCTGCTGCCCGCTTCCACCGTGGCGATGACTGCGGTGACACGCCCGGGCTGGGTGATGTTCCAGTCGTAGACGATGCCGCCCTGGCTGTCGGTGTTGTCGGCATCGGTCAGCACGGTGTCGCCGGTGTCGCTCCAGCGCGCGCTGTTGGGCACATAACTCATGCCGGCGGGCAGCACATCCATCAAGGTGACGTTGCTTGCCGCGATGTTGCCGCTGTTGGTGTAAGCCAGCGTGATGGTGCGGGGGCCGGAAGGCGACGGGCCGGAGGTCTGGTCCATGGCCTTGGTGACGTTGATAACGGTATTGGTGGTGACCGTGGTGGTGTCGGTGTTCGACGCCGTGGTGGTGGCCGCGAAAACGCTGCTGGCGGTGACTACCAGATCGTTGACGGCGCCCGAGGCCGCCGAAGCCGGTACCGTGCCCACCGCGACGAAACGGAACTCGCCGCCTGCAGCCAGGGTGCCGGTCGAGGTGATGGGGGTATTGTTGTCCGGTATGCCGTCTCCATCGGCATCGGCATACAGGGGTACGCTGCCGAAGCTGAAGCCGCCGCCGTTGCTGCTGGCGAGCTTGTAGCTGTCGGCGCCATTGCCGGTGTTGGTGAGGGTGTGGGGATAAGCCACCTCTCCGCCTGGCGTTACGTATTTCGCGCCGTTGGCCGTCAGGGTCAGGGCCGCTACCTGCTGCACCACGGTAGTGACGGTGTTGGAGGTGACGGTGCGGGTCACGTTGGCATTGTCGGTATAGGTGGCCGATGCCTGGTTGCTGATGCGGGTGCCGGCCGCCGGGGTGGCGGCCTGGGCTGGGCCGATGGCGAACAGCCAGATCGCCGCGGTCAGCAGCAGGAGCGAGAAGGCGAGCCAGGTGGACTTGTGGCGACGTACGGCGATGCTAGCGCTGGCGGCCGTCATTGCGTACCTCCCCGTGGCGTATTGCGCGGGCTGGTGGCAAGGTATTCCGTCACCTTCATGCGCGCCTTGACTACTGCGCTGGCACCGGGTTTCAGTTCGCCCAGACTCCATTGCAGATAGCGGTACTCGGCGACCGGCACCGGCCGTACTTCACGGCGACCATCCGGCAGCGTCACTGCCCGCGTCAGCGGGATCGGCCCGAAGTGCCGGCCATCCACGCTGGCAGTCGGCGCCGGCGGTGATGCGCTGTCTGGAATGTATTCGAGGCCCTGGGCCGGCACCGGTATAGTGGCCTTGAGCTGGGGGGTCGGCGTCTTTCCGGTGTTGCGGTATTCGGCGCGGTATTCGAGTATGTCGCCGGGCTGCGCGGAGTCGGCCGGCAACTGTTTTTCCCGGCCGTCGACGATTACGACTTTATGCACCGTCAGTTCGATGTTCACGGACTCCGGTTCGTGGGCCGCCCAGGCGTGGGTGGTGACGATCACCGTCATCGCGGCGACGAGGATGGCTAGCGATTTCATGATTTCTCCTGAGTGAGTGGCATTGGTTGGCGACCGGAATATCATTTTTATCATTTCACGTGCGAGGAAAGGCCGTGCGCGGTGCGACGGCGCGGCTCATGGCGGCGGCTGATAAGCACAGGACTATGGCGGCAAGTGTTGTGAGTGTTTCTAAGGACGGATTTCATGGTCGGTTTCCTGTGGTAGTGGAAGCTGGGCCGAATGCCGGCCTGAACAAAGAATATCATATTTATCACTTATGTCAAATTTATTGTTTTGTTTGGGCGGGAAAACGCTTTACAAATTGATAAATATTGTAATAATGAGCGATCTATAAATTATCCAGGGTCATCATGGAAAGCGATTTGTGCACGACGCGGGAAGCGGCGCAGCGATTGGGAGTATCCCTGCGCACGGTGCAGCTGTGGGTGGAAAGCGGTGTGCTGCGGGCCTGGAAAACGGCCGGGGGGCACCGCCGCATACTTGTCACCTCGGTCGATGAGATACTCGAGCAGCGGCGCGTGGCGCTGAGCGGTGCGGAAGAGCCGACGGCCGCCGCACCGCCGTTCACGCTGGTGGTGGTGGAAGATGAACCCGACCTGCTCAAACTTTATCGTTTGCAGGTGGCCTCGTGGAAGCTGCCGCTGCGTCTGGTGACGGCAACCAACGGCTTCGAAGGCTTGGTGCGCATCGGCGAAACGCAACCGCAAATGCTGATTGCCGACCTCAACATGCCGGGCATGGACGGCTTTCGCATGATCCGTTCATTGCGCGCCAGCGCCGATTACAAGGACATGGAAATCGTCGTAGTCACGGCGCTGGGCAAGGCGGAAATCGCCGACCGGGGCGGCCTGCCGGAGGACGTGAAAGTGATGACCAAGCCCGTGCCCTTCTCCGAACTGGAGCGGCTGGTGCGCGCGAGGCTGGCGGCATGAAGTCTGTTCGCCATGACGTCTAGCGCCAAAGCAGAAAAGCCATCGCGTGGCAACGCCGAAATGTTGCTGGCCGAGAGCCGCACGCGCTACAAGGCCATTTTCGAGACGGTGGTGGACGGCATCATCACCATCGACGAGAGTGGCCGTATCGACGCCTTCAATCCCGCCGCCGAGCGCATCTTCGGTTACACCCCCGATGAAGTGATCGGTCGCAATGTCAGCATGCTGATGCCCGAGCCCGATCGCTCCGCCCACGACGGCTATCTTGCCAACTATCTGCAAACCGGCCGCGCAGGTGTGATCGGCATCGGCCGCGAGGTGACGGGACGGCGCAAGGACGGCAGCACCTTCCAGATGGATCTGGCGGTTGCCGAAGAGAACATCGCTGGCCGGCGCCGCTTCAACGGCATCGTGCGCGACATCAGCGCACAACACCAGGCGCGGGAACGGCTGCAACGCTTCAGCAGCGAGATGCAGGCGATTTTCACCCTGAGTCCCGACGGCTTCGTCGCCTTGGACGAACGCGAGCGGGTCACCTATGCCAACCCGGCCTTCCTTGCCCTGACCGGTATGGCCATCGGCACACTGCAAGGCGCCGGCGAGGACGATCTGGATCGCCGTCTGGCGACACTCTGCGAACCGGAGCATGAGCTGGCGCCGTCTGTCGCCATGCCTGATGGCGCCAGTGATGTGCTCCATCTGGCGCGCCCCCGTCCGGCCGTCCTCAAGCGTTCGGTGCGCCGCATCCAGGGCGAGGGCGGGCGCAATCTGGGGCGCGTGCTGTATTTCCGCGACATCACCAGCGAAATGGAACTCCACCGCATGAAGAGCGAGTTTCTCGCCACCGCCGCGCACGAACTGCGTACTCCGCTGGCCAGCATTATCGGCTTCGCCGAACTGCTGATGAGCCAGGACTACGACGCCGAAACCCGGCGCGACCTGCTGGAGACCATCCATCGTCAGTCATCCAACCTGGCGGGGCTGGTCAACGAACTGCTCGACCTGGCCCGCATCGAAGCGCGTGCCGGCAAGGACTTCAACATCCGCGTGCAAGCGCTGCTGCCCATCATCGACGCCACCGTGCGCCACCTGATGGTGCCCGGCGATCCGCGCAAGGTCACCCTCAAGCTCGCCAGCAGCCTGCCGCCGGCGGCGGTGGACGCCGACAAGCTGGAGCAGGCCCTGCTCAACGTGCTCGCCAATGCCTACAAATATTCACCAAACGGCGGCGCGATCGAACTCGCCACTTTGACACGGCAAGGGGAGGGTGGCCCGCAAGTCGGCATCGCGGTCACCGACCACGGCATCGGCATGACCGCCGACGTTGCCGCGCGGGTCGGCGAACGCTTCTACCGCGCCGACCACGCAGGTGGTATCCCCGGCGCCGGCCTGGGTCTGTCGCTGGTCAAGGAGATTCTCGACATCCATCGCGGCGAACTCCAGATCGAGACTCGCCCCGGCGAGGGCGCCACCGTGACGCTTTGGCTGCCGGCGCTACCCATGCCTGAGTGAAGATGTGTCACGGCGTAAGCTGACATGGCTGTCCGTTTCGGCTGTTTCAAGAAAAGTTTCGGCACAGTAAAGGGTGTAGCCGAAAAGCTGGGTCTTTGGTTCTTCTTCAAGTCGGACTGCGTGGCTTGCAACCAGCAATACACCGATCGGATGGCGGCGGAATTTCGCAACGAGTTATGCCGGAATATCCTTGCCACTGATGACCGGCAATCCCGCCGTCTTTAGTGCGACCGCGACCAGATCGAGCGGAAGCAAGAGGGTCAGCGGTGAATCAAGTAGCGGCAGCGCGCCAAAACTGGCATACCAAGCGGCGGCTCGTTCGTTTTTGGCGTCAATCAGCAGGACTGTGCCGCCAACTTCTGCGGCAACATGCAGGCACCGACGCCCGGCGGCCAAGAGTAGCTGACCTCCAAGACCTTGTCCCTGTAAGTCGATGCGAGAAGCAAGCCGGCCCAAGCGATAAGCGCCGATGTCGTAACGGCCAAGGCCACGACGTGCTATTTCGGGTGTCCGCGCATATTCGACTGACGCAGGGCTGAGGCTATAATAGCCATAGACTGTTTTTCCGTCGTTATCATCAATGGCCAGGAAGGTTTTCGCGGCACCGCGCTCATGGCTTTGTCGGGCATAGTCCTGCAAAAACTGATTAAGTTCTGGCTGACCACAATCGAAACCATTTCGGTCGTGCTTTTTGGCAATGGGCTCCTCATGCCATGATGGTAGCGCCATGCCTAGGCTGGCAACGCTTGTGCAGCTGCCATGAGACGCGCATTTGGGGAAGGCGGATTTTCCAGCAGTTCCAGTACACGCAAACTGTCACGCTCCGACAGCATTACGCGCTCGGACTGCCCAATCACCGCTTCGGCGGCGCGTAGCACGTTCCGCAAGATGAAGTCTGTCATATCAGTATGCTCCAATGCCGCAGCTCGCATGATCCTTGCCTTGTCCTCGGAACGAATTCGCAGGGCTACCCGACTATTGTTTTCTACCGCTACTCTCGGCATGATACATCTCCTTTGTTGTACGCATTGATACTGTACATTATTTGATGGGCTTGTCAACACCGTACGCTTTGAAGGCGCACATAAATGGTTCTGAGTATATCGAAAAATAAGGTGGATTGCCTCATTCTTGCAACTCTTTCAATAAGTTACTTAAGTATGCTGCCACACAAAAATTGCCACTTAACGGCTTGTGTAATTTTCCTGCTTTTGTGGCATCAAAGTATCATTTTTATCAAATAATTGACAAAGTGATAAATATGATACACACTCCTGAAATGATAATTCTGAAACCGCAGGAGTCCAAGCATGAACATCCCACTGCCCCAAGTCAGTCACGCGGCCATTGACCGCAAGATCGAAAGTTTTGCCGCAGATATCCACCGTCTGATGACCGAGCGCGACCAGGCACTGGAGGCGTCGCGCCGCACCCGGCGCGACGCGCTGCTACGGCTCGCTGCTGCGGCGGAGCTGAAGGATGACGATACCGGCGTGCATATCGTGCGCATGGGTTACACCTCGGCCTTGATCGCGCTGGCGCTGGGCTGTCCGACCGACTGGTCGGAGCGGCTGTTTTACGCCAGCCGCATGCACGACATCGGCAAGCTGGGCATTCCGGACAGTATCCTGAAGAAACCCGGCCCGCTCACCCCCGAGGAGCGCGAGGTGATGAATCGCCATCCCGAGCTTGGCTGGGCACTGTTGGCCGATGCCGACAATCCGCTGTTCCAGTTGGCGGCGGAAGTCGCGTTGACTCACCACGAACGCTGGGACGGCAGCGGCTATCCCGGCGGGTTGGCGGGAGAGGCTATCCCCTTGTCCGGGCGCATCGTGGCGGTGGCGGATTTCTTCGATGCCCTGACGATGGATCGCGTTTACCGTCCGGCCTTTTCCGACGAGCAGGCGCTGGCCATGCTGGGCGAGGCATCGGGGAGCCATTTCGATCCCAAGGTGGTGACGGCTTTTTTCATTGCAAAGGAACGCATCATCGCCGCCCGCGATCATGTCAATCGCGGCGAGTCTCCAGACTTGGCGGAGTCCTGGAGGGGACGTGACGCTGAAACCACGGCGGCTACCTCGTCCCAAACTTTACGGGAGCATACTCATGTCTGAACGTATCGTCGCCTTTGTTTGCGGCCTGGCCGCCCTGTTTTTTATCACCGCCGGTCATGCGCAAGTTCCTGCCGCACCGGTGACGTTCCAGAACGAAACCCTGTTCGAGATCCGCGCGCCGTTCGGGGCCTTCACGCCCGCCGAGCGGGCCGCGGCTATCGCCGGGCGCTTGGAGGCGCTGGCCGGGCAGGCCGAGCCGGTGCGGATCGTGGTTGGCGCCTACGAGTCCGTCAGCGAAATCAGGAGCGGCGAGGCGATCGTCATGGCGGTCACGGACGCTGACGCCGCGGTGGCGGAACAAGCTCGCGACGAACTGGCCGGCGCCTATGCCAGGCGCATGGAGGAAACGCTGGTCAGGGCGCAGACAGAACGTTCGACGCAACACCTGCGCCAGAGCTGGCTCTACACCACAGTGGCGACGGTCGCGCTGGGGCTCTTCCTGTTTGGTCTTGCTGCCGTGGTACGCCGCGCGCGCCGCCATATCGAGGCGTGGCGCAGCGCTGGTCGTCTGGCACTGAATATCCAGGATGCCGAACTGGTTTCGACCGAGCGCATGGCGGCGCTGCTGTCGCGCGGGACGGCGATGCTGGCCCTGGGCCTCGCCGTGCTGGCGCTGTATTTCCACCTTTCGCTGGTATTCAGCTTCTTTCCCGCCACCCGTGCCTGGGCATCGCTGCTGATCGGCACCCTGCTGGCGCCGCTGCGCGCCGTCGGCCTGGCCCTGCTGGACTACCTGCCGAACATCGGCGTCATTCTCCTGGTAGTCGGCCTGACGGCCCTGCTCACCCGTTTCGTCCGTTTCGTTTTCGATGCCGTCGGCGCGGGTACGCTACGCTTCAAGGGCTTTCATCCGGAATGGGCGGAGACCACGTTCAAGATCGCCCGGTTCGTGATCATTGTCTTCGCCGCCGTGGTGATATTTCCCTATTTGCCCGGTGCGGGATCGCCGGCCTTCCAGGGCGTCTCGATCTTTGTCGGCGCGCTGCTGTCGCTGGGTTCCGGTTCGGCCGTGGCCAACGTCGTCGCCGGCATCGTGCTGACCTACACACGGGCCTTCTGCATCGGCGACCGCATCCGTGTCAACGACACAGAGGGCGATGTGATTGGCCGCACCCTGATCGCGACCCGGGTGCGCACCATCAAGAACGTGGACATCGTCATTCCCAACGCGGTGCTGATGGGCAACCACATGATCAACTACAGCGCGGTCGCCGAAGAACAGGGCCTGATTTTGCACAGCAAGGTGACCATCGGCTACGACGTGCCCTGGCGCAAGGTGCATGAACTGCTGATCGCGGCGGCGCGGGATACCAGGCTGATCCTCGCGGAACCGGCGCCGTTCGTGTTGCAAACCAGCCTCGACGACTTCTACGCCTCCTACCAGATCAACGCCACGACGCGGGCATCGCGGCAGCAGGCATCGATTTATTCGGAACTACACCAGCATATCCAGGATCGCTTCCATGCCGCCGGGGTCGAAATCCTCTCACCGCACTACGCCGCAGTACGCGATGGACAGGCCATCGCCATGCCGGCGGAAAGCCTGCCGGCAGATTATGTGGCGCCGCCATTCCGGTTGAATCTGCGGCTGGACGGAAGCAGGTAGATACGCAATGGAAAATCTTCTTGCGGGGGAAAATCGCTCATTATTCCCATGAAAGAACGAATCGTGACGATCCATTCAGCAGACGAATTGGGCGCTACGCTCAGGATGCTTCGCAAGGAGTCGGCCTGACGTAGCGCGATGCCGCCGGTTTGTGTAACGTCAGCCAGCGTTGAACGGCAGTTTCCTTGAGCGGAATTTTTACAATTCATCATCGTCGGGCAAGTGACTTCGTCTGGTATTAGCAGGCCGTTTCCGACGGGTGGCGATTCTGTCCCTCGTTGTCCGTGCGGATATTCAAACTTTTTTTGTCGGGTGTATCTGCGGTGACCACGGGTAAACGACTCAATATCTTTCTCCCCGGATCGGAGGAAGGTGAGGAAATCGAGTCCTTGGTATTCACAGGTTTCGGCCACGCTTAAAAGGGTCAGATATTCGTCAACGCCTTTTTTGGACGACGATCCGGATATCACATCGCGTAGCCGACAGTGAGAAACACACGAATTCTGCCAACCACACTACGGAAGAATAATTATTTTGCATCAACCATATAGTCGAATTGGGAGTTTTGCTTGCAGGACAGGAGGCTGGTCCCGACAGCTACCGCGATTCTGCCTGAACGCATGTGGGGGGAGATTGCCACAAAAACCAACTGCAAAACGATTGAGCGCAGATTATGAGTGTTGTGAGAGGGCCATTCCGGTGCTCACATAGAGGTAGAGCACCCTAAGTCTCACTTGACGCTAGGTCAGTTCGAGAATTGCCGAATTCCCGTTGATGGGGCTGTTAGTCCAAATGCATTTGTGATGTTCTTGCTGAGAAACTTTTATTCCCGCTCGTACCGAAGGAATAAGAACCGATTGGACAAGAAGCCGCATCACATTCCGGCGATGAACACAATCACGCATGCTGAGCGGCAAATTTCTCACTTTATGAATGGCCGCTGAGCCGGTCTAGCAGGCTGATCGGATGGCCTGCTTATTGCGAACAACTAAATTAGGTTGTCCCTGACTCAATAGAAATTCCTCAATATCGCCTTAGGCCGAGATCCAGACCGCTAGGCCAACAGTACATCTGGCAGCTTTATCGCTAAGCCGTCACTCAGAATGCTGGGGTCATCAGGCCGGAGTGGGTCGATAGCGGCACTTGCTGAACGACTGGATTCGGGCGGTATCCGTGACGCTATTGCCAAAAGATCAACCAGACAAACACAGTATCCATACGGCTTGCAGGATGCTGGAAGTAATTGGGTGGGAGTGGCGTCTTCGCAGGGCAGCGCAGGGGCCGCGCTCACGGGGATGCGACCCCGGCAACCCGGCTCTGGAACGCATGCGGGAAAAGCGCCAGCGCGGCTATAGGGACATGGGTTATCGGATCGGTATAATTGAGCTTTTTCTGCAATGGATGCTCAGCCATGAAAGCCAGGCGCAATACGACCAAGTCAATCAAGGAACCCAAGCTATCCCGTACCCATGCTCCGGCTGATCTTTCACCGATCGACTGGCAGCGTGCGTTGCGGCGCCAGTTTGGGCGAGATCAATCGTTCGATCTGGAATGTCTTGGAGCCGAACCCTTCTTCTCGGATTTTCGCGTCGGCAATCCGCAGTCCAAGAGCAGCTATCGCGTGGCGATTCGCGGCTTGCGTCCGGGCGACAATTTCTGCTCCTGCCCGGACTATGCGACCAATGAGCTGGGCACCTGCAAGCACATCGAATTTGTGCTGTCGCGTCTGGAGAGGAAGCGCGGCGCAAAATCGGCGTTTGCGCGCGGTTATCACCCGCCGTTTTCCGAATTGTACCTGCGCAATGACGGCGGACGGACCATCCATTTCCGCGCCGGGACGGATTGCCCGCAGGCAGTGAGTAAGGCAGCCGCGCTGCTGTTCGACGCGTCTCGCGGCTGGGTGTTGCCGGTGGATCGCTTCGGCGAGTTGGAGCGCTTTGTCGCGACGGCGGCGAAAAGCGGCCACGAGTTGCGCGCCTACGACGACGCGCTCGACTTTGTTGCCGGGCAGCGCGATGCCGAGAGGCGGGCCGGGGCGTTGGAAGACCTGTTCCCGCGCGGCGCGGACGACCCTTCGCTGAAGAAGCTGCTCAAGGCGCGGCTCTACCCCTACCAGGCTGCGGGCGCGTTGTTTGCGGTGCGGGCCGGGCGCGTGCTGATCGGCGACGAGATGGGGCTGGGCAAGACCATCCAGGCTATCGCGGCTGCGGAGATGCTGGCGCAGCATTTCGGCGTATCGAAGGTGCTGGTGATCTGCCCGACCTCGCTCAAATACCAGTGGCAGAGCGAGATCGCGCGCTTTGCGGGGCGTGAGTCGCGGGTACTTTCCGGTGGCCGGGTGCAGCGCCAGAAGGACTATGCGCTGGACGATTTCTGCAAGATCACCAACTACGAGAAGCTCAAGTCCGATCTGGATTTGATCACGGCCTGGGGGCCGGATCTGGTGATCGTCGACGAGGCGCAACGGGTGAAGAACTGGAACACCATCGCGGCGAAGGCGCTCAAACGCATCGACAGTCCCTATGCCTTCGTGCTGACCGGCACGCCGCTGGAGAACAAGCTGGAGGAGCTGATTTCCATCGTCCAGTTCGTCGATCAACACCGTCTGGGGCCTACCTGGAAGCTGTTGCACGAGCATCAGGTCAAGGATGAAGCGGGGCGCGTGACGGGCTATACCGAGCTGGAGAAGATCGGCGAGACGCTCGCCCCGGTCATGATTCGCCGCCGCAAATCCGAGGTGCTGCAACAGTTGCCGGAACGCACCGACCAGAACCTGCTGGTGCCGATGACCGAGATGCAGATGATTCACCATCAGGATAACGCCGACATTGTGGCGAGAATCGTGATGCGCTGGCGCAAGATGAAGTTTCTGTCGGACACGGATCAGCGGCGACTCACCTGCGCCTTGCAGAACATGCGCATGTCGTGCAACAGCACTTATTTGCTCGACCATGAAACCGATCACGGCGTTAAAGCTGACGAACTGGCGGCGCTGTTCGACGATCTTTTCGGGCAGCCGGAAGCCAAGGCGGTGGTGTTCAGCCAGTGGACGCGCACTCACGATATTGTCATCCGCAGGCTGGAGGCGCGCGGCATCGGCTACGTCAGTTTTCACGGCGGGGTGCCGTCCGAGAAACGCCCGGCGCTGATCGAACGTTTCCGCGATGACCCGGACTGCCGCGTGTTCCTCTCGACCGACGCAGGCAGCACGGGGCTCAACTTGCAACACGCCTCCACGCTGGTGAATATGGACTTGCCGTGGAATCCGGCCATCCTCGAACAACGCATTGCACGGATTCATCGCATGGGGCAGAAGCGACCGGTGCAGATCGTCAATTTTGTATCCAAGGGCACTATCGAGGAGGGCATGCTGTCAGTGCTGGCATTCAAGCGCTCGCTTGCGGCGGGCATTCTTGACGGCGGCACGGGCGAGATTTCGCTTGGGGGCTCGCGTCTCAACCGGTTCATGAAGGACGTGGAGAACGTGACGGGCCACATGGGCGAGGGCGAGGCGATGGCATCGGCGGAAGAGGCGGGCAACGTTGCCGCATCCGAAGAATTGCCGATGGATGCGACGGCGACCGGCAAAGTCAGCACTGGAGGAACGGAGCCGGAAGCTGGGAATATTGCGTTGGACGGGGCGAGCACCGATCCCTGGTCTGTGCTGTTGCAGGTTGGCACCCAGTTCATTTCGGCGCTGGCCGCCGCCAGTGATCCTTCTGCGGTATCTCATCCATGGATCGAGCGCGATCCGGCCACCGGAGCACCTAGCCTCAAGGTGCCGCTGCCACCGCCGGAAACGACGAGACGGTTTGCCGATGTTCTTTCGGTGCTTGCAGACACCTTGCGGGGAAGGAGCAAATGATGGAAGGCGCCTCCTCGTCCTCTCTTTTGTCACCAGGGTGCTCGGGCAGACGGTGACGCGTGGAAGATGATGTGCCGGTGCCGGCGCACCGGGCAAGTATGCCATCCGCCTTGCCCATGAAGCGAATCAGGGGTATAAATGCATCTTCAAGTGAAGCGTTAATAGGTGCGAAGTGCCTCAATGGATCTGGCAGCGGGCGGATTGGCCGAATTTCCGGTGGGACGATAGCGCGATACTGCCCGTGCTTGCCCAGGCACGTCTCCGGCAAGGTCGGTTGCTGGGTTACATGAAGCTGCTTGACTCGAACCTGTCACAGGAAGCGCGGGCGCAAATACTGGTCGAGGAGAGCGTGGGCACCAGCGCCATCGAGGGTGAGAAACTCGATTTCGACTCTGTCCGCTCTTCCGTCGCACGCCATTTGGGGCTGGCGACTGCTGGCCTGCCTGTTCCGACTAGAAACGTTGACGGTCTAATCAAACTCCTGCTTGATGCCACGACTCGCTACGATCAGCCTCTGATCCTCGAACGTCTTTGTGGCTGGCAGGCGGCCCTGTTTCCGACCGGCTACTCGGGGCTCCATCCCGTACTCACTGGACAGTTGCGGGGGGATGACCCCATGCGCGTCGTTTCCGGCCCGGTGGGGCGAGAGAAAGTCCATTTTGAGGCTCCCCCTCGCAACGGGCTGGAAGCTCGGGGCGATGAATTCCTCCAGTGGTTTAATCAGTCAAGACGTAAGCCCGCTGAGGACGGACTCCTTCGCGCCGGTATCGCCCATCTCTGGTTCGTCACCCTGCATCCGTTTGAGGACGGCAATGGTCGGCTTGCCCGAGCCATCACCGATATGGCCTTGTGTCAGGACGAACAGCAGCCGCTACGCCTCTTCTCTCTCTCCGCCCAGATCATGCGCGAGCGCGAAGCCTACTACGACATCCTGGAGCACACGCAGCACGGTGATCTTGACGTAACCGAATGGCTTTGCTGGTTCCTGGCCCAAGTGGTCAATGCCTGCGAGCAGGCCGACACGACAATCAACCGGGTACTTGCCAAGGCCCGCTTCTGGTTGCGGCACCAGAGTACGAACATCAATGAGCGTCAGCGGAAGGTGATGAATCGTCTGCTGGATGCCGGCCCCGGTGGGTTTGAGGGCGGGATGAACACCCGGAAATATGTGAGCCTCACCAAGGCCAGTCGGGCGACTGCTTACCGGGAACTGGCTGATCTCGTGGAGAAGGGCTGCCTCATCGCCGTGGGTGAGGGGCGCGGGGCGGGCTACATAGTGAGGTGGGAGGGGTGAG
>Ga0315268_10003513_pt1 | contig 17266 bp, 15 predicted proteins | sample C1_top_MG_FD_204535 | JGI IMG/M metagenome (GOLD analysis project Ga0315268, IMG submission 204535) | Sediment microbial communities from Yellowstone Lake, YNP, Wyoming, USA - C1_top | ecosystem: Environmental > Aquatic > Freshwater > Lake > Sediment | place: USA: Wyoming | collected 2017-08-01
TTCAGAACCCACCCGTAATCGTTACCCGCTCGGGGGGCGTAGGATTCCGCAAAACGCTGCGCGTCTAGATATTCCTTCTGTTTCTCAACCTTCTCTCGTATCCATGCTCCAGAAAACCAAGAACGGAAAGACATATTCCCCTCCACTTTTTACTTGACAAACAGCAAGCCTTGCTGTTACTATTAGGCCATAGAAACGGGGTGAAAAGCAATGAAAATCAGCCACAAACTAGCACAATTCGCGGCTACGGTCAGCCGGGGCGCATCCCGCCCGCTCTACAAATTCCTGCGCGATATGCTGGCCGGGATGTGCGCGAAAAAGAGCATCCTGTCCTTCGGAGAAACGCCAGAATTTTTCTATTATCGGCTGGCGGAGGCCGTCGCCATGATTCTGCTTCTATCTCGGGCTTCTCCGTAAAACGGAAGTGTAGATTCAGCCCAAGCGCTTCCATTTGTGCGCAGAATTCCCGAAACTTTCCGATGGCCGTTCGCAGGCCATTTGACGCCAACCCAAACTTGTCCCCACACGCCGGGCAATTCCACGGAATCGGCTTTGACAAATCCCGCCCGTCAAAGCTAATGGCAGTCTTACACTTGGGGAATGCACCTCGACGCCCGCAAATTCAGACAGCGGAAGAAGAATCACTTCTTGCCCAATTTTCATTGCGATCCCCTTTGGGGGGGCGCGGCGTTCCGTCTTGTCTATCATGGGACATCTGTCCTTTCAAGAAATGGGTAAGGTCGGGCTTGCGGGTTCCTTGACTTGCCTAGCGACGCCTGCCTAAGATGCAGGTTTGTCTCTGCGGATTTGTTTTCTCTGTGACCTCTGTGGTCTCTGTGTTGGAGCTTTATGTCCGATAGCGGCAAAACGATAACGATCGGCGTGACTGGCGCGTCGGGCGCGATCCTCGCGCAGACCATCCTGCGCTTGCTGGACCGCGATCCGCGCGTGGCCCGCGTCCATTTGGTGGTCACTGACTCGGGCTCGCGCCTGATTTCGACCGAGCTCGGCATTGTGGCGCAAGAGCCGAAACGCCTCCCGCAGTTTCTGACCGGCACCGACGCCGCAAAAATCGAATACATGCCGAACAAAGACATCGGCGCTTCCATCGCCTCCGGCAGCTATCGTGTGGACGCGATGTGCGTCATCCCTTGCTCGGTCGGCACGCTGGCCTCAGTCGCCTGCGGCACCGCCGAAGATTTGCTCTGCCGCGCCGCTGACGTTTGCCTGAAGGAAAGCCGCCGGCTGGTGCTCTGCGTCCGCGAGACCCCCCTCAACCGCATCCACATCGAGAACATGCTGCGCGCACAAGCCGCCGGCGCGGTCATCATGCCGGTGGTGCCGGCGTTCTATTTCGGCCCGCGCACCATCGACGACCTCGTCGCCCAGTACGTTTTCCGTGTCCTCGCGCAGCTCGGATTGGAGCAGGCCGAGCAGTACCACTGGACTGGAAAGCCGTAGTCAAAATGTCCAAGTGTCCAAATGTCGAAGAGTCGAAAGCAACTGCGGATTCATTCTCGACACTTGGACATTTCAACATTTCGACACTTCGACCATTGCTCATGGCCGCCACGCATTGATCGACCGAGAAGCACCATTCAATACGTATGGGAAAACTTCGCACTACCCTGGAGATGATCAAGTTCGAGCACTCGGTGTTTGCGCTGCCGTTTGCGCTGACCGCGATGCTCCTGGCTGCGCGATTCGATGCCGATCCCTCTCCGTGGCCGACGTGGTGGCAATTGCTCTGGATTGTCGTGGCGATGGTGGGCGCGCGCTCCGCCGCGATGACCATGAACCGCATCGCCGACCTGCACTACGACCGCCGGAACCCGCGCACGGCGAACCGCCCGCTCGTCACCGGCGCGCTCACGTTGCGCTACGCCTGGGCGTTCGCGCTGATTTCTTCCGCGGCATTGGTCATCGCCGCGTGGCAACTGAATCCGCTCGCGCTCAGACTTTCCCCTGTCGCGTTGGCGATTCTGTTTTTGTATTCCTACACGAAGCGCTTCACCGCGTGGTCGCATCTGGTGTTGGGTTTTTGCCTGGGGATGTCGCCGGCCGCAGCGTGGATCGCCATCACGGGCGCGCTTGACCTGCGCATGTTGATTTTGTGCGCCGCGGTGACGCTCTGGGTCGGCGGCTTCGACGTGCTCTATGCCTGCCAAGACATTGACTTTGACCGCCAAGTCAGCCTGCACTCCATCCCGACAAAATTCGGCATTGCCCGCGCGCTGCTCATCGCTCGCGCGATGCACGCTGGGGTCGCGGCGCTGCTCGCGTGGCTGGCGTGGAGTTTTGCGTTGCCCTGGCCGGCGTGGGCGGGGATCGTCGTCGTCGCCGCGCTGCTTGCCTATGAGCATTCGCTGGTCAAAGCGAATGACCTTTCCAAGCTCAATGCTGCATTTTTCACGGTGAACGGCTATATTAGTTTTTTGTTCCTATTGTTCTGGGGCGCCGCCGTGTGGGTGTCCCTGCCGTAGGGTCTCAACGTCCCGAAGTCACGGCAGTATGCCAAAGGGGCGCAGCCCTTCGACTCCGCTCAGGGCAGGCATGCAGCGCCCCTACGGGTCGACATCGCGAATTGGCAAATGGCTGAGCTCATCATTGACGATGCGCGGTTGAAGCCCATCGCCGAGCGGGCGCTCGCCGGCGAGCGCCTGGGCTTCGACGACGGCATCGCGCTTTACCGCTCGCCCGACCTGCTCGCGGTCGGCTGGCTCGCTAATTACGTCCGCGAGAAGCGCCACGGCAACGTCTGCTACTACAACATCAATCGGCACATCAATCCGACCAACGTCTGCGTGGCACATTGCCGCCTGTGCGCGTTTGGCCGCGACCTCGATGCGCCGGGCGCTTATACCTACGCTCTCGAAGAGGTCTGGCAGCGCGCCGCGCAAGGCGTTGCCGAAGGCGCCACGGAATTCCATATCGTCGGCGGGCTGCACCCGGATTTGACGTTCGACCATTACCTCGAATTGATCCGCGGCCTGAAGCAGCGCTTCCCGCACGTACATCTGAAGGCCTTCACGATGGTCGAGGTGCATTATTTTTCGCGCATCGCCAAGCTTTCGATTCGCGACACGCTGCTCAAGATGAAGGAAGCGGGAGTAGATTCACTTCCCGGCGGCGGTGCGGAAATCTTCAACCCGCGCGTGCGAAAAATTATCTGCGACCACAAGACCAGCGGCCAGATGTGGCTCGACATCGCTCGCACCGCGCACCAGGTCGGCCTGCGCTCGAACGCCACGATGCTTTACGGCCACGTGGAAACCGAGGAAGAGCGCGTCGAGCACCTGCTCCTGCTTCGCGAGCTGCAGGACGAAACCAAGGGCTTCGTGGCCTTCATCCCGCTCGAATTCCATCCCGACAATACTGCGCTCGCCCATTTGCCCAAGCCCACCGGCTTCGACGCGCTGAAAAACATTGCGGTACCGCGATTGCTGCTCGACAACTTTGATCACATCAAGGCCTACTGGATCATGCTCACGACGCGCATCGCGCAAATTGCGCTGCGTTTCGGCGCCGACGACATCGACGGCACCGTGATCGAAGAAAAGATTTACCACGACGCCGGCGCCACCACCGAGCAGTTCACCCCGCGCGCTGAGCTTGAACGGCTGATCCGCGCCGCCGGCCGCGAACCGGTCGAGCGCGACACGCTCTATGGCCCGGTGGGCCGCTCTGGACTTCAGTCCGCCCCGAGCGGCGCCGAGGGGGAAGCTGCAGCCAAGCGATCCAGCTCGGGCCCCTCCGGCACCATCGTCACGCTGAATGTGTGACGCCCGCGATTAAGTCTTGCAAGCTACTGTGCAGAGGGATAGATTGCGCCTGGAGCGGGATGACATAACGCCTTCCTGACATGCACAAACGCGACATCCTCTGGCGCAATTTCTATCACCTGACGGCTCCCTGTTACGACTTGTGGATTCCCATCTGGTCGTGGATGTGGGGATTTCACGATGCCACCGAGCGGCGGAAGATGGTCAGCCATCTAGGCCTCAAGCCCGGCTACCGGGTTCTTGAGGTGAGTATCGGCACGGGCCGCAACGTCCCTTTCATTGTTGACCAAGTGGGGCCTTCGGGACGGGTCGTGGGATTGGACCTCGCGCCGGGGATGCTGCGTCGCTGCCACCATCAGCTCGACCGCTGGGGAGTCGAGTCACTTCTGGTGGAAGGGAACGGCACGCAGTTGCCCTTCGAATCCGAGAGCTTCGATGCCGTGCTTCATTTCGGCCAGATCAACACATTCACCGACAAAAAAGCGGCCATCGACGAAATGATCCGCGTGGCCAAGCCCGGCGCCTGCGTGGTGATCGGGGACGAAGGGATGCACCCCGAGACCCGCCAGTCCCTGCGTGGCAAGCTCCTGCTGCGAGTCAGCCCCTTCTACAAGCACGTGCCGCCGCTCGAAGATCTTCCTCCGAACGTGCGGGACCTCGGCCTGAGCTGGTTCCGCGGCGACGCCTGCTATCTTCTCGCCTTCCGCAAACCCTGAACCGAGTCTTATTCGTACCGCAGTGCGCGCACGGGCGAGACCCGCGTCGCCCTTCGCGCGGGGATGTAGCTGGCCAGCAGCGCGACCAGCAGCAGAAACGCCGCGTTGGCAGAATAGGTCAGTGGGTCGGTTGGCGCCACGCCCACCAGGATGCTGGCCAGCAATCGCATCGTTCCGAACGCGACCCCCAGGCCCAGCACCACTCCGATGGCGACGAGCACGAACCCTTGTCGCAGCACCATCCGCAGGATGTCGCTCGGCTGGGCGCCCAGCGCCAGGCGGATGCCAATTTCCTGTGTCCGCTCGCTCACCGTGTAGGCGATCACGCCGTAAATTCCCACTGCGGCCAACAGCAACGCCAGCGCGGAGAGAAACCCCATCACCTGCGCGGTGGCTTTCTCGCCGCTCACCCGGTCGGCAACCACCTGTTCCATCGACCGAACGGCATAGAGCGGCTGGTTGCGATCTACCGACCAGATGGCCTCGCGCGCCGCAGCCACCATCGACAGCGGCTCACGCTGGGTCCGCACGACCAGCGTCATCGCGCGCGTCGGCTGCTGCTCGAGCGGCACGTACAGTTCCGGTCTTGGGGGCCGGGCCACGTTCTGGTGCCGGACGTCGCGCACCATCCCGACCACAGTCATCCACGGTTCCTTTTCATTCGTGCCGAAACGAATGCGCCGCCCTACCGGGCTTTTGTCTTCCGGCCAGTACTGCCGCGCCATCGTTTCATTGACGATGGCCACTCGCGGAGCGTTTGCGGCGTCTTGCTCGCTGAAGGCGCGTCCCGCCTGCAGCGGGATTTTCATCGCGCGGAAATAATCCGGCGTCACAATCAGGTAGCCCACTGAGATCCGCTGGCCGGGGTCGGTGACCGGATGGCCCTCGATATCCACGCCGCGCCACGAGTTGCTGCCGTCGAGCGGCAAGGTCTGCACCGCCGCCCCTGCTTCGGCTCCCGGCACGGCGGCCATCCGCTCAAGCACATCGCGGTAGAACTCCGCCTGTTTGGCCGGAGTATCGTACTTGAGCGCGGGCAGCGAGACCCGCATCGTGAGCAGGTTCCGGGTGTCGAAGCCCGGATTCGTCTTCACCTGTCCGAGGAAGCTCCGCACCATCAGCCCGCTGCAGATCAGCAGCACCAACGCCAGCGCCACCTCGCACACCACCAGCGTCTTCAGCGCGCGATGACGCGACCCGCCCGTGCCGGTGCGGCCCGCTTCCTTCAACGCTTCCTGCAAATTCGGTCGGGTGGACTGCAAAGCGGGAGCGATTCCAAAAATCAGTCCGGTCATAAGTGAGATTACCGCCGTGTACAGAAGGACCGTGGGATTCAGCGTGATCTGGTCCACGTTCAGCAGATCTTTCGGCGCAATGAGCAGGAGGCCTTTGATGGTCCAGAACGCCACGAACACCCCGCCAATCCCGCCCAGCACCGACAGCAGAACGCTTTCTGTCAGGAGCTGTCGCAGCAACCGCACGCGCCCCCCGCCCAAAGCCATGCGGATGGCGATTTCGCGCTCGCGCGTCGCCGCGCGCGCCAGCAGCAGGTTGGCGACGTTGGCGCAGGCGATCAGCAGCACAAGCCCCACCGACACGTAAAACATGGCCATGATGGTGCGGAATTCCGTGTCGAAGATCGCTTCGTACCGCGTCAGCAGGTTCACGCCCCAGCCCTTGTTTTCATCGGGGTATTCGACGGCCAGTTGCGCGGCAATATTGTTCATCTCCGCCCGCGCCTGTTCCAGGGTGACGCCGGGCTTCAGCCGCGCGACGCCTCCGTAGCTGCGATTGCCGCGCGGCATCTTCGCCGGGTCGATGCGATGGGGCACCCAGGCGTCCGTCAGGTGCCCGGGGAAGTAGAAATCCACTGGCATCACGCCGATGACAGTGAACGGTTCACCGTCCAATTCGACGGTCTTGCCCACGATTTGCGGATCTGCTGCAAAGCTGCGCTTCCATAGCCCGTCGCTTAACACAACTACCGCGCTGGCGCCCGGCTCGTCTTCCTTCAGTGCGAATGCCCGTCCCATTGCCGGCGCGCGCTTCAGTACCGAAAAAACATTCGCGGAGACAAACACACTGCGGATACGCACCGGTTCTCCCGCGCCGGTCAGATTGTGGGCGGCACCGCCGTACAACGCGATATCTTCAAACGAGCGCGCGCGCTTCTGCCAGTCCAGGTAGTTCTGGAACGAGATGCTCACGTCGGTCCAGCCGCGCTCCTTGTTGGTGTCCCAGATTTGGATCACGCGGTCCGAATCCGGGTAAGGCAGCGGCGTGAGAAGCAGCCCGTTGACGCTGCTGAAGATCGCCGCATTCACCCCGATCCCCAGCGCCAGCGTCAGCACGGCCACGCCGGTGAACAGCGGATTGCGGCCCAACATCCGGATGCCGTAGCGAATGTCTTGCCAGAATCGGTCCATGCGTGACCTCCCGCGGTATGGTACAGGACTTCAGTTCACCGCTTTCGACGTTTCCGGACGCCTTGTGGATAGACGCGCCCGCGAATTCCCCACGTGTCTTTAGGTACGCGCGGCTCCGACCGAAAGTTCCTTAGGCCTCAGGTCATTTGCATTCCCAAAACTGCTCAGGTAGTCTCTGGCATTCCATTTCACTTGGAGGGCTATGGTGTTTCTGCGGAAGAAGATTTTCTCGGCCGTTGTTTTTCTGTTGGTGTCTGCTTTTGCTGTGCTGATTCTGTTCGCTGGATCGGGTGAGCACGCGCTCGCGGCCCAGAGCAAGGGCTCCAAAGCCGCTCCGGCTGCGCCCACGCAGGTGCAGCTCGCTCGCGGCCGCTATCTGGTCGAACACGTGGCCGTCTGCGTCACCTGCCATTCCACGATCAACGGCAAAGGTGATCTTCAACCCGTGGCGGGAAGAAAAGGCGCGGGCGATTATTTCCCCGACGAGACGGCGCCGTTCCGCATCATCGCTCCGAACATCACGCCGGATCGCGAGACCGGTGCCGGCACCTGGACCGACGCTCAGTTCGCCCGGGCCATTCGTGAAGGTGTCGGCAACGACGGCCGCCGCCTGTTTCCCGTGATGCCCTATCTGTTGTTCCGCACGATGTCGGACCGGGACTTGGCGGCCGTCATCGCCTACCTGCGCTCGCTCCCGCCGGTGAAGAATTCGCTACCGAAGACGCCTGTCCCGCCGGCCTTCCAGGCTATGATTCCCCCGCTGATGCCGGTGAAAACGCCAGTGCCGCGGCCGGATATGTCGAATCCGGTCAAGCGCGGCGAGTATCTCGCCTCCCTGGCTCTTTGCAACGACTGTCACACGCCGGTCAACGAGAAGGGCGAGCCGATGATGAACCTGGCCTTCGCCGGCGGACGTCTGCTGAAAGGTCCCTGGGGTTCCGTGCACAGCGCCAACATCACTCCCGACGCTTCCGGCATTTCCCACTACGACGAAAAGCAGTTCATCCAGATGATGCGCACCGGGAAGGTAGTCGGCGTCGGGCGCAAGCTGAGCCCCATCATGCTCACCAGCTACTTCCGCGGTATGACCGACGACGACCTGAAGGCCATCTATGCTTGGCTGAAAACTCTCAAGCCCATCCGGCATCGAATGGACAACACCGAGCCGCCAACCAAGTGCCGCATCTGCGGCGGCGTGCACGGCTTGGGCGACAACAACTAGTCAGCGCCGGGGGCACAGCCTTTCTCAGTTAGACACAGCGCGCTTGCTCGCGGCCGCACCTCCGCCGGGTTTCAGATATTCTTCCGGGGCTCGGCTTGTGGGGGACGCTTCGTCGTCGATGTCCAAGCTGCGAATCCTCGCCGTTTTCGCCGCCCTTTTTTGGCCGGTATTCCTGTGTCCTCTGCTCCATTCTGACGAGGACCTGTACCAACTGCCGCAACTCAGCAAGGAAGTGCCCGTTCCGGCGAAAGAGCGGCTGGTGCTGGCCGACGTTTTCGTCCGCGGCGACGCTACGCGTTCCCCGGTGGTCACTCCCGCCGCCGAGCAGGCGCTCATCGCCAGCCTGCCCGCCGATTTCCGCGACGCTTGTCGCCGGATGATGAAGCCCTGGGGCGAGCAGAGCATCGGCACCGAGCGCTGGAACGCGCGCCTGCTCCAGTGGAACCGCGACGCCGACCGCGTTTTCCTCATCGTTGCGTTCCGATGCAGCTCCAGCAACTCGAACAACGACGGCTACTATGACGAGCGTCCTGCGGTTCTCACGCTTGAACAATCCGCTGCGCGGCTGCGCCTCATCCCTCTGGCCGAACCCTGCGACAACTGCGCCGACCTGTACCACGTGGAATTCTCCCAGCAATTTTCCGTTTCCGGAGGGACCTTGATCGAGCTCGCCTCTTCCAGTTCCAACGACTCGCCGGCTGTTGGCGTCGTGGATTCCTGCGCTGTGGGCCGACTGCACTACGTCCTGCTGCCGGAAGGCGCGCCGGTGCTCGCTATCATCAGCCGCAACAACTCTGTCTCCCACGACGATGTAGAAGGCGACGCCACCTTCCACTGCGAAGCGAAACTCGATTACCGCCGCGATTCCTCCGGCCGCCTTACCGAAATTGTTCCCGACCGCGCCTGCCCCGCGGGAATCACCGATAAGGCACCGCAGGCCTTCCGCTACCGCTGGAACCCCTCCCGCCGCACCTTCGACTCGCGACCCTTGTAACCCATGCCGCCGGAAACCCTGTGAAGCAATGATATTCAGTGGTAGCGCATGCTGCGCCGTGAGCAGGAGGCACGTTGCACAAGAATCGGGCCCCGGATTTTCTCCGGGGCCCGGTGTTTCTTCTCTGTGACCTCTGTGTTAATTCTTCTTGCCCCTTTGGGGGAGTGCCCGCGGCCCTCACTCTTCCGGCGGGCGCTGGGGGGCTGGTGTGGGATGCCTTTCCGGCATTCTTTCCATCCGGGCGGGCCGCTTCATTGGCATAACCTCGATGTGCCGGTGCTGCATCTCCTGGAGCTTCTTCCATTGCTCGACACTCAGCACGCGCCGCACCCCGAGCATCATCAAGGCGTTTTGTTTTTCCAGGTTGCCGCGGGCCTGTGTTACCTGGTCAATCTGCGCGACGACCTTGGCTTCCTCGGGGCGGTCCGCGTCGAGAAGGGCTTCCAGTTGCGTCTCCGCCACTTGCAGCGCCGCGTTCAAGGTGATCAGTTTCAGGCGGTGGTCGAAGAACGATTTTTCGAGTTGGCTGATCTGTTCGGGCGTCAACTGCAGTTCGTTCACGATCGCCGAATCCTTCCACCATTTTCCCAGCGCCGCGGGTGGCATTGGTTGCCCCTTTCCCACCGGATGAGGCGCCGGCTCTGTGAGAGGACGCGTCGTTTGCGGTCGCGCCAGCGGTTGCTGCTCGGTTACGGGCGTCTGCGCCATCGCACTGCCCGCGTACATCACAAGTATTGCCAGGACCATCACGGCCAAAATTCTTCGCGTCATTTTTTCTCTCCTTGCTTCGTGCTCTCCGAATTGGCCTCTGCCGCGCGCGCCATCTCCTGGGTCAGCAGCCGCGCGGGTTCAAACGCTTCCGGCAGAGTACGGTTCACGGCCTGGCGCACCTCGTAGAGCAGCAGGTGGTCGGGGTCCACTTGCGGTGCGGGCTTGACCGGCGGCGCTTGTTGGAGCGCCAACTGCGCGGCCAGCACCAGCGACGCCGCGGCCGCGGCCCACACCAGCCGTCGCATGGCCCACGCGTGCCGCTCCATGCGGTCGGCGATGACGCGCCGCTGCTCAGCCCACGCGCTCTCGGACCGCTCGGCCTGTTCCCGTGCCGACTCCGCAAACCCCGCGAGTGCCCGGCGCAGCCGAAGCGTCTCCTCATGGCACGCCGGGCAACTCGCGAGGTGGGGCAGGACTTCTTCGCCTTCCACCAGCGCGACGCTCAGCGCTTCTTCCCTCAGATGCCGGCTTTGGATTTCTTCCCGCATTCTCTCTTCTCTCTGTGCCCTCTGTGCCAGGTCCTGCTCTTCATCCGTTCTCTTACCGTTCCCACCGCGCGGTGCAGGTGCGATTTCACCGTGCCCATTTCCAATCCCGTGGCCTGCGCGATTTCCGCGAGCGTCATCTCTTCGACAAACCGCAGCAGGAAAACCTCGCGCTGTCGTTCCGGCAGCGCATCCACTACCGTTTGCACCGCGGCCACCTCTTCCCGCGCCGCCAGCCGTTGCTCCGGCGACGCCACCACCGTGGCAACTTCCAGGGCAGCACCCTCGGGTTCATCCTCCCGCGTGTGGCGCTCGAACAGCCGCGCCCAGAACGCCCGGCGGCGGTTTTTCACGTGGTCGCGCGCCAGGTTGATGGCGATGCGCACCAGCCACGTCTCGACCGACGCTTCGCCGCGAAAACTGTTGCGGTGGCGATAGGCGCGCAGGAAGCATTCCTGCGTCAGCGTTTCCGCCGCGTCCGTGTCGCGCAACATCCCCAGCAGCACGCGATAGATGCGTCGCTGATGCCGTCGCACGAGCTGCTCGAAACCTTCGTCGGAAAGCGCTGTGGAGTCGCGCGTCGGCACCACTGCTGCCGCGTCCAAACGCCCGCGCAGGATCGCCGCCCACGCTATCGCGCCCGCTTCCACGCCCTGCCGCCGTCCTTTCGTGCCCTTCTACAGATATTGGACGAATTCCGCCCCTGCAGGTTTACAAGTTGTTTTTGGTGAAGCCTTCCCAGTGGTCTTCTAACGGCTACCCGTCGCAGACCGGCCTGTTTGTTTTCTCTGGCTTGCGCGTGCCCATCCGTGTTCATCTGTGGCTTCGCCCAAAGGTATTGCCACAGCAGAAGCGCATAGAAAGGCCCGTAGGTGAGCCACACATATTTCTCCTGGAAGTGCCAGGTGCCGCTGGCCTGGTAATCAATCAGCACGTGGTAGGAGAGAAATTGCAGGATGGTGAGCAGCAGCCACGCTGGGTTGGGGAAGAACACCAGCAGCGGCACGATCCAGGTGAAGTACCACGAATACCCGTTCGGCGCGAGCATCAGGGTCGCGCCAAACAACAGGTATGCCGCGCGCGTCGAGTCCATTTTCCGCGCCGCCGCCCACACGGCCAGTCCCGCCACCACTCCCGGCCCGACGCCGGCGGCCAGTTCCGGCGACGTCAGCCACCGCAGCAGGGAATAGAGGCTCGCGTTGTAGTTCTGCCAGCGCGACTCGTAGTAGACCAGCGTGTCGAAAATCGCCGCCCACGCGTCGCGGTAACGCCACACGGCACCCACCGCCAGCGCCGCAGCCGCCGCGGCGTTGACCCAGCTCCGCACCGAGCGGGGCCAGCCCGCACGCCGCAGCGCCACCGGCAACAGCACCGCCGGAAAAACTTTCGCCAGCGCTCCTGCCGTAAGCAGCAAAGTCGACGGCGTCGCGCGCCATCGCGTGATCAGCAGCAGCGCTGCCACCACGCACGCCAGCGCCGACGCGTCGTTGTGCCCGCTCCCGGCGAATTCCACGATGACCAGAGGGTTCCACGCGTAGACCGCCAGCGTCCAGTTCCGCCCGCCGGTGAAGTGCACCCATCCTGCGAGCATGAAGACGATGGCCAGGTCCGCGAGCACAAACGGCAGCTTGAACCGCACCGGGTCGGGCAGCGCGCGGTAGGTTATGCGGAAGGCGTGCTCCGCGAGCGGCGGATAGATGCTCGGCGTTTCGCGCCCGGGCATTTTTCGCCAGTCGGTGTCACGCAGCGCCGCCAGTCGCGCGTCGTTGGGCGACACCGCATACGGGTTCCAGCCCTCCACCTGCACGCGCCCGTCCCAGCGGTAGCGATAGATGTCGTCGGAAAGCGTCGGCACCAGCGGCACCAGCAGCGCGCGGAATAGAACCGCGCCCGCCAGGATCAGCCAGAACGCCCCGCGGCCGTCCGCGCCTTCTTTTTTGGTCGCGGTGCGCTCCAGCAGGAAAAGCGCGATAAAATACAGCGCGCCGGCGGCCAGAGCGATGGCCAGCGTCTCGACCACATAGAGCCTCAAATCCCCGAGCCGCCGCAACGCGTTGTAGAGCAGGCCCAGCGCGATGATTCCCGCCAGCGCCACTGCATTCTGGCTCCGCGCGGACCCGGCGACGCGTTTCAGCATGGAGGGAGCGGCCTTTGTTGTGGGCGTACCATCTGGCGATGCTTCAGTCGGGTGAAAACCCGGTGGTGGATTTTTACCGCAAGCTCACCGACAAGACCTTCAGCGGCCTTTACCAGGCGAATGCTTTCGACATCGCGGTGATGATTCCGTATTTCCTGGTGCTGGTCATCCTGGCGACATACGGCCTGCACCGCTACTGGCTCGTCTACTACTATTTCAAATATCGCCGGAACGTGCCCGGCCCGCTGCCGCCGGTCGAGTCGTGGCCTAAGGTTACCATACAGCTTCCCATCTTCAACGAACGCTACGTCATCGAGCGCCTGGTGGAAGCGGTGGCGCACTTCGATTACCCGCGCGAGCAACTCGATATTCAGGTGCTGGACGATTCGACCGACGAAACCCGCGAGGTGGCGAGTGCCTGCGTCGAACGCTGGCGCGCCCTGGGCGTGCCCGTCAGCCACCATCACCGCACGAACCGCGAAGGCTACAAAGCCGGCGCGCTCCAGGAAGGCATGAAGTCCGCCACCGGCGAGTTCATCACCATCTTCGACGCCGATTTCATCCCGCCCGCCGATTTCCTGCGCCGCACGATCCCCTATCTGGCCGCCGACCCGCAGGTCGCCATGGTGCAGGGCCGCTGGACCTATCTCAACCGCGACTACTCCGCGCTCACCGAAGTCGAGAGCATCTTGCTCGACGGCCACTTCGTCGTCGAGCACGGTGGCCGCTCGCGCCGCGGCACATTCTTCAACTTCAACGGCACCGCCGGCGTCTGGCGCCGCACCGCCATCGAAGACGCCGGCGGCTGGGAGCACGACACGCTCACCGAAGACACCGATCTCTCCTACCGCGCGCAGCTCAAAGGCTGGAAATTTCTCTACCTGCCCGGAATCGAGTGCCCCTCCGAGCTGCCCATCGAGATGAACGCCTTCAAAGCCCAGCAGGCGCGCTGGGCCAAGGGCCTCATCCAGGTGAGCAAAAAAATTCTCCCCCGCGTGCTGCGTTCCTCGCAGCCCTTGCACATCAAGGCCGAAGCCTGCCTTCATTTGACCGCCAACATCAGCTACCCGCTGATGATTCTGCTTTCCACCATGCTTTTGCCCGCCATGATCGTGCGCTTCTATCAGGGCTGGTTCCAGATGCTGGTCATCGACCTGCCGCTGTTTCTCGCTTCCACGTTTTCGATTTCCACTTTCTACCTGGTGGCGCAGCGCGAGCTGCACCCTAAAACGTGGAAGCGCACGATCCTCTATCTGCCGTTCGTGATGGCCACCGGCATCGGGCTCGCCGTGCGCAATTCGCTGGCGGTGATGGAAGCAATTGTCGGGAAGAAATCCGAGTTCGCGCGCACGCCGAAATACCACATCGAGGAAAGAAAGGACACCTTTCTCGCCAAAACCTACCGCAACCGCGCCGGCGTGCTCCCCTACGTCGAAATCCTTCTCGGCCTCTACTTCGCCGCCACCGTCATCTACGCGATCCAGAACGAGAATTACGTCACCGTGCCCTTCCTGTTGCTCTTTGTCGGCGGCTACCTCTACACCGGCACGATGTCCCTCGCCCAGTCGTGGCTCGAGCGCTTACGATTCGGGGTGAGGGCACCGGTTGAAGCGCGACCGGCTGCCACCGGAGCCCCCAGTTTCTAAGGTGGGAGTTTACCCCGACGCATCTTGTCGGGGCGCTCCCGTCCAGGCTCGCCCCGCGGCTACGGGTGCGCCCAGCTTCTAGCTCCGATGCGCTAGGTGATCGTTCGTAGGGGCGCTGCTTGCTGCGCCCCCCTCTTTTCCTCTGACTTCTGACTTTCTGACCTCATTCGCTGTACCATTCTTCTCGGAGGCGCTTCGATGGATCCGTCCACCGCTTATTCCATTCTCGACCTCGTCGTTTATCAATCCGGCTCCGTCGTCAGCCGCACGCTGGTGAAGAAGCCGACGGGTACGGTCACGCTCTTCGCCTTCGACGCCGGCCAGGCGCTCAGCGAACACACCACACCATTCGACGCGCTCGTGCACATCCTCGACGGCGAAGCCGAAATCACCATTTCCGGCAAGCCCCTCCGCGCCCGCGCCGGGGAAGTGGTTCTGATGCCCGCGAACGAGCCCCACGCTTTGCGAGCTGTCACTCCCTTCAAAATGCTCCTGACCATGATTCGCTCCTAGGAGGATAGGCCCTTGTGGTGAGCTTGCCGGACCATCCGGGCCAGCCCGTCTCACTGCGGCTGTGTCGACACCTGGTTGAGGACGCTGCGTCCCGCCCAGAGCGGGACTCCGCGTCGGCCTTCGGCAGAGGGGAAGGCGCTGCGCGCGGCCCCTATTCCCAGCGCTAAAGCGCTGGGCTACTTTCCGTCGCCCCTGCGGGGCTCTGGTCCGACCTGAAAATCGAGGATGCGCACCAATCTGTTTTGTCTGTGACCTCTGTGTCTCGGCGTCCTCTGTGTTATGTTTTGGGCTTCCATTTCGCTGAGGTGAGCCGATGAAGACCCGGAAAATCCTGTCGCACGCGCTGGTGGCGCTGGCGGTTCTCGCGCTGGTGGGAGACACCGCACTGGCGCGGCACCGCGAGCCGAATTCCTCCTATGCCGCGCGCCGCGCCCTGTTGCGCGCGCAACTCGACGGCCCCGTCGTGCTCTTCGGCTATACCGGCCGCGAAGTGGATTCGCCCGCTTATGTTTTCGCGCAGGAGGAGGATTTCTACTACCTGACCGGCCACAACGAAACCGGCGCTGCCGTGTTGCTGATTCCCGACGCCGCGCCGCCCGGCGGCAAATCCTGGGAGGGCCCGCGCGAAATCCTCTTCCTCGAGCCGCGCGACCGCGGACGGGAGCAGTGGAACGGCCCGCGCACCGGTCCCGACGATCCCGACGTCCGCGATAAAACCGGCTTCGCCGATGTGAAGCCTTTCAACCAGCTCCGCGGCGAGCTCGACAAGGCTGCGCGCGCCTATCCCGTCATCTACACGCTCACGCCGCCGCGCAACGAGGCCGGCTACCCGCACGCGCGCATCTGGATGAACTGGCTCTACCAGCAGTTGCCGCAGGGAAATTTCAAAGACGTGCGCCCGGCCCTCCATGCGCTCCGCCAAATCAAATCCGCGACGGAGCTCGAAATGCTCGGCCGCGCCATCGAGCTATCCGTGGACGCGCATCTGGAAGCGATGAAGATGATGCGTCCGGGAATTTACGAATACGAAGTCGCGGCGAAGATGGAGTACGTCCACAAGGCCGGCGGCTGCGAGCGCGAAGGCTACGCGCCGATCGTCGGCTCGGGGATTTTTTCGACGGTGCTGCACTACGACACGAACGACAAGAAAATCGAGGATGGCGACGTGGTCGTGCTCGACGTGGCTGGCGAATACAGCGGCTATTCAGCCGACATCACGCGCACCCTTCCGGCCAACGGCAAGTTCACCCCGCGCCAACGCGAGATTTACGACGTCGTGCTCGGCGCGCAGAGCGCCGCCATCGCCGCCATCAAACCCGGCATGCGCATCGGCGGGAACGACGACAAGAGCCTGACGAAAATCGTCCGCGACTTCATGAACAACTCGAAAGTGAAGGACAAAAACGGCCAGCCGCTCGGCCGCTATTTCATCCACGGCCTCAGCCACCACATCGGCTTGAATGTTCACGACCCGGGCGACCCCAACCGCCTGCTCGAGCCGGGCATGGTCATCACCATGGAGCCGGGGATTTACATTCCCGACGAAAAAATCGGCATCCGCATCGAAGACGACGTGCTGGTCACTCCGACGGGCTACAAGGTTCTGAGCGCGCGCCTGCCGAAGACGGTCGAAGAGATCGAAAAAATCATGGCCAACGCGAAGCGTTCGCACCCCCGCGCGGATTAGGCTTTTTTGCCACGGATGCACACGGATGAACGAAAGGCCAAAGTCTCTTAGAGATTGTGGGGGCTTGCTGCGCCCAGATTGCGCGGCTCACGGCCGCGCCTTGGAGTGCGGTGGCTTGCCACCGCCTTCCCACGGCCGTGCTTGCTCGGCCGTGCCCGGCGTCACATCGGTGCAAGCCGCTTCCGATAGACGATGGGAGGAGTAAATGAATCAGTCCAAAAGGATCGCTTTGCTCGCGTGTTTTGCAGTCTTGCTCGGGGCTCTCAATTGCGCTGCGACCGAAGACGAGTTCTTTGGCACCTTCTCTCACAAGTCCAAAGATTTTTCGCTCGAGTTTGAATGGACGATTGACGGGATTACCAATCTGAAAGTGGCCGGTGTTTCCTACCCAGGACCAATCAAGTACGACAATTATGGAATATTTGGAAACACCGCTTTCTACAGAATTGTGGTGGAAGAATCTCGTTCGACGGTTAAAGATGTCGAGCTTCTTGTCCTCTTCAACAAGGGAAAGGTCTTGCATGTTTCGGCCGTTTACGCCGATGTTGTTTTTCGAGAATCGAGAACGGGGGATTTTGACGTCCGCTTCATTCGCACGTTTGAGATGAAATTCAAGCCGGCACGCACAGACATGAAGGAAAGGTGATGCCACGCAATTGTGTCTTCCGAGGTCCGACCATTTCGGTGGGCTGAGGAATCTCCGGGGTTGCCACGCGCACCCCTGAGATCCCTCGGTTGTCCCGATGAAATACATCGGGACGCCCTTGATTCTATGACGGCGGCTCCTTGAGAGCCCGAGTAGACTTGAGTTGAGCAAGACCAAGGCTCGGGAGGAAGGAGCCGCGATGAAGATTATAGGTTGTGATTTTCACCCGAGCTACCAGCAG
>Ga0315268_10003514_pt1 | contig 17265 bp, 18 predicted proteins | sample C1_top_MG_FD_204535 | JGI IMG/M metagenome (GOLD analysis project Ga0315268, IMG submission 204535) | Sediment microbial communities from Yellowstone Lake, YNP, Wyoming, USA - C1_top | ecosystem: Environmental > Aquatic > Freshwater > Lake > Sediment | place: USA: Wyoming | collected 2017-08-01
GAGCTGAGCCTGCGGCCCGGCTCGGCCTACAAGAAGAGCGCCCGCATCGTCGGAGAGGTACTGGGCAAGTATCACCCGCACGGCGACGCCCCCGTCTACGAGGCGATGGTGCGGCTGGCGCAGGACTTCTCGATGCGCTACCGGCTGGTAGACGGGCAGGGCAACTTCGGCAGCGTGGACAACGACCCGCCGGCAGCCATGCGGTACACTGAGGCCCGCCTGGCGGCCATCGCCGAAGAGACCCTGGCCGATATCGACAAAGAGACCGTGAACTTCGTCCCCAACTTCGACGACTCGTTGCAGGAGCCCACCGTCCTTCCCTCACGGCTGCCCAACCTGCTGGTGAACGGCGCCTCGGGCATCGCCGTGGGCATGGCCACCAACATACCACCCCACAACCTGGGCGAGGTCTGCGACGCCATCGCCCACATCATCGAGAAGCCAGAGGCCACCACGGAGGAACTGGCGGACATCGTCAAGGGGCCGGATTTCCCCACGGGAGGAATCATCTTCCGCTACGAGCGGGTGAAGCGGCAGCCTACCGACGGCGAGCAGGCCGAGGCCGAGCGCTACGAGCAACAGGACGCCATCAAGGCCGCCTACGCCGACGGCAAGGGGCGGGTCATCATGCAGGCCCGCACTTATGTCGAGGAGATGGCCAAGGGCGGCCGCCACCAGATCGTGGTCAACGAGCTCCCCTACCAAACGAACAAGGCGGCCCTGGTAGAGCGCATCGCCGATCTGGTCAGGAACAAGCGCATCGACGGCATCGCCGACCTGCGGGACGAGTCTGACCGCCACGGCATCCGCGTCGTCATCGAGCTGAAGCGCGAGGCGCAGGCCCAGCAGGTGCTCAACACCCTTTACAAGCACACGGCCATGCAGTCCTCCTTCGCCGTGAACATGCTGGCCCTGGTGGACGGGCAGCCTCGCACGGTCAGCCTCAAGAGGATCCTGGAGAGCTTCATCACTCACCGGCGCGAGGTAATCCGCCGCCGCTCCCAGTACGACCTGGAGCGGGCCAAGGAGCGTGAGCACATCCTCCAGGGTCTGCTCAGGGCCCTGGACCACATGGATGAGGTGATCCAGACCATCCGCCGGTCGGAGTCGGCGGAGAAGGCGAAGGAGGGCCTGATGCGCGCCCCCTTCCGCCTGAGCGACCGCCAGGCACAGGCGGTCCTTGACATGCAGCTCCGGCGACTGGCCCGCCTGGAGCGCCAGAAGATCCAGGACGAGTACACCGAGATCATCAAGCAGATCGCCTACCTGGAGGACCTGCTGGCCAACCCGCGCAAGATAGACTACGTCATCAAGGAAGAGACGCTGGAGCTCAAGAAGAAGCACGGCGACGACCGCAGGACCCAGATCAGCGAGCGGGCGGTGGAGGACTTCCGGGAAGAGGACCTCATCCCCCACCAGGAGACGGTAGTCACCATTTCGACCCGCGGCTATATTAAGCGAATACCCCTGGAGAATTATCGCGCGCAGCGGCGGGGCGGCCGCGGCAAGATCGGCGCGCCTCACCGGGAGGGCGACGCCGTCCGCCACGTGCGGGTGGCGGACACCCACGACAACCTCCTCTTCTTCACCGACCGGGGCAAGGTCTACCAACTCAGGACTCACGAGTTGCCCGACGAATCGCGCCAGGCGCGCGGCATCCCCATCATCAATCTCATCTACCTGGAGCAGGGCGAGCAGGTAACGGCGATGGTGGTCGCCCGCGGCGGCGACCAGGAGTACCTGGTCTTGGCCACTGAGAAAGGTGAGGTGAAACGGACGGCCCTGGGGGAGTACGCCTCGGTGCGGCGCAACGGCCTCATCACTATGGACCTGGAGCCGAGCGACGCCCTGGTAGCCGCCCGCCTGGCGCGCGACCAGGACCAGGCGATTCTCGTCAGCGCCCGCGGCCAGGCCGTGCGCTTCCCGGTGAGCCAGCTCCGAGCGGCCTCGCGCCAGAGTGGTGGCGTGCGGGGCATCCGCCTGGCCAAGGGCGACCGGGTGGTGGGCATGGACATCGCTTCCCCTGGTGGGCAGCTCCTGGTGGTGAGCGCCAACGGCTTCGGAAAGCGCACGCCGGTGGAGGAGTATCCCACCCATAGTCGGGGCGGACAGGGCGTCCGTACCTTCAGCCCCAACGATAAGACGGGGCCCTTGGTAGCCGTCCGTACGGTTGAGCCGCGCCAAGAACTGATGATCATCTCGCGTAACGGCATAGTGCTGCGGACGCCGGTGGACAGCATCGCCAGCCAGGGACGGGCCACTATGGGGGTCACGCTCATGGATGTCGACCCTGGTGACAGCGTAGCCTCGATCACCACCATCGACCTGTCGAGCCAACCGGACATCGAGCCGACGGCAGGAAATGGCGCCGGGCCCACGGCTCCCGCCAAGGCGAAGACTCCCGCCGGGAGCAGGAGCGCCACCCCCGAGCCGAAGAAGGCACTAGCCAAGGCGACTCCGCGGAAAAAGCCGTCCGCTGGCGGGAGAAGGGCGGCCGCCGCTGAGCGGACGCCAGCCAAGAGACCCAGCGCCGACCGGAAGACAGCCGGTCCTAGAACGAGGAGGGCCCGACGATGAGGGCTTCCCTGGACGACATCTTCTCCGATTTCGAGCAGGTCCGGCAGCGCATGACGCGCACGTGGCAGCAGGCGCTGGGCCGGCCCGGCTCGCCCCATTTCTGCCCACCTATCATTGAGCCGCCTACCGACGTCTACGAGACGGCGGAAAGCGTGGTCGTGGTGGTGGAGATTGCCGGGGTCAGCGCCGAGGCGATCGACGTCTCGATTGAGGGCAAGACCCTAACGGTGCGGGGGGAGCGGGAGGACCGCCAGCGCCAGGTCACGCGGCTGTATCACCAGATGGAGATCTGCTGCGGCATCTTCGAGCGCAGTGTGACCCTTCCCTCGGAGGTGGACCCGCAGCAAGCCAGCGCCACCTACAGCGACGGCATCTTGGCCATTGTCCTGCCCAAGGTGCAGCAGCAGCTCGCGCGCCGCGTAAGCGTCGTCATCCGTTAGACTGCCCAGACGAGCCTCAAGGCCGCCGTCCGCCAGACGCGGCCGGGAGATGTGACCATGACCCAAGCCGAGGAGACGGAGCCCAGGAGCGACCCTGCCGCTCGCGTGCCCGAAGTCGTGCCCGTGTTGCCCAGCGGCGGCACCATCGTCTACCCCTTCCAACTGGTGCCCATCCTGGCCGCCCAGGAACGGGACATCCGCGCTGTGGACGAGGCGGCAGCCAGTCCCGCCAAGATGGTGGGTATCTTCGCTCAGAAGCCGACGGAAGACGGCCACTACCACGGGGACCTCTACGAAGTGGGCACGGCGGCCATCGTCTCGCGCATGGTCAAGGCGCCTGACGGCTCCATCAACGCCATCCTCCAGGGGGTGACCCGCATCCGCCTGCTGTCTGTGGAGCAGTCTGAGCCCTGGATGCGGGCGCTGGTGGAACGCCTGCCGGAGATAGTGGAGCGCGACCTAGAGCTGGAGGCCCTGGCCCGCAGCGCCACCTCCCTCTTCCAGCGCATTGCTGAGCTGTCAGACATGCCGGCGGAACTGGCGATGACCGCCGCCAACGTCCCCGACCCGGGGGCGCTGGCCGATTTCATCGCGTCCAACGTGCGCCTCAAGCCCGAGGACCGCCAGAAGGTGCTGGAGACGGCCGACGTCCGTCAGCGCCTGCGGCTGGTCAACGAGTTCCTCCAGCGCGAGGCGGAGGTGGCGGAGGTGGAGAGGAAGATTCGCTCCCAGGTGCAGGGCGAGATGGACAAGCGACAGCGCGAGTTCATCCTGCGCGAGCAGCTCAAGGCCATCCAGAAGGAACTGGGGGAGATGGAGCCCAGCCCCGAGGCGGCGGAGCTACGACAGCGCCTAGCCGATGCCCACCTGTCGCCGGAGGCGCAGCGCGAAGCCGATCGCGAGCTGGAGCGCTTAGCCGCGACGCAGCCCGCCTCGGCCGAATACCAGGTGATCCGCACCTACCTCGAGTGGCTGGCCGATCTCCCCTGGAGCGTGAGCACCGAGGACAATCTGGACTTGGCCCGCGCGGAGCAAACCCTGAACGAGGACCACTACGGCCTGGACAAGGTCAAGCAGCGCATCCTGGACTTCCTGGCGGTGCGCAAGCTGCGGCCGGACGTCAAAGGTCCCATCCTCTGCTTTGTGGGGCCGCCGGGCACGGGCAAGACATCCCTGGGCCAGTCCATCGCGCGGGCGCTGGGCCGCAAGTTCCTGCGTTTGTCGCTGGGCGGCATCCGTGACGAGGCGGAGATCCGCGGCCATCGTCGCACGTACGTGGGAGCCCTCCCCGGACGCTTCATTCAGGAGATCCGGCGCGCCGGCGCCAACAACCCCCTCATGATCCTGGACGAGGTAGACAAGCTGGGCATGGACTTCCGCGGCGATCCCGCTTCGGCGTTGCTGGAGGTGCTGGACCCGCAGCAGAACAGCACCTTTGTGGACCATTACCTGGACGTCCCCTTCGACCTTTCGCGGGTGTTCTTCATAACCACCGCCAATCTGGCGGACCCAATCCCGGAGCCTCTACGCGACCGCATGGAGATCATCGAGCTATCCGGCTACACCGAGCACGAGAAGCTTCAGATCGCCGTGCGCTATCTCCTCCCGCGGCAGGTGCGCGAAAACGGCATCCCCGAGGGCACGCTGACGGTCAGCGAGGATGCCATCAGGGAGATCATCCGCAGCCACACGCACGAGGCGGGGGTGCGCAACCTGGAGCGGGAGCTGGGAGCCATCTGCCGCGGCGTTGCCCGCCAGGTGGCGAGGGGCGAGAGCGAGCCCGTGGCCGTAACGCCCGAAAACCTGTCCCAGTTCCTGGGGCCAGCCCGCTTCCACTGGGAGCTGGCGGAAGAGGCGGACGAGATCGGCGTGGCGCCGGGAATGGCCGCCACCTCGGCCGGCGGCGACATCCTCTTCGTGGAGGCCAGCGTGGTCCCGGGCAAGGGCCGCCTCATCCTCACCGGCAAGCTGGGAGAGGTGATGCAGGAATCGGCCCAGGCGGCGGTGACTTACGCCCGCATGCGCGCACCGGAGCTGAGCATCGCCCCCACCTTCTTCGAGCGCAACGACATCCATATCCACGTGCCGGCTGGCGCCATCCCCAAGGACGGCCCGTCCGCGGGGGTTACGATAGCCACGGCCCTGGTCTCGGCTATTACGCGCCGGCCGATACGCAAAGATGTGTCCATGACCGGCGAGATCACCCTGCGGGGCAAGGTGTTGCCGGTAGGCGCCATCCGCGATAAGGTGCTGGCGGCCCACCGCGGCGGCATCAAGAAGGTGATCGTCCCCAAGGACAACGAGCCGGACTTGGAGGAGGTGCCGGCGGAGGTCCGGCAGGGCCTGGAGTTCGTCCTGGCCGAGCACGTGGACGACGTGCTCAACGCCGCCCTCCACACCCAACCGCGGGAGGAGGTCAGCAAGCTGGGCAGCCTGCCCTAGCCCTTTCGGAAGGAATCCACTTCCCGGAACCCGGGAGAAAGGAGACCCGCGTGTTCGAGACGCGAATCACCAAGATGTTCGGCATCAAGTACCCCATTCTCCTGGGAGGGCTGTACTGGCTGGGGCGAGCGGAGCTGGTAGCAGCCGTGGCCAACGCCGGCGGCCTAGGCTTCATCACCGCCGCCACCTTCGACACGTCCGAGGCGGTGCGGGCGGAGATCCGCAAGGCCCGCGACCTGACCGATAAGCCCATCGGGCTGAACATCAACCTCTTCCCCAGCCTGCGACCCCAGCCGGTCGAGGAGTGGGTGCGGGTAGCGGTGGAGGAGAAGGTGCCGGTGGTGGAGAGCTCCGGCCGCAGCCCCGAGGCTATCGTCGCTCCCCTGCACGCCGGCGGGGTGAAGATCATGCACAAGGTGGCCGGCGTGCGCTTCGCCCGCACCACGGAGCGCTTGGGCTGCGATGCGGTGTGCGTGGTGGGCTACGAGTGCGGCGGCCACCCGGGCCTGGACAACGTGACGACGCTGGTAATGGTGCCCCTGGCGGTGGACGCGGTGCAGATCCCGGTAGTGGCCGGCGGCGGTTTCGCCGATGGGCGCGGGCTGGTAGCGGCCCTGGCGCTGGGCGCCGAGGCTGTGCTCATGGGCACGCGCTTCATGGCCACCCAGGAGTGCCGTGGCCATCCGGCCTGGAAGCAGTACCTCCTCGACGCCTCGGAGACGGATACCGTGGTGGGCATGCGCACCCTGGGCTTCCCGGCGCGTCTCATCAAGAGCGCCGTGTCCGACAAGATCCTGGATCTGGAGGACCGGCACGCGCCGCAGGACGAGATCCTGCGCGCCGTCGGCGGCATCCGGGGCGACGTGTACGATACGGGCGACCTCAACGCCGGCATCGCCGACGCCGGACAGGTCATGGGCTTCATCCACGACATTCCGACGGTCAAGGAGTTCATCGACCGCACTATGGAAGAGGCCGTCCAAGTGCGCGAGCGCCTGAACGGCATCATCCCCGGCCGAGTAACGGCGTAGGCCGAGCGCGCAGCGGAGCGGGCGGCGTCCGGCGCGACCCAAACGCTCTACAGCATCGCCTTGAGCTGCTGCAGCATTGTACGCTCATCCGCGGCCCGCTGGCGGAAGCCCTGCAGTGGAGTAAGAGTCCACTTCACGACGCCCCAGAAGGGCAAGCTTTGCAAGATACGGTTCGCCTCATCGTCGGATGCTACGTCCAGAATGAAGGCGCCGGCCCTACCTCCAACATTGACACCTCCACCCAAGACCTTCTTCTGATCCTCTAGCTTCGCCAGGGCCTCGAAGCTTGGGATTACCAACTGCTCGACGAGCTGCGCCACCTGCTGAGGCGGAAGCAGCGGGCCCGGCTCAGTATACTCAGCAATTGCGAGGTATCTCATCTCACATTGTCCTTTCGGTTAGTTCAGGGGGTCACCCTCCGGGCTATTCCTTGGGTGGTATGACCCCCAGAGCGATCGCGTTGTTCTCTTCAGACACGGACTCGGCTCCTCCGTCTCTACGAGTAGCGCTTCTCTTCGACTTCGTCGCCAAACCAGATTTCCGGCGGCCCTTGGACGCCGGCCCGCGCCATCGCCGCCTTGAGGTCGTCGGAGCCGGCGACCTGCTTCGCCTTGTTCATATCCGAACCCCGCAGAGCGACGATCACGACGTTCGGGTCGTCCGGCTGACGCTGGACGCTGTGCGCCATCACGCCGCCTGCCCTGCGCATCGACTCGTGCTCGTCAAAGACCGCCTTCCACTTGGCGTAGTCGGCCACTCGTTGCCTGATGAACATGCTTGCCATTTCGCCCTCCTCCTGCCGCAAACTGCCTAGAAGGGGTATCCCTTCGCCCCCTGGAGCCCCTTGAGGCAGGACACCTCACCGCAGTGGCCCGCGACGTGCCCCACAACGGCGTTGCTCAGCAACCAGGCCATGGTCTGCTCGCCCACCCCAAACGCCGAGAGATCCAGGGGGCGGCTCAGGGCGTCGCCGCTGAGAGAAGCCAGGTACTCATCCGAGGCCTTGTAGACGTCCTGAGCGTATTGGCGCAGGGCAGAGACGTCGACACGCACCTGCCGGCCCCACTTGTCCCAGGGCTCGGTCGGCGGGGGCGGTGGCTCACTGAGGCCTACCTTGCCGGCCCAGGTGCTCATGGCCAACGGCGCACCGCCCTTGAGCATGCCGTTGATGATGAAGTCTTCGCTCAACACGGCGTGCGCGTAGCTAGCTCCCAGCGGATTGGCGATGCCGGGAGGCGCCCAGTGCGCCTGCTCCGCCGTTACGTCTTTCATGGTCTCCTCCAGTAGCCAGTGCGCCTCCTGGAGCTGCTGCCGATAGAGCGAAACTGCGTCCATAAATGGCCTCCTACTGGGCTAAAACGATACACATTTATAAAGTATACGGCCCGACGACAACCGCTGGCAAGCCCTAGGAGACGAGAAACCAAGCGACAGGAAACGAAAGCGCCGGCTAGTAGCCGCGGCTGGGGTCTACAACGTTGCGCAGGGGCTCGCCGGCCAGGTAGCGGCGCAGGTTCTCGCAGAAGAGGTCCACCGCCCGCTCGTTGTAGATGGGCGTCTCGCCGGCCAGGTGGGGAGTGATGATGACGTTGTTGAGCTGCCAGAGCCAGCTCTTCTCGGGCAAGGGCTCCGTCTCGAACACGTCGAGCCCGGCGCCGGCGATCCAGCCCTCCGTCAGAGCGCGCAGCAGCGCCGCCTCATCCACCACCGCACCGCGAGAGACGTTGATCAGATAGGCGCTGGGCTTCATCGACCGCAGAGCGAGCTCGCCGATGAGGTGATGGGTCTCCTCGGTCAAAGGGAGGCAGACCACCACGTAGTCGCTGCGGGAGAGGACGGAGAGGAGCTCCAGGGGGCCGACGATCTCGTCGGCCACGTAGTCGCCGCTCTCCAGCGACCCGGAGCGCCGGACGCCGAGCACCCGCATGTTCAGGGCCTTGGCCAGGCGGGCAATCTCCTGCCCCACGTTCCCCATGCCTACAACGGCCACCGTCTTGCCCTCAAGCTCCTGAGGGGTAATGCGCGCCCATTCGCGCCGCGTCTGGGCGCGAAAGAGAGCCGGCCAGCCCTTGGCCAGCATCACCATCATCCCCACCGCATACTCGCCCACGGGTGCCGCGTGAATACCGCTGGCGGTGGTGACGGTGACGCCGCTCCCCAGCACCTCGCTGTTCAGGAGGCGGTCGGCGCCGGCGCTGGTGAGCTGGATCCAGCGCAGGTGGGGAGCCAGGGATGGGAGGTCGTGGGGCATTAGGGAGAGGGTGAAGAGCACCTCTGCCTCGGCCAGGGCCGTGTGAAGGGCGCGGCGCGCTTGTTCCTCGCTCTCTTCGCTCTCCGGTGCCACCTCACGATAGCCCGACCAGGCGGGGTGCCCGCCGCGGAAGAGCCTCCGCTGAGCTGGGCTGAGCACCATCACCCGCAACCGCGGGTCGACTGCCTTTACCCGCTCCAGCAAGTCCGGCCGGAGGCCGAGGGTGACGACGACGTTGACGTCGGCCATAGGTTCAAGCCTACCAGTTCAAGGTTGGTCCAGTCCCGCCTCCCAGCTTCACACACCACCCCAGCCTAAAAGGCTGGGGCATGGCCAACCGGAACGATGCCCCCGCCTTCAGGCGGGGGTCGAGCAGACCCACCAGCGACGGACCACTCCAGGCCTATCGTATCAGCGGCGGCGGGCTTCGTCTATGATGGGAGGGAAGCTTTTTCGCGACCACCGCCTAGACTGGCCGGCATGACCGCTGACCGCCGGACGCGCAAAGGAGAGATTGGGGAACACCGCGAGATGCTGCTAGCGGCCCTCGTCTGGGTGGGCATCAGAGGTGCGGGAGGCCGTCGTCCACATCGAGCCGGAGGACGCCCACCACGAGTAGGGAAGGACTACCGCCCCCGGCTGAGCCGACGGATCAGCCAGGCGGGCAGGCCCGCCGCCGCCATCTTCTGCTGGGTGGCGGCGATATCGTATTCCAGGCGGTGCACGGTGACCGTGCGGTCGTCGTCGTCGTAGATGGCGTAGGAGGTGCGGGGGTCGCCATCGCGGGGCTGGCCGACACTGCCGGGGTTGATGACCAGCCGCCGGTCGCCCAACTTCACCGCCGTACCGTCCTCCAGATAGTTCATCAGACAGCCATCCGGTGAGCGGTCATCCTCTTTCACCAGCAGGTGGACGTGGGTGTGGCCCACGATGCTGTACGGCGTTTCCTGTCGCTCGAGGTGGGCCAGCGCCACCTCCGGCGTGTAGAGGTACTCCCAGATGGGCCAGCGCAGCGAGCCGTGAACCAGGGTGAAATCGCCCTGATGGACCACGTGAGGGAGGCTCTCGAAGTACTGCCGCTCGTCCGGCGTTATCTGAAGGGCGGTCCAGGCGGCGGCAGCGGCGGCATCGGGGTTGAAGTCTTCGGTGGAGAGAAGGCCAATGGCCGCCAGGTCGTGGTTGCCGGGCACTGTGAGAGCATTGTGGCGGCGCAGCAGGGCCAGGCAGGCATTGGGCTCGGGGCCGTAGCCGACCGTGTCGCCCAGGCACCACACCTGCTCCAGCGCCTTCTGCCCTTCGGCGTGGCGCAAGATGGTCTCCAGGGCCTCGAGGTTGGAGTGGACGTCGGCGAGGATGGCGGTACGCATAGTGCTCCCAGGATAGCATCCGGCCATGGGGATGAGCCATGCCTGCGAAGAGTCGACATGAACCCGCTCATCCTGAGTTTGTCGAAGGACGAGCGGGCCCTCCCGCTCACGGTTCGACCCGCTCACCGTGAGCGGGAGATCGCGGCAGACTTTAGCCCGCTCCGGCGATACCGTATAATCGGCGCCGTGAACATCTCCGAGCTGGGGGAGTTCGGCCTAATCGACCGCCTGGCCCAGGCCTTCTCCGCCTTGGGCGGACGGCCGGACTCCCTGCTCGTCGGCATCGGCGACGACGCCGCCGCTTGGAAGGCGAGCGGCGTCCAGCTCATCACCACTGACACCCTCATCGAAGGGACCCACTTCTCGCTGCGCTACTGGGGCTGGCGGGACTTGGGCTGGAACGCCCTGGCAGTGAACGTGAGCGACATCGGCGCCATGGGCGGCACGCCGGAGCAGGCGCTGCTGACCCTAGCCCTGCCGCCGGAGACACCAGTGGCCGACCTGGATGAACTGGCGGCGGGCTTGGTCGAGGCCGGTCGCGAATACGGGACGGCCATCGTGGGCGGCGACATCGTGGCCTGCGATACGCTGATGGTCACAGTGGCCCTCACCGGCCGGGCGACGGTGGACGCCGAAGGCGAGCCGCTGCTGATGACCCGCGACGGCGCCCGCGCCGGCGACGTCATCGCCGTGACCGGCTACCTGGGCGACTCGGCGGGCGGCCTGCGCCTCCTGCTGGGCGAGCAGGGGGCCGATCCCGAGGCCGCCGAGCACCTGAAGCAAGCGAATCGGCGCCATCGCCCGCCCTTGGCGCTGGGACGAATGGCGGCCCGCCTGGGCGTGCGCGCGGCCATCGACGTGAGCGACGGCCTGCTCCAGGATCTGGGCCACGTCTGCCGGGCCAGCGGCCTGGGAGCCGTAGTGCGGGCGACCGGGGTGCCCATGAGCCCGGCCCTGGTTCGCAGCTTCCCCGGCCAGGCGCTGGCTCTGGCCTGCACCGGCGGTGAGGACTACGACCTTCTGGTGATCGCGCCGGGACACGCCATCCAGCAGGTGCAGCGGGTCAGCAAGGGGCCGGTGAGCATCATCGGCGAGATGGTGGAGGACACCGAGCGGCGTGTCCGCCTGCTGGACGCTAGCGGGCAGGAGTTGTCGCTGCCCGCGGCGGGCTGGGACCACCTCCGCCGCGGGCGTCCCCAAGGGCGAGAGGCCCCGTGACGAAGGTGGACCAGTCGCTGATCATCGAGAGCGGCAGCCCGGCCCAGACGCGCCGGTTGGGCGCTCGGCTGGGGCGTCTGCTGCGGCCGGGGGACATCGTCCTCCTGTCCGGCGAGCTGGGGTCGGGAAAGACCTGCCTCGTGCAGGGCATCGCCCGCGGGCTGGAAGTGACCGCCCCCGTTACCAGCAAGTCTTTCGTTCTCCTGGGCGAGTATGAGGGCCGCCTCCGCCTCTACCACGCCGACCTCTACCGCCTGGAGGAGCCGGCTCAGGCGGAGGAGCTGGCCCTGACGGAGTACAGCGCGCCGGGAGCGCTCGTGGTGGAGTGGGCGGAGCGAGCCTGGGAAGTGTTCCCGCCGGAGCGCCTGCTGGTCCGGCTGAAGATCGCCGGCGCCAGCCAGCGGGAGTTCACCTTCGAAGGACGTGGCGCCCGCTATCGAGAGTTGGCGGACGCCCTGGCGAAGGGTAGGCGGCGGCCGTGAGCCTCGAGCTCACTATCGACACCGCCTCCGACATGGCCAGCGTGGCACTGTCGCGAGAGGGGGCGCTGGAGGCCGAGCTCACCTGGCGCTGCCCGCGCAACCACTCGCGGGAGCTGCTGCCGACGGTAGAATACCTGCTGCAGCGCTCCGGCGTGGACAAGAGCGAGCTGACGGCCGTGTTCGTCTGCATCGGGCCAGGCAGCTACACCGGCCTGCGGGTGGGTATCGCCAGCGCCAAGGGGCTGGCCTTCGCCCTGGGGCTGCCCATCGTGGGTGTGGGTCGCCTAGAGGCCGACGCCTACCAGCACGCCGATTTCACCGGGCCCATCTGCGCTGTACACCGCGCCGGACGCGGCGAGCTGGCCTGGGCCGTGTACGAAAGCGCGCAGTCCGGCTGGCGGCAGGCTCTGGCGCCCCGCCTGACCTCACCGGAAGAGCTGATGGCCGGCGTCCGCCGCCCGACGTTGTTCTGCGGCGAGATCGACGACGAGCTGGCGGCCCGCCTGCGCGACACGTTGGGCGCCAAGGCCCGCTTCGCGAGTCCGGCCACGTCGCTGCGGCGGGCGGCTACCATCGCCGAGCTGGCCTGGCGCCGTCTCGCTACAGGACAGGCGGACGACGCCGCCAGCCTGAGGCCCATCTACCTGCGCGAGGCCGTGTTCGTGCGGCCGTCCGCACCCAAGTCCTGAGGAGACGAGCCATGGAACGAACCCTGGTCCTCATCAAGCCCGACGCCATGCAGCGCGGCCTGGCCGGGGAGATCATCGCCCGGCTGGAGCGGCGCGGCCTGCGCATCGTCGCCATGCGCATGCTGCACATGGACGAGGCGTTGGCCCGCCGCCACTATGCCGAGCACGAGGGCAAGCCCTTCCTCGAAGGGCTCGTGCGCTACATCACCGCTTGCCCCATCATCGCCGCCGTGTTCGAAGGCACAAGAGCGGTGGAGATGGTGCGCCAGGCGGTCGGCGCCACCGACCCCGGGAAGGCGGCACCGGGCACCATCCGCGGCGATCTAGGCCTGGAGATCGGCCGCAATCTGGTCCACGGCTCGGACTCGCTTGCGTCGGCGGAGCGGGAGATCCGCCTCTTCTTCGAAGAAGGGCAGTTGTTCAGCTATCAGCGCAGCATCGACCCCTGGGTGTTCGAAGAGGGTCGCTAGAAACGGATTGGCTATGGAAACCTGGACGCATCGCTTCGCCGAGACGAACGGCATCCGCATGCACTACGCGGAGGAGGGTCGGGGCTTCCCCGTTGTGCTCTGCCACGGCTTTCCCGAGCTGTGGTACTCCTGGCGCCACCAGATCCCAGCCCTGGCCGCCGCCGGCCTGCGGGCCATCGCGCCCGACCTGCGCGGCTACGGCGAGACCGACAAGCCGGCGGAGCTGGAGGCATACGACATCCACCACCTGGCCGCGGACATCCTCGGGCTGCTGGACAGCCTGGGGCTGGAAAAGGCGGTGGTTGTGGGCCACGACTGGGGCGGGCTCATCGTCTGGCCGCTGGCCCTCATACACCCCCAGCGGGTGGAGCGCGTCGTGGGGTTGAACACGCCCTTCCTGCCGCGACCGCCGCTGCCGCCTACCCAGATCTTCCGCCAGATGCCCGACCACCGCTTCGACTACATCCTCTTCTTCCAGGAGCCGGGCCGGGCCGAGGCGGCGCTGGAGGCGGACCTGGAGGGGCGCCTGGGCGATATGATCCGGCGAACCGCCGCCGACCCCGACTTTCTCTCGGAGCAGGACCTGCGGGTCTATTGCGATGCCTTCCGCCGCGGCGGGCTGACCGGCCCCCTCAACTACTACCGCAACATCGACCGCAATTGGGAGACGACGGCCCACCTGGACGGCAGGCAGGTGCTCTGCCCGTCCCTCATGGTCTGCGCGGAGAAGGACCCCATCCTCAAGCCGGAGATGGCCGACGGGATGGAGGCGCACGTCCCCAACCTGCGCAAGGTGCTCATCAAGGACTGCGGGCACTGGACGCAGCAGGAGAAGCCGGCGGAGGTCAACGCGGCGCTGCTGGAGTTCCTGGGGGACCTGGCGCCGTAGGGGCATCGCCCTCGCGGCTGCCCGCGCCGGGCGAGCCCCGCTCCTACTGGATCCGCACCACGGGCACGGCTTCGCGCCAGAGGCCCTCCAAGTCGTAAAAGGAGCGCTGCTCGGGGCCGAAGATGTGGACGATGACGTCACCGTAGTCCAGGAGCACCCAGCCCGAGCCGGCCTCGCCCTCGCGGCCCCAGGCGGACACGCCGTCCTTGGCCAGCTCCCCGTCCAGGGAATCGCATAGGGCCTGCGTGTGGCGGGCGGTCTCGGCGCTGGCGATAACGAAGTAGTCGGCGAAGAGGGCGACGCCATGGATGTCCAGCAGGAGGATATCCTCCCCCCGCTTGTCGGAGAGGACGTCGACGATGCGACGCGCTAGCTCTGCCCCTTGCAGATGGCCCCCTTCAGCCAAAGGTGGCATCATTATAACATGGATAGCGCCATGAGTAGGAAGCGAGTCATTGTGGCCATGAGCGGCGGCGTCGACTCCTCCGTTGCGGCCGCCCTTCTGTTGCGCCAGGGGTACGACGTAATCGGCGTGACCATGCGCCTGTGGACGCTGGATGACCCCGAGGCGCCCCTGCACCACCGCCGCTGCTGCTCCGTGGACGACAGCGAAGACGCCCGCGCGGTCTGCGACACGCTGGGCATCCCCCACTACGTCCTGAACTTCGAGCGGGAGTTCTCGGCGACGGTGGTGGACTACTTCTGCCGTGAGTACCTGCGCGGCCGCACGCCCAACCCCTGCCTGGCCTGCAACCAGCACGTGAAGTTCCGGCCGCTGCTGGCCAAGGCGCTGGCCCTGGAGGCCGAGCACCTGGCCACGGGCCACTACAGCCGCATCGAGAAGAACGGGAACGGCTACGAGCTCTGGCGGGCCAGGGACGAGAGCAAGGACCAGTCCTATGTGCTGTACGTGCTGGGCCAGGGGGAGCTTTCGCGCCTGCTCTTCCCCCTGGGCGATTACACGAAGGCGGAGGTGCGGCGTATCGCGGCGGAGCTGCGCCTGCCGGTGGCCGACAAGCCGGACAGCGCCGAGATCTGCTTCATCCCCCGCGGCGACTATCGCCAGTTCCTGGCCCAGCGCTTCCCGCAGCGGCCGGGCGACATCGTGGACGTGAGCGGACGCGTCGTGGGACGCCACCAGGGCATCGGCGGCTATACCGTGGGCCAGCGGCGAGGCCTGCCCGCGCGCGGCGGCCAGGAGCCGTTGTACGTGCTCGGCCTCGACCCCACCGCCAACACAGTCACCGTTGGCGGCGATGAGGAACTGCTAAGCGACCGGCTCTGGGCGGAGGACGTCTCCTTCGTCTCCGGCGAGGCGCCGGCGGGGTCGCTTCAGGTCGAGGCGAAGATTCGCTATCGCAGCGAGCCGGCGCCCGCCCTCCTTACCGTTGCGGAGGGTCGGGCCGAGGTGCGCTTCCAGCGCCCACAGCGGGCCATCACGCCCGGCCAGGCGGTGGTCTTCTACCAGGGCCAGCGCATGCTGGGCGGCGGTACGATCGCGGCCAGCGGCCGAAACTGAGTATAGCGCTCCCTCGTTTCATGCGGTCCAAGGAAGCGGCTTGGGGCGATGGATGACCGCCCCGTAAACGGGGCGGCATCGGATCCTGCTGATGCCACACCCTTCAGGGTGTGGTGCAGGGTGAGACCCGGCCGAAACTGAGCGCCACCGTTCGACTCGTGCTATAATGGGCCGCCAGCCTTGCCGGCCGGCAGGCAGGCATCACCCCAGGAGGTCTCACCGATGGGAATCGACACCTTGCAGGACGTTCGGGATGTCTCCATCATCGCCTTCACAATCGCCGGGACGCTGCTCTTTCTGATAGCTATCCTGGTGACCGCCCTGGCCGGGATGGCCGCGATCGGGGCATTGAGGGCGGTCCGCCGGCTGGTCGACGACGGCGTCAAACCGATGGTGGACAACGTGCAGGGCACCGTGACCTTCATGTCGGAGACGACGGTCACGCCCGTCGTGCGGGCCTACGGGTTCTACGCGGGGGTGCGGCGGGGTCTCGGGGTGCTCAGCGGCCTCGGCCAGCGAGGCGGCCGTAAGGCTTCGCCGAAGGGGAAGAAATGATGTTCCGGTTCCTATTCGGGCTCATCGTGGGTCTGGGCGCAGGCATCGTCGCCGGCGCCATGCTCGCCCCCAGCGAGCGCGAGGCGCAGGAGCAGGCCGCCGCTGGTCAGGCGGGCGAGGGCGCTGCGGCGGCTCGTTCGCCCTGGCAGCTATTCCGCCAGCGCCTGGCCGAGGCGGCGCAGGCCGGCGCCGAGGCAGCGCGCGAGATGGAGGAGGAGATGCGGGCCCGCCACCGGGAGCTGGTGAAGCGGGGCAAGAAGTAGGGCCTTCTAGATAGGGGTCAAATCGCAATAGTAGAAGCGACCATCTCGGAGGACAATATCCCCTCTTTTGTGGAGTATCGCGCTACGGAACAGCGGCCCGTCATATACAAATGAATGGAATTCTCCGTTTTCACCGCAGGGGTCGACTGCCGGAGGGAGTTCAGACAGGAACTGCTCATCAAAGTCCGTGCCAACAAACGCCCTGTCGAGCACATCTGAGTCGACGCACGTGATGACTGCCTTGAATCCTAGGTCTATGAAAGAATGAGCAAGCTCGTTGCTATCTCTTCCCCATAGGGGGAAGAGCCCCTTCATTCCCACTCTTGACAGGTTCTCTTCTCGATACTGCCTCACATCTTCCAAGAAAATGTCGCCGAAAGCCACGGACGAAGCTCCCCTAGCTTGGTAGTAGGCTAGTCTCTCCCGCATCCTCGCTTCGTACTCCTCGTTGGATGCGTCTTTCCTAAGGAAGACTTTCTCAACAGGTAGGCCCAAAGATTCGGCCTGTCGTTCAAGAAGAATCGTTCGAACGCCATGCATGCTGACTCTGTCGTACTCTTCCGTCACGGTTGTGAGCAATGCCAATACCTGGTAACCGTTGACCGACTGCAGTTCATAGAGAGCCATGGCGCTGTCTTTGCCGCCGCTCCATGTAAGAAGGACTTTCTCAATCGTTGCCATATCCGTGCCGTCCTTTGCGGAGTGACGGATTCGAGCCTAGGTGCGCAAGCGCATAACTAGCGCCCACGGGGGCAAACACAATAACGAAGTGGCGGAGGGGGTGGGATTCGAACCCACGGACCCTTGCGGGTCACACGCTCTCCAGGCGTGCCTGATCGTCCACTCCAGCACCCCTCCGGGCTGCGCAGAACCAAGAACCGAGAACCAAGAGGGATCTGGGTTCTCGGTTCTTGGTTCTGGGTTCTAGCGTCTGGCGGAGGGGGTGGGATTCGAACCCACGGTGAGCGGAAGCCCACACCGCTTTTCGAGAGCGGCACCATAAACCTCTCGGTCACCCCTCCGCGGGCCATTATAGCACTCGGTAGCGCTAGGAAAGGAATCTGCCAAGCCG
>Ga0315268_10003515_pt1 | contig 17264 bp, 12 predicted proteins | sample C1_top_MG_FD_204535 | JGI IMG/M metagenome (GOLD analysis project Ga0315268, IMG submission 204535) | Sediment microbial communities from Yellowstone Lake, YNP, Wyoming, USA - C1_top | ecosystem: Environmental > Aquatic > Freshwater > Lake > Sediment | place: USA: Wyoming | collected 2017-08-01
CATCGTGGGCATGTTCTTCAGCAACCAGTTCGCTGATCGAAACTTTGCCGCGGAGAAATTCCTCGCCTTCAGCCACCTGGTGGGCGGCCTGGCCATCCTGGCGCTGGCCTTCACGAAGTCGTTCTGGCCGTTCTTCGGGCTGATGCTGTTGCACTGCCTGCTTTACGTGCCCACGCTCTCGATCTGCAATTCGATCGCCTTCGCGAACATGAAGGACGCGCAGAAGGAGTTCGGCCTGGTGCGCATGGGCGGGACCATCGGCTGGATTCTCGCCGCGTGGCCGTTCACGTTCATCCTGGTGGATTGGGAGAAGGTGCGGGCTGTAAATCCGGAAGGCGTGGTGGCCTGGCTGGGCGCGGTGCTCGGAAACGGCCTGACGGGACCGGCGCTCCAGGATGCCACCCGGTGGACCTACGTCGTGGCTGGCCTTGCGTCGCTGGTGCTGGCTGCTTACAGCCTCACGCTGCCACACACGCCACCCAAAAAGGCGGGCGAAGCCGGCACGGAGAAACTCGCCTGGCTGGAGGCCATGAAGTTGCTCAAACGGCCATTCGTGGTGGTGCTCTGGATCATCACGTTCGTGGATTCCTTCCTGCTTTACACCTACTTCAACTGGACCGGATCATTCCTCGGCACGGCGCAATCCGCAGGCGGCCCGGGCATCGCGGGCAACTGGATCATGCCCGTGATGAGCATTGGTCAGGTCATGGAAATTCTCACCATGCTGGTCCTTGGAGTGACGCTCAAGCGCCTGGGCTGGCGCACGACGATGGTCGTCGGCATCCTCGGCCACACCGCCCGGTTTGCGGTGTATGCCTTCTTCCCGCAGAACAAAGAGTTCATCATCCTGGTGCAACTCCTTCACGGTGTCTGCTACGCGTTTTTCTTCGCCACGGTGTATATCTTCGTGGATACTTACTTCCCGAAGGACACGCGCGCCAGCGCCCAGGGTTTGTTCAACATGATGATCTTCGGCTTCGGCAACATCGCGGCCAATTTCATCTGCCCCTGGCTCAAACAGTCGCTTTACACCCACAATGACGTGACCGATTACAGGTCTTTATTCCTCGTGCCAACGGTTGTTTCCCTGATTGCGGCGGTGGCTTTGGGAGTGTTGTTTCATCCGCCAAAGGCCGCGCAAACTTCCGGAGCCGACACGGCGCCGGCACATTGACGGAGTTAAACTCGTGTCAGGGCGCGTTCAAGCGTAAATCCGTCGCACCAACCGTCATTTATGAAAATCACCAAAGCCGTCATCACTGCCGCGGGGCGCGACCAACGCAACCTGCCGTTGCAAACCCTTGTGGACCGCGACGGCCAGACCAAATCCGCGCTGACAATTCTGCTGGAAGAAGTGATCCACGCCGGCATTGAGGAAATCGGACTGGTGATTTGCCCTGGCGACGAAAACGCCTTTGCGGCTGCCGTGAGCCCGTATCTGAACCGCATCCGATTCATCGAACAAACCCAACCACTCGGCTACGGTCATGCAATCCTAAGCGCGCATCCGTTCACCGGCGACGAACCGTTCCTTCTGCTCGTGGGCGATCACCTTTACGTCGCGAAAGGCCAGAAATCTTGTGCGCGGCAGTTGATCGAAATCGCCACGGCGGAGTCCAGCGCGGTTTCCGCCGTGCAGGCCACGCACGAAAGCAAGCTTCCCTATTACGGCACGGTCGGCGCGCGGCGGCTGCAGGGGCGCGCGGGTTTGTATCAAGTGGACACGGTCATCGAGAAACCCACGCCAACGGTGGCCGAGCAAAAGCTCATCGTTCCCGGTCTGCGCGCGGGCCACTATCTCTGTTTCTTCGGCATGCACGTTTTAACCGCAACGGTCATGCACGTCTTGGAGGAAATGATCCACGATGCCAAAGGCGCCGAACGCGTCCACCTCACGAACGCGCTGGCGAAGACCGCCACCCGCGAACGCTATCTCACCTGCGAACTTCAGGGTCGCCGCTACGACATCGGCGTGAAATACGGTCTGCTCACGGCGCAACTCGCGCTGGCGCTCAGCGGCCCGGACCGCGACGAAGTCCTGACGCACCTGGTGGAACTGCTGGCGCAAACTTGAGCGTCATGCCCGGTAAACTCGTTCAACTTATCACGTCGCCGGACGCGGCCGTGCGAAACCAATCGCTTGACGCGCTTTGCCGCGCCGCATCGCTCGAGAAACTGCTCGCCGAGGCCAACGAACTCGAAACCTTCCGCCGGCGCAGCGATAATCTTTATGAGCGCGTTCGGGCACTGTTTTTTCTCTACGCAATTCATCGGTTTCATCTGCCGCTCAAGCCGGGCGTTCACACGCGCAGTTTGATTTCGTTTCACGGCCATTCGCATTTGCTCCAACGCCGCTTCGAAGAGGCCATCGCCAACTTCCTCAAAGCGCAAATGAGCGAGGGGCCATCCGACCCAATTTCCAGTGCGCTGGCGGTTGCGTATTACAAGCTGGCGATTCAAACGTTGGCCGACCAGGTGCGCCGCAGCGTGCGCTCGGTTCGCGGCAATCAGTGGATGTTCCGCATGGGTCATCCCGCCGACCATCCGCTGCGGCTTCGGCCGGATTTGCTCCGGCGTGGCGGCGACGGCACGTATCCGATTTTGCGGGAAGCCACGCCGGTGCGCATGGACCTCACGCATTGCGGCTGGAGCGACATTTTTTTCCTCGGCATGGATTACCCCGAGGGCGCGAAGGTGTTGAACGTTTCGATTGACCTCGGTGTGCGTGGCCGCGATGCGACCACCCGCCCTCCAATCGAGACTTACCTCCGCGTCATTGACGAACCGATGCTTCGTCTCACCAGCGTGGACCTCGGCGCCACGGCTGACATCACCAACCTCGCCGACGTGTTTGACTTCGCGAAGGATTATCTCGGCCTGCTCAAAGCCGCGGTCATCGCCAGCGGCATCGTGCCGCCCGGCGTGGAAGGTTCGGGACAAAATCTCGCGGATTTACTGGCGCTGGTCGTTGGTCCGGGGCGCGGCCTCGAACTTGTCAGCAACGTGAACGCCATTCCGAAAGGTTCGCGCCTCGCCGTTTCCACCAACCTGCTGGCTTCGATGATTTCACTCTGCATGAGGGCGACCGGCCAGGCGGTATCGCTCACCGGCGCGCTGCAAGAAGATGAACGCCGGTTGATCCTCGCGCGTGCGCTGCTCGGCGAATGGCTTGGGGGATCGGGTGGCGGCTGGCAAGACTCCGGCGGCGTCTGGCCGGGTATGAAGCTCATCGAAGGCGTTGTGGCTGGAGAAAGTGACCCGGAATTCGGCATCAGCCGTGGCCGCCTGATGCCGCAGCACCGCATCCTCGACTCAAAGGATGCTTCACCCGCGATGCGCCAGAAACTTCAGGACAGTCTCGTGCTCGTCCACGGCGGCATGGCGCAAAACGTCGGTCCAATTTTGGAGATGGTCACGGAGAAATACCTGCTTCGCTCCGAGGCCGAGTGGCAAGCGCGCTTGAGCATGTTGAGCATTCTCGATGAAATTCTGGCTGCGTTGCGTCGTGAGGATATCCCCGCCATCGGCGGCGCCACCACGCGAAATTTTTCTGGCCCGATTCAGGCCATCATCCCGTGGGCGACCAATATGTTCACCGAAACGCTCATCGGCCGTGTGCGCGCTGAGTTCAGCAAGAATTTTCTCGGCTTCTGGATGCTCGGCGGCATGTCCGGTGGCGGGATGGGTTTCATTTTCGACGCGAAACACAAAGCACAAGGCCAGTCGCGCCTTCAGGAAATCATGTCGCAAACCAAGCGCGAACTGGAGCACGCCCTGCCCTTCGCGATGGAACCGGTCGTGTATGACTTCGCCATCAATGAACGGGGCACGTGGGCCGACCTGCTGCATGGTCGCGACTCGCTGATGCCGCAGGGTTACTACGCACTCGTTATGCCGCAACTGCTGCGGCAGCAAGCCCATGAACTGCCCCCGCTGCGGCGTGCGGAGTTGGACAAATTCGGTGCCGCCTGCCGCACCCAACCCGAATTGCGCGGCATGGTCCAAACGCTGTTTGATCGCCTGCTGCCGCGTTTGAAGACGGATGATGCCGGCGACACGTCGTTGGAAGCGCTGTTGCAGCGCTACGGCTTCGATCACGCCCAGCACGAGCAGATTCGCGCCGAATTCAAAGCTGGTCGCATCGGCTTGGCGCAAAACCGCCTGCCGGTCAGCACGCAAATTGAGGACGTGAAACCGGACGATGTAACGGATGCGAGTTCCAGTAGTGGCGCGAGCCTCCGGCTTGCGAACGTGTCGCCAAGCTTCCAGCTTGGCGTGTCTCTGCCGCCGCAAACGCAGACACCAACCCAGAGGGTTGCTGACACTGACGCAAGTCAGAGACTTGCGCCACTACCCTTCACACCCTTCGACAAACATCGCGCCGCGGCCTTCCGCCGCCGCTACCTGCCCCATTGGCAACAGGAAGGCGCGACCTACTTCGTTACCTTCAGACTTGCTGATTCGCTTCCCGCTTCCGTGGTCGAAGGCATTTATCGGGAACGGGACGAATTCATCCGTCAACAAGGCAAATCCCTGACGCCGGAACGGCGTGAAGAATTGCTCGCTTCCTATCGTGAGAAGATTGAGGCAGAACTTGACCGTGGACGCGGCGACTGTGTGCTGCGCCGACCCGCCGCGGCACGCATCGTGGAAAGCGCGCTCCGTCATTTTGACGGCCAGCGGTATTGGCTGGGTTGCTTCGCGGTCATGCCCAACCATGTTCACGTCGTTGTTCGGCCCATTCAAGGTCACGATCTTTCGGGAATTCTGCATAGCTGGAAAACTTTCACCGCTGGTGAAATCAATCGAAGCCTCGGCAAGACCGGGCAGGTTTGGCAGCACGAATCCTTCGATCACATTGTTCGTAACGAGCATGAATTGGAGCGTATCTCCGATTACACGCTGGAGAACCCGACCCGCGCCAGCCTTGCGCCGGGGAACTCGATCGTAGGCCATGGCAGTTCATTCCGGGACGAAGGTAGTGCCGCAAGCTTGCAGCTCGCAGAAGTGTCGCCAAGCTTCCAGCTTGGCGTATCTCCGACGCCGCAAGCGCAAACACCAACCCGGAGGGTTGCTGACACTGACGCAAGCCAGAGGCTCGCGCCACTAGGACTGGCCGCTCTCAAGCGCGGCGAAGTCGCCGTGGTCACGCTCGCCGCTGGCGCCGGCAGCCGTTGGACGCAGGGCGCAGGCACGGTCAAGGCGCTGCACCCATTCTGCAAACTCGGCGGCAAGCATCGCACGTTTATTGAAGTGCATCTCGCCAAGAGCCGGCGCATCGGAAAACTTTCCGGCACTCCCCTGCCCCACATCTTTACGACGGGCTATATTTCCCACGAACCGACCCGCCAATTTCTCGAGCGCGAAAAATTCTACGGCTACGACGGGCCGCTGTTTTTGTCCGAAGGCCGCGCGGTCGGTTTGCGACTGATTCCAACCGTGCGGGATTTGAGATTCATGTGGGAGGAAATGCCGCAACAGATGCTCGACGAGCAGCAGCAAAAAGTGCGCGACAGTCTGCGTCATGCGCTCATTGGCTGGGCGCGTCAAGCCGGCGAAGCCAGCGATTACACCGACAACGTGCCGTGGCAATGCCTGCATCCGGTCGGTCACTGGTTCGAAATTCCCAACCTGCTCCGCAACGGCACACTGGCGCGCCTGCTCGAACAACGCCCGCAGTTGAAGCACCTCATGCTGCACAACGTGGACACGGTGGGCGCGAACGTTGATCCTGCAATGCTTGGCTTGCACATCGAACTGGGCGGTTGCCTTTCCTACGAGGTCATCACACGCCGCATCGAAGACCGTGGCGGCGGTCTCGCCCGCGTCAACGGCCAACCGCGCATCGTCGAAGGACTCGCCCTGCCACGTGAGGAGGACGAATTCAATCTGTCGTTTTACAATTCAATGACGACATGGATTGACCTCGACAAGCTGCTCGCCGTTTTTCAACTAACGCGCACTGATTTGGCAAACGAAGAAAAAGTCGCTGCCGCCGTGCGCACGCTCGGCGCCAAACTGCCGACCTACATCACACTCAAAGAGGTGAAGAAGCGCTGGGGTCACGGGCAGGAAGACATTTTCCCCGTGGCGCAATTTGAGAAATTGTGGAGCGACATGACCGCGTTACCGGAGGTGGATTGCAAATTCATAGTCGTCCCGCGACTGCGCGGGCAACAACTCAAGGACCAATCCCAACTCGACGGATGGCTGCGCGACGGCTCGGCAGCCTACGTCGAGAGTTTGTGCGAGTGGGAATAGGAGCGGCGATTTCCGACTCAATCAAGCCGCTGAGCGGATTCGTCGCTGCTCAAGGCCGCCAGCAATTCCAAGACGGTCTTGCTTTGCCCGGCCAAAATCAAATCCGGCGCGATCTCGCTCAGCGGTTGCAACACGAAGCGACGTTGGTGTGCACGCGGATGCGGCAGAATTAACGAAGGCGAGTTGCGCGTCTCGCTGCCGAAGGCGATCAAATCCAAATCCAATCGGCGCGGTTCGTTGAGGATCTTTTTAGGCTTGCGGCCAAACTCGTTTTCCATCGCCTGAAGCCTGGTCATCAAGGTTTCGGGTGTCTCGTCAATTCGCGGCGTGATGCCGACCACCGCGTTCACAAACGGCGGCGAACCGAGCGGACAATCCACCGGCTCGGTCTGCCAGAGCGAGGATTTGAGAAGCGGCACGTCGGAAAGCTGCTGCAGCCGCACCATTGCCTGCCGAAGAATCCTTGCGGAATTGCCGAGGTTTGAACCGAGTGAAATAACAGCCAGCAAGGCTGAATTTTCGCGCTCATCGAATTCGATGTCGTGGAGGATTAGAAGCCCCTCAACCGTCGGGGCATACTCGAGAATTTGCACGAACCAAACCCAATCTACTTCAAGCCCAGCACGTCATGCATGTCGTAGAGGCCGGGTTTCTGTTTGACCACCCAGATGGCCGCACGCAAGGCGCCGTTGGCGAATGTGTCGCGGCTTGACGCTTTGTGCGTCAGTTCAACTCGTTCGCCGTTCGTGGCGAACACAACGGTGTGGTCGCCCACTACGTCGCCACCGCGTACGGAGTGAATGCCGATCTCGTGCGGCGTCCGCTCACCGACGATGCCCTGACGCCCGTGACGCGCGGCTTTGTTCAGTTGTAAATGTCGGACTTGCGCCAAAATTTCCGCCAGCGACTTCGCGGTGCCGCTGGGCGCGTCTTTCTTCAGGCGATGGTGCATCTCAACAATCTCGAGGTCGTAGCCCGGGCCAAGAACCTCCGCCGCCTTGCGCGTGAGCCAAAAGAGCGTGTTCACGCCGGTCGAGAAGTTCGAGGACAGGACGATGGGAATCTGCAATTTGAAACCGGAGATCTGTGATTTGCCCTCGTCCGAGTGGCCGGTCGTGCCGATAACGAGCGCTTTGTTGTGCCGGGCGCAAAGCTCGGCGATGCGAGGTGTCACCTGGTGCGAACTGAAATCAATCACCACGTCGCCCTTGCCGATGACGGATGCCAGATCGTCGCCCTGATCAATCTGGCCGACCACTTCCAATTCGCGATGTTGCGGTGCGCAGGCAAGCAACGCCTTGCCCATGCGGCCTTTGGAACCGGTGATGATAACGCGCGTCATTTTAGGACTCCGCAAGCCTTCATCGTCTTCCGCAGCTTCTCGCGGTTCGCCGCCGCCATCGGTACGAGCGGCAAACGATATTCTTCTTCCACCAACCCCATCATCGCCAGCGCGGCTTTGACCGGGATTGGGTTGGTCTCGATGAACAAATCTTTGAACAGCGGATAAAATTTGGCGTGAAGCTGCGACGCTTTTTTGACATCGCCACGCAGGAAGGCTTTGACCATCTGCGCCACTTCGCGCGGAATCACGTTTGACGCCACGCTGATGATGCCCTGGGCGCCGACAGCCATGAACGGCAGCGTGAGCGAATCGTCACCGCTGAGGATGGTGAACTTCGGCCCGAGCGCCGCCCGCAGTTGGCTGACGCGATCGGGATTGCCACCCGCTTCCTTGACGCTGACGATGTTTCGGCAGCCACTTGCGAGGCGTTTGACCGTGTCCACCGCGATCTCAATGCCGCAACGGCCCGGAATGCTGTAAAGGATGATGGGCAGTTTCGTCGCGCGCGCGACGGCGTGGAAATGTTGGAACAAACCTTCCTGCGTCGGTTTGTTGTAATAGGGCGCGACTTGGAGCGAGGCGTCCGCGCCGGCCTTCTCGGCTTCCTGCGTCAGGTGAATGGCCTCTCTGGTCGAGTTGCTGCCCGTGCCCGCCACGACTTTGGTCTTGCCCGCGGCGTATTTCACGGACAACGCGATGATTTCGACGTGCTCCTCATAGTTGACGGTCGGTGACTCGCCGGTGGTGCCGACGGGCACAATGCCATCCACGCCCGCCTTGATCTGCAATTTGATCAGGCGTTCGAGCGCAGCTTCGTCAATTTTGCCGTGTTTGAACGGCGTGACAATCGCGGTGTAAGTTCCAGTGAACATAAATCAATCCAATGCCAGCATCAGAAAACCGGCGCGGTTTGGCGAGTCTGATTTTGAGGAAAAATGTCGCGCACTGGAGGCGAAATTCGCGAAAGATGAAACAGACTTTTCTATTCACACAGTAAGGCAGGATTTCTCAATGCCTCGGCTAGACAAGACAAGACTATTAAAATAACATCAACTTTGGTGGCAGAGTAGAAACTTGTGACTTAACTATCGGTTCGGCATAACAAGATCACATGTGTCGCAAAGTGCTATCAATCGCGGTGGCGACGTTCTTAATCGTCGGCTGCTCCTCCGACGCACCTTACTGCTATCCACATGACGTCAAGCGGCGCGATTTAGCGAAACTCTACCTCATGAATGATTCGAGCGGGCACAGCATCGTCATCACCGCGAACGATACGTTGATCTGGAGGGGCGCCTTACCAAAATCGGATGAAATGCCAAACATCCATGCCGTTGGCATTCCACCGGAAATGCAGCAAACGTGCCGGGTGCACATTGCTGGTGGTCCATTCAGCGCTGAACGTGATGTTGACTGGCAGAAGGGTAAGGCTTTGGTTGTAAACTTTGGAGAAGATCGAGTGGCGCTAACGCAACGGCAAGAACCGGTCGGCTTCCAGTGATTGTATCTCCCCGTTAGCCTCTCAGCGGCGCTCAGAAAAAATCTCCTCGGCAACAACCCCCTCCGAAACCTTTGTCACGCCACCGGTCATGCGAATTGCAAAATCGTCGCCAATCTCAATGGCAATGGCGCCGCCGGGCATGTGGACGGAAACTTTGCGGTCGCACAGGCCGAGCTTGTGCGCCACCGCCGCCGCGGCGCTGCTGCTGCTACCGCTGGCCAGAGTGTAACCCGCACCGCGCTCCCAGATTTCAATCTGAATGTTCGCGCGGTCGAGGATTTTCAAGAATTGCACGTTGGTGCGCTTCGGGAAATTCGCGTGCGTTTCCAACAGCGGGCCGAATTCTTTTGCCATCTCTGGGCTGATTTCCAATAGCGGCGCGCACAGAGTGTCGCGCCCTGCCACGACGCAATGTGGATTGCCGATGGTCGCGGCGCAGAATGTGAATTCGCGTCCGCCCACGGAGATTTTTTCGTTGATAACTTCGCGCTTCGGGCCGGCGACGGGAATCCGGTCGCTGGCGAAACTGACCTTGCCCATTTCCACGCGCACCATTTTGCCGCCGTCGAATACGGTGGCTTTCACGACACCACCGGCGGTTTCGACGGCAAATTCATCCTTGCCGACGAGTGCTTGATCCCAAAGGTAGCGCGAGAAGATGCGGAGGCCGTTGCCGCTTTTCTCCGCCTCGCTGCCGTCGGGGTTGAAAATACGCAGACCGAACGGCGCTTTCTGCGAAGGCAACGGGCCAAGCAAAATTCCATCCGAACCCACCCCGAAGTTGCGGTGGCAGATCGTCTTCACCTGCTTCGTCGTGAGCGGCGATGGCAAATTCTTCGGGTCAATGACGATGTAGTCGTTGCCCAACGCGTGGTATTTCCAGAACTTCATCGGGCTGTGAAATTAGCGACCCAGGCAATCAAAGTCGAGCACGCGGTAACCATGAATCCCAGCCTTTGCAGTTTTGTTGCAAAAGATGTGAACACGTTGCGGCATTTCTCTGTCAGGATGCCGATGGAATTCTCCCTTTACACTCATCACGTCGGTTCGCAGAGTATGGTTCGTGGCTGTGAGTGATTATCAAAACGACCGTTCGGCTAAAAAACCATCTCCAGCGGAAGCTGGGGATGAGTTCCGCATTGTTTTGGAGGCCGCCATCGAGCGGTCGCAAAACTATTTGCTCGGCATTCAGAAACCCGAAGGTTACTGGATCGGCGAGTTGATGGTGGATTCCACGTTGGTTTCCGACATGGTGGCGTATCACCATTGGAACGGGAAAGTGGACCCGGAATGGCAGCGCAAGGCGGTCAATCACATCCTCGCCATGCAGTTGCCGGACGGCGGCTGGAACATTTACCACGGCGGGCCGTCGGAAGTGAACGCGACGATCAAAGCCTACCTCGCGCTCAAACTTGCCGGCCTGCCGGTGACCGACCCGCGCATGTTGCGCGCGCGCGAAATCGCGCTGAATTTCGGCGGCGTGCCGCGCATGAACACCTTCTCGAAGCTTTACCTCGCGCTGCTCGACCTGTTCCCGTGGGAATACGTGCCGACGATTCCTTGTGAAGTGCTGCTCATCGGCAAATGGTTTCACGTGAATTTCTGGGACATGAGCAATTGGTCGCGCGGCATGCTCGTTCCACTCGCCATCATCAATCACTTCAAACCGACGCGCCCGCCGAAAAAAAATGTGGACCTCAACGAACTTTACCCGGAGGGCATTCATATCCGCGACCTCGCGCTCGCGCCCGACCCGGAGCGGTTGTCGTGGCGGAATTTTTTCCTCTGGCTCGACCGACTGCACAAATTTGCCGAATGGTTCGCGGAGCACGGAATCCATCCCTTCCGCAAGCGCGCGCTCAAGAAAGCCGAACAGTGGATGCTTGAACGATTCGAGGGTTCGGATGGGTTGGCGGCGATTTTTCCGGCCATGCTCAATTCGCTCATCGCGCTCAAGGCGCTGGGCTATGCCGACGATCATCCCCTGGTCGTGCGCGCTGAGCGCGAGTTGAAAAAACTCGAACATGAGACCGAGCACATGGTGCGCATCGAGCCGTGTTGCTCGCCGGTGTGGGACACGGCCATCGTGATGGTATGCCTGCGCGAATCCGGCGTGCCGGCCGAGCATCCGCGCATCAAGCAGGCTGCCGAGTGGCTGATGAACAAGGAAATCCGTTTCCGCGGCGACTGGAAATACAAGAACCCCGCGAAGGTCGAGCCGAGCGGCTGGGTTTTCGAGTTCGCGAACAAGTGGAATCCAGACGTGGACGACACGGCGATGGTGCTGCTCGCGTTGCGAAAGGTGCCGACGGACAATCCCAGGAAGCGCGACGAGTGTTTTGTGCGCGGTTTGAACTGGATGATGACCTTTCAGTGCAAGGACGGCGGCTGGGCCGCGTTTGACAAGGACTGCACGAAAAACATTCTGGAAAAAGTCCCGTTCGCCGACCACAACGCGATGCTTGATCCCGAGTGCGCCGACATCACCGCGCGCATTCTGGAATTGCTCGGCTACGAGAATTTTAGTGTCAAGCATCCGCAGGTGAAGGATGCACTGGATTACATTCGTGAGGAGCAGGAGGAGGACGGCTCTTGGTACGGGCGGTGGGGCGTGAATTACATTTACGGCACGTGGCAGGTGCTGCGCGGTTTGCGCGCATTGAACCTGGACATGAACCAGCCGTGGCTGCTCAAGGCGCGCGACTGGCTCGAAAGCGTGCAGCACGAGGACGGTGGCTGGGGCGAACGTTGCAACACTTACGACGATCCGGTTTTCAAAGGCCAGGGTCCGAGCACCGCGTCGCAAACCGCGTGGGCCGTCATGGGCCTGTGCGCCTTTGACAATCCGGACCGGCCCAGCGTCCGACGCGGCATTGAGTATCTCATCCGCACGCAAAACACCGACGGCTCGTGGACCGAACACGAAACGACAGGAACGGGTTTCCCAAAAGTTTTCTATCTTAAGTACGACATCTATCGAAACACGTGGCCGCTGCTGGCGTTCGCGACTTACCGGAACTTGCTCACGCGCGCACCAGTGCAAACCGGCGCGGAAATCATCGGCCAGTCGCTCGACCTGCCGGAAAGACTGGAAACGCCAACTAGTTTCGCCGCGGCGAAGTAGGCAACACCGTCGTCGTGCCGGCCAGTAATCTTAATGAAGAAGATTGACGAGGCCGGCGGGTAAAGACCTGGCGGCGATTATTGAATCTTCATTCCCGTCGGCATCCTGTTCTATTGCTCCGTCGGCCGTGTTCTTGCAGCGACCAGCGGGATATTTTTGCGATCTTCCGGACGTTTGAACAATTCGTTCAAATCGTACTTGATGAACGGTTGTTCCCAGGCATCTTCCGCTCCTTTGGCGTGGGCGACCCACACTTCGTGATCGGTCACGTTGCACATGACCGCATGCAAATTGGACCCGCGCATGGCAACCGCTTTTGTAATGTCCAAGGCAATCGTGGAATCAATCTTGCCATAGCTATCTTTGATGCGAGTGGCCATTCCCTTGTAGCGATGATCGTAGGAACCGGATCCGTAGGGCAGGTTGGGATACCCCTTTGAACAAGTCTGGAAACTGCGAACGGTTTGATCCATGGCTTCGTCGGCCCGGAAAACAGCATTTTCGATTGGGAGCGCGTACTCGGCGGTTTCTTGAGAATCATTGTCCTTAAAGACCGCGCAATGGTGGGCGCAGGTTTCGTAGGCGCGGGCAGTGTTGGCTTTGGCATCGGCGACGACATAATTGTATCCAACGGTCCGTTTTACTTTCGTCAGAATCGCTGTTGCGTCATCTACATTATGACTTTCTTCCACCACCCGCCGCATCATCAACATCAACGGAAGGCCGGCAAAACTCTGATCGCGCGTGACGGCGCCAATCTGACCTATGGCGACCCCGTCCATATTCATGGCAGATAACACACCGACCAGCCCGACATATCCCGCCGAGGCGAACGGGATCATCCCCTTTTCTTCGGGCTCGTATAGGATCAGCGCCGCGGCTTCTTGCATACCGCTGTCCATCATCCAGTCAAAGTTTCGGCCAAAATACATCTTGCCGTCTTTGGTGGCTTTTCCCCATACCGCGAAGACACTGCAATTGCGTTCTGTCACTTCTGAAACCGCGTGCAAACGGTGGATCGTCTTTAAATCAATCCCAGCGCCATCGGCAATTCCTTCCATCTCCCGTTGCAGACGCTCAGGGATATGATTCATGCACAGGCGGTACACGACATCCAGAATCAGTTTGGACGCAAAGGTGGGCAAACCCACTTCCCGTTTAGCACGTTCGATCATCTGATTAAACCCTGCCTCAACTTTTTTTGCCTTTTCTTTGGCTAGGGCGCCATGTTGATAGCCCATTTCATACGGGGTGCCTCTGAGATGCAACACCATGGTTCCTTCAATGGTTTCAACATAACCCTTTTCGTGCGGATTGATGGCCAGCTTGGGTCCGCGGGCGGGATGGATGTACCACCAGCCTGCCACGAACACGACGACAACTACAACGAGCAGAGTGATTGCTATTCTCTTAATAAAGCGCAGCACAAGTTCTTTCCTCATTTCTCAGGGATAGCGTTTTCAGCGAAAACCACATGATGAATTTGCGTGAGGGCATTCAATGTGAAATCGCGTGCATCACACTACTCACCAAAGCGAATGGCCAGTTCCTGACGCTCATTGTTGGCAATGTATCCCAGCACAGCGTGAGGGCAATCGTGAAGTAGGGCTGACGTCGCCACCACGAAGCGCAGGACTGAATCCTGCTGAATCGCGGCTTTGCAACCCGCAGAACCGCCGACATGAAGAACGATCCCGGCTCGCTTCCATGCGAGGTAGCACCGGTAACACCACCACCCTCACATTCCACCCGCTGCCGGCCAAAACCAGATTCAGAGGGAGGATAAAGTTCTCAGTCGGGCAGGACCTTGACGCGGATATTCTTGAAACACACCTTGCTGATTTGGCCGGCCATCGGAGGATGTCCCTGAAGGCAAAAAGTGCCTCGCGGCAACCAGATCCTCCCACTCGGTGCCTTGAGCGTATGTTGGACGTCAGCATCCTCAATCTTGTACTTGAACATTGTCTTGTGGTTTAGTTTGACGGTCACCAACCCGTCCTTATAGATGATCTCTTGGGTATACCAAACGTTGTCGGTCACCGGCGGCTTAGGCAAAATGGTGACCATTTCCTTGTTGTCGGCGGGCGGCGCTTCCGGTCCCCATGAGATATTCCGGACGCCCCATATACTGCCGGTTCGACGCCAATCCGCGTGGCTGTTGTCAACCTGGCATTCGAGGCCATTATCGGGCCAACCGGCCTCCTGATATTTCGTATGGAAATAAATTCCCGAGTTCGCGCAGTGGAAGGTCATCACGTCCACCCGGAGGTCGAAGTTCTTGAAGTCGTGGTCGCCCACGTTCCCATCATAAAACAAGTGCGCGGGGCGGTGGTCCGTGGCGGGACAATCCATCACAATCATGCCGTCATGAACCATGAAGAGTTCGGCGTTGTCACCGATCTTCCAGCCATCGAGGGTCTTCCCGTCAAACAGACTCATAAAACCTTTTTCCGGCCGTGGCGTATCGGCGGCCAAGCAGCCGATTGCCAGTAACGGGACCAAGGCGGCGGTTAGCAAGAATTTCATATCTGATAGGAAGTCGCTTTTTAAGGGTTCGCGGTTCAGGGAGATTTGATTTCGCGTTGCATTCATCTGCCTGTGATTTTGCACCTCTGGCGGCGCGAGGCAAGGTTTTTAAGGTTTCTTTCGTCGGGCTTAGAAATGAATTGTTCGTCGCACAGATTCACGGCAAGCTCCGCGGGCATGATTCAGCAGGTGAACCTGGGAATGATCGGCGGCGGCACAGTGGGCAGCGGCGTGTATCACGCGCTTCAGCGCAATGGCGGCTTGCTGTCCGCGCGCATCGGTGTGCGCGTCAACATCCGCAAGATCGCGGTCAAGTCGTTCAACGAACCCAGGCCCTACAAGATTCCGCGTAGCTTGATGACGCTCGACTGGCGGGAGGTGGTCAACGACCCGCAAGTTCACGCCGTCATCGAACTCGTAGGCGGCACGGGCATCGCCAAGACCATGGTGCTCGCGGCGCTGGTGAAGGGAAAGACCGTCGTCACGGCGAACAAGGCGCTACTTTCCGCGTGCGGCCCGGAACTTTTCGCGGCGGCAGCGAAGAGCGGCGCAAACCTTTACTACGAGGCGAGCGTCTGCGGTGGCATTCCCATCATCAAATCGCTGCGCGAGGGTTTTGTGGCAAACCAATTCCCGGCGATTTACGGCATCGTCAACGGCACCTGCAATTACATCCTCACGCGCATGAAGCTCGAAGGCGCGGACTTTGCCACCGTGCTCGCCGATGCGCAGAAGCAGGGGTACGCCGAAACGCCGCCGGACCTGGACATTGACGGCCATGATGCCCAGCACAAAACCGGCATTCTCGCGTCGTTGGCGCACGGCTTCTGGGTGAACGATCGCGAGATTCATACTGAGGGCATCCGCGACGTTTCCAAAATTGACATGCAGTTCGCGCAGCAACTCGGCTACACGATCAAGCTGCTGGGCATCATCAAACAGATTGAGGTAGGGCGCGTCACTCCGTGCGCGCCGGGGCTCGATCTTGGGGAAACGGCGCGCAGGGGACTGACGCGCCCTACCGGTAGCAATTCGAAAATTCAGGTTTCGGTTTACCCCGCGCTGATCCCCAGCGCGCATGTCCTAGCTGACGTGAATCACGTTTTCAACGCCGTGTTCGTGCGTGGCGACGTGGTGGGCGACACGATGTTTTACGGTCGGGGCGCCGGCAAGGACGCCACCGCCAGCGCTGTTTTAAGCGATGTGGCCGATGCGGCGCTCGATTTGAAAAATGGGACGAAGCCACGGGTGCCGCCGTTTGTGGCTCATGCCAGAACCGGTCGGGTAATCCCGATGGATGAAATCGTTTCGTCATACTACGTCCGCCTGAGCGTAGTGGATCGTCCCGGCGTGCTGGCGAAGATCGCCGCCGTCTTCGCCGGCGCGAAGATCGGCATCTCCTCGGTCATCCAGCCAGAAGGCCATGAAGGCGAGAGCGTGCCGCTCATTATGATGCTCCACGATGCGCCCAACGCCGCGATGCGCCGCGCACTGGCGAAAATCGGTAAACTGTCAGTTGTGAAAGCCAGGCCAGTCATGATCCGTGTGGAAGGTCTGAATTAGTCCCAAGGATTCGCTTGGGGATGGATTGCGATGAATTCCACCTCGTTTCATTCAGCTTTCACCGCAAGCTGACACGCCCACTTGATTGCTGGCGCGATTCTGGCATTCTCACCGCTCCTCCGGGCTTCCGGCGGAATATTCTTGTGAAATAAGACATGGCATTGATTGTTCAAAAATACGGCGGCACTTCGGTGGCCAACACCGACCGCATCAAGAACGTCGCGGCGCGCGTGGCTAAACATCGCGCACAGGGCGACCAGATCGTCGTCGTCGTTTCCGCGATGAGCGGCGTGACCGACGGGCTGATCAAGCTGGCCAAGGACATCGCGCCACTGCCGAGCGAACGCGAGATGGATATGCTGCTGGCCACGGGTGAGCAGCAAACCATCGCGCTCGCGGCCATTGCCTTGCACGCGCTCAATGTGCCGGCGGTCTCGATGACTGGCGCACAGGCGGGTATCGTCACCGACCGCGTTCACACCAAGGCCAAGATTCACAACATCACACCGAAGAAAGTCCACGAGTTGCTCGACGCGGGCAACGTGGTCATCGTCGCCGGGTTTCAGGGCGAAACGAAGGATGGCCAGATCACGACGCTGGGCCGCGGTGGTTCGGATTTGACGGCCATTGCCCTCGCCGCCGCGCTCAAGGCCGGCCTTTGCCAGATTTACACGGATGTGGACGGCGTTTACACCGCCGATCCGCGGATTGTACCCGGTGCGAAGAAGCTTTCCGAAATCTCCTACGACGAAATGCTGGAACTCGCCAGCCTCGGCGCGAAGGTGATGCAGTCGCGCTCGGTCGAGTTCGCGAAAAAGTTCGGCGTGGTGTTTGAAGTCCGCAGCAGTTTGAACGACAACCCAGGAACGATTGTGAAAGAAGAAACCAAAAGCATGGAAGGCGTCGTCGTGCGCGGCGTCTCACTCGACAAGAACCAGGCCAAG
>Ga0315268_10003516_pt1 | contig 17264 bp, 16 predicted proteins | sample C1_top_MG_FD_204535 | JGI IMG/M metagenome (GOLD analysis project Ga0315268, IMG submission 204535) | Sediment microbial communities from Yellowstone Lake, YNP, Wyoming, USA - C1_top | ecosystem: Environmental > Aquatic > Freshwater > Lake > Sediment | place: USA: Wyoming | collected 2017-08-01
CATGGTTGCCTAGACTAGGCACTATCGGTATGGTTTGACCATTACGTCCGACCCAGTAAGAATCTAGACTTTGCAGAAAATCATCCCATTGTGCTTGATCAGATCCTGTTTCCACCATGTCTCCACAAAACTTGGATTTTGCTGTCTCATAGCATTTGACATGATGTCACGTTGCGTTGAGTTGCTCCTGCAGTCTCCTCCAACGACAAACGTTAGATGCGAAGGTTGTCTAGGGGCAGTTTTGAAACTTCGTTCCGTGCTGTATCCTCCTTTTTCTCCACCGCAGATGAAATAGTATGTGGAGTCTGGTGACAAGTCAGTTAATTCTGTGTCGTGCACGTAGCCTGAGGCTCCTGAATATGTGTGCACTGTTCCTGTGGCTGAATATGTGTAAAGTGATGAATCTCCGCCTCGTGAAATGTTGTCGTAAAAGATAGTGGTTCCCGAATCAGAATATGCGGTTTGCCAAGTCACAGCTATAGTGCTTGACATGTCACTTTGTTGCCAACTTAGATGAATATGAACAGGCAGGTCTAATGCCCCAATGACACTTGCATTGACAAACGCAATCTCAGACGCGCAAAACATTACTAGAATCAAAATCAGTTCCAAACATGGCCATTTCCGTTCAATCATGTCTACCACAGTGAACAGGCTTCAAACTTTAGATTCCCAAAAGGGTTCTAAAAATCATTAGCTCAATAATAATCCTTTGGTAAACGTAGTGTCAGAATCTGAAACTTGAAGCCTTTCATCTGAAACACTTATTTAGAATATTGGAAAAGGGTGTGGTTGCATTATTCGCCCTTTGTCTGTTTGTTTCTTACGTATTCTACGTAATCTCGCATTGACTTTTCTATGTCCCATTTGGGATGATTCGACAGCACCAGACTAACGTAATTCAGTGCCCTTCGTCTTTCAATTCTGTACCACAAAATGCACTCGAACGCCATTCCGATTGCGATCAATGCGAAGCCCATTCCGCCGTAGTAAGCTATCAATCCGAGCATCGTCCAAGGAAGAAGATGCAGTGCCACAACTAGAAGAATGGGCCAAATGTAGTCTCTGAGCCAAGCCACCGTCGTCACCTTATCTCAGCCAGTACCTCATCAAGTTGCATAGGTAGAAGCACATTTCAGAGCAGAGGACGCTTGCAACCAAGCCGACTAGGAAAGAGTGAACTCTTTTCCAGTTCAATTTTTCACCTCCAAAAATACACCCAAAGCCGTTAAGGGTTGTAGCTTTAAACACATAAGATTGTGCAAGTGCGCCCATGCTACACACATCTAACAAGGAAATATCATTGTCTCGAACTGACTGCGGTATTAAGGAGACAACGTCCAATGAGTGATTCCTACATGAAAGTTGAAGGTCGGAACGCTGATTTAGCGAAAGCTTCTAAATGCTCAAGTAGATGAAATGCTAGCGTTAGTTGAGGCGGGTCAGACTTGAGAATCTTGCTTGATGAGATGTATGCAGGTTTGAAAGAGTATTTCGAAACACTGGGCTGGGAAGTTACAACGGCTCAAGAAGCAGGATTGAAAGGCGCGAAAGACAAGGACATCGTAGATTATGCAAGGAAAAACAACGCCTTGCTGGTTACTCAGGATCAGAAGCCTGCCGATTTGGCTGAGCTTACTGGAGTTCCATATGTGCTTATTTCAAGTGCAATGATTGCCAAAATCGCTGACGAAAAGATAAGAGAAAAATACCTTAATGCACGCAAGAATGAAGGGTGAAATGTGCATGTCAACGATCGAAGTCACGGTGAAGAGTCAGAAGGGTAAGTGCGCTTTCGGACATAAAGTTGGCGATAAGATAGTCTTTGATGGCAGATCGATCAAAGGCGATATCTGCTATAGTGCCTTATTGGTGTTGCTTCCAAAAGTTTACGGTATGCGTTACGGCTTGGTATTCCCATGGTCTGAGAATAAGAACGTAGTTTGTAATGCTTGTCCCGATGCGGACAATCCTGTGGTATTTGAGATACGACGTATTCCAAAATAGTTGATGACGCTGCGAAACTGCACGACCTGCTAGACTAGGGTCTTTTGTTTTTCGGTGGAAGTGAAGTTTGAAACGCGCACGCTGATTAAGCGTATTTTTCTGTTTGGCGTGAGATATGGTTGGATTAGCTCTCTGGCTGCTTTCTTCAAGTCTTGCAAACGGTTTGTCATGTGCGGCAGTGACTTGCCGTGTGTGTGCGTTTCGAAATTCTCGTACCGAACTCTTATAGTGACTGTTCTGAAAAGGAGGTTCTGTCTCATGATGTCGGAGTGCACTTCTTCTGAAAGCTTATCAAGTGAGGATAGCACAAACTGGGAATCAGTTGTATCCTCTTCGAAAGTAATGTCACGGCTTGTTGACTTGATTCCCTGTCTTTCTTCAACTTCGCCAGTGTCGATCCCATATGCAATGAGATAGAATTGGGTTCCTGCAACCCCGAACGTTTCAACCAGCATTGCAGGATCATAGTGTGCTATGTCGCCGATGGTTTTGATTCCCATCGCTCCTAGCTTCTGTTCGGTTTTTCTGCCAACCCAGAGTAGTTTGCGTACAGGCAACGGAGCCAAAAAGCTTTCAGCGTCTTCTGCTTTAACGACGGTTAAACCGTCAGGTTTCTGGAAATCGCTGGCGATTTTGGCTACGAGTTTATTGGGACCGATTCCGATTGAACACGTGAGCTTCTGCTTCTCAAGAATGTCCTTTTTGATTTGCCTCGCCACTGCTTCGGCTTCACTGTAATTTTTTACTCTCGAAGTCACGTCTAAGAAAGCTTCGTCTATGCCCCACTGCTCAAACTTGTCTGCATAGCCGCGGAGAAGCTCCATAATTTCGATTGACACTTTCAGGTAAAGGTCAAAATTGGGACGAAGGTAGACTGCTTCTGGGCAAAGTTTCCATGCTTTCGAAATGGGCATGCCAGAATGGACGCCAAACTTTCTGGCTTCGTAATTGCAGGTATGCACAACGCCTCTGCCCTTTCCTTCTTTCGGATCGGCTCCAACAATAACGGGCTTGCCCTTGTGTTCTGGGTGTTCCCTCTCTTCTGTTGCCGTGTAGAAATGATCCATGTCTAAGTGAAGGATTATTCGTTTCTTTTCGCTCATGGCTTTTCTGTTCCAATCATAAAACATCTAGCTTGTTGATTTGAATCTATCGCAGCGAACATGTGCGAAAGCGAACCTATTGTTAGTTTCAGTAACGATTCCAAGTTCACAATCCTTAATTTGCTCTCACAAGTGAATACTGTGAATGATCGTCAGAGGAATCAGAATTGAATGGCAATTTGTCAAAGGATGGCGCTCAGCAGATCGCTGTCGAATTCATCAAGAAACGAAAAACGAGTGAAAAGATAGAGGTCTCTACGGTTGAGCAGATGAAGGATGATTGGGTAATCCGTGGTACTTGTCCGATTGATTTGGAAGGGCATCCGTGGGCTGAAAGATTCGAAGTAGTCATAGACGCCAAAGGAAAGATCAAAACCTCAGACTTCGCCTTACTCTAACATAACTTGCGTGCGTGTTCTTCAATCAAGGTTAGAAAATTCTTCAAACATATATCCTCGAAGCTACTAATATCAAAGCCAAGGATGCTTGTTCACATGTTCGAAAAAATCCTTGTTCCCTTAGACGGCTCCGAACATTCAAACAAAGCCTTGGCAATTGCAACCCAAATAGCTAAACGATTTGAAGGAAAAATAACACTAATCCATGTATATTCCGTCACGGTGAGACCTGTAATGGTGCCTGAACCCACCGCAATAGCGGGACCAGGCATCCCTATAATGTCTTCTGAAGAAATATCGAAGGTGGCTGACCTTGCCCGCGAAGCTGGTCAAAGAATATTGTCTGATGGAGAGGACCAAGTTAAGGCTCAGAACGTTCAGGTTGAAAAGTTGCTTGTGGAGGGGCATGTTGTGTCTGAGATTATTAGAGTGGCAAGGGAAGGCAACTTTGGTTTGATAGTGATTGGGGCTAGAGGAATAAGCAAGATAAGAGAGCTACTGTTGGGCAGCGTGACAGACGGAGTAATACATCACGCATCATGCCCTGTGCTAGTGATCAAGTAATTTCAGCAATCAGAAATGCGTTAACATCCAACGTCCGATGCTACTTAATATTTGCTGAACGTTAAAGTTATTATTGGGAACGGTTAGTCTTAGAGTGCGCGTTGATGTAGCCCGGTGGTGTAGCGGTCAAGCATAGAGGCCTCTGGAGCCTTCGACGAGAGTTCGAATCTCTCCCGGGCTACTAAGATTTTCTTAAGACTTTTCTAACATATTTTTGTGAATTGATGAAAGGAGACTTGAGCCTATCTGGAGCCACTGTTTTCGCATAAGATGACGATTTCTCCCGAAATCCGTCTTAATATGACCGTTTTCTTCTAAACAATAAAATGGTCAAATTGGCTCATAAAGAATATGTCGAAAGTGTAGAACATGAAAATACTCTATTTACACAGGAAAAAAGAAAAAAAATAATAGGCACGTCACCTCTTCTCACGGAGACCTGTGATTTGTGGTCCAGTTACAACAGGGGGGCACAGAAATGAATCTAATGTTTCAACCTTTGACTCTCAAAAATTGGAAAGACATTGAGAAGCTCTTTGGAGGAGACAGCAACTGCAGGTCATGCTGGTGCATGTGGTGGAGGCAATCCTCATCTGAATGGCAGAAAAGGAGAGGCAGCGACAGAAAAGAAGCCCTAAAGACCATCGTGAGCCAAGGGAGAATTCCAGGAATATTAGCATATTCTGACGGACAGCCCATTGGCTGGTGCTCCGTATCCCCGAGAGAAGAATTCCACAGACTCGAAAGATCCAGAACACTGAAACGCATAGACAGTCAGCCGGTTTGGTCCGTGGTATGCTTCTTCGTGGCCAGACCCTTCAGAGGAAAAGGCATTTCAACCAAGCTGCTGGAAGCCGCCGTCAGCCATGCTGGAAAACAAGGAGCAAAAGTAATCGAAGGCTATCCAAGTCGTTCCAGTGACAAACAACAGGATATGGTCGTTTACACCGGTCTTGCCTCAATGTTTCTGAAGGCAGGGTTTGCGGATTGCGGTTCCACCTCAAAGACCAGAACAATAATGCGGTTTGAGTTCAACAAATGAGAACCTAAGACAGTAGAGGCAATCGTGGAATCCCAGAACTGCAAGTCTGACATAAAGACAGGGGAGATATCTCCCGTATTCCCGACTGACATAGATATCGCCAATAAACATCGTGGTCAAACTGACTCACAAAGCAAGATGGAAGAAAGCTCTATTTGACTGCTAATAATTCGGCATCCTGATAATCCCCTCAATATGCTACATCCCTACTTCTTCAGGGATTTCTTCTCGGACAGAAGCACATTTTCCAGCCCTTTGATATTCTCTCTAAGATACACGAGGTCCGAATGAAACAACCTTACGCCTTTCGTAAGGCGTGATGATTCTCGTGAGAACTCCTCCGAATTCAATAGCTGTTCCAGTGAATCCAAGTGCCTCAGTAATGGTTCGATTCTTAGTTTGGTCCAGTTTGTCCTCGACGAACCGAGATTGGAAAAGCTCTCTCTCAGTTTCTCAAGGTCGTTCCTCAGTCTGGGCAACTGCTTCTTGTACATTTTGTCTACCATTTTTGTCTTAGCTCTGTGCGTTCGATTTCTTCCTATATCCTGCCCCGAATATAAGGTGTGTCTTTGGGTTTGGGCTATAACTTTTCCGCAAAATCGGAAGAAATGGCTTAAGGACTGACAGACGCAGCACCCTTTACCCAAAACCACAATCGAACAAATGATTTTCTTGTTTGAGAAATTTAAACGAGATAAGTCACGCATCCCGGGCTACCAAATGTTCTTTGCATGCGTGCCACAGCGTGATTTTCGAAAAAAGTCGAGTTCTAGAATTTGAATGATTTATGGGAAACGAATGCTCTATATACAATTAGTCAATTGGGTTCATGCAAAAGATTTAAGCATTCTAGTGGGCTTATATTTGCAGAATCAAAAAGCATAGTCGTGAAAACAGATGAACAGAACCCTGACAATAGGACTCGCGATTCTATTTCTCGCTTTGGCATTAATACTTCCAATATATGCATTGATCGAAAGCTATAACGAAGACTTCAGAGATCTTTTGCACAGAGGACCTTTGCTTGATGATACTCAAATACAAGAGTATTTTCAAGATGCAACAGCAAGACACATAAGAACTCTCACTATTCTCGCCATCGTCGAAGTAGTTTTTGTGATCTTGTTTGTGCTAGCGCTGAGAGCCAGCTTCAAAGCCCTCTAGATCAAATCAAAACTCGACACGGTGGTTTGGGTCAACTACTTTTGCGCTTAGGATTCTGATGTTTTGAATTGTTTGCCAACTGAAGTTTTTGATGATGGCTCAGGCGTTTGACTCTTATTTCCTTTTTCATAGCGTCAGTTATCGTCCGAAATTCCTCGACATAAACGAGTCTTTGGGGCTTATGCGCCCTTGTATATCTTGCGCCTTTTCCACTCATGTGGAGTTTCATACGCGAGTCAAGATTCTTCGTATATCCAGTGTAGAAAGTGTTATCCTGACACAAAATGATGTAGACATAGTAGGGCATCTGCGTTAAAGCTCCACAGGCAAGCGTCATTGTGGCTTAAGGTTAAAAGCCTATTCTGTCATGATCGCTCATCGACCACAACGGATGTTAATTCATTCTTGCTGATCGACAGGGATGTCACGTCAAAGATAGGTCTGATGTAGAAGAATGTTCTATCTCATGTCTCCACAAGCGTTATCTTGTTGAAGAGTCTAGTGAATTCTGGGAGAGAGGAAACTTGTACAAGGCAGCAGTCACCCCACATACTGATACTCCATTTATCGGTAAGACATGCTGCATTGTTTGCGCGTAAACTCTGAAAGGCGTGATTCTATGAAGCGACAGTTATCAAACAAGTTGATCTCTGCCTTTCTAGTTCTTTTGGTTTTATCTGCTGTTTGCATCACGTTCAATTTCACTTTTTCTCCAGTCTCCGCGGCTGTGGAAAACTTCGCCATCACTGCCTCAGGAGACGATGGATATGCCTGGGGAAGAAACGCTGATTACTTGACGGCAAGAAGCACAGCATTTGCTTCAGAAAACACCACAGCCAGCGCGACCATAGGACAAAAATACCAGCTCTTTCCAGCATATTATTTCGTCTATCGAACGTTTTTGAAATTTGACACTTCAGTCATTCCATTTGACGCCAACATTTCATCTGCAAGCCTGAAAATCTACGGTTACCAAGATTATTCAAGCACGGATTTTGTCATTCAAATCCAAGGATGGACAGGGAACACGCCAATAGACACTGGTGACTACAATCAATATGACTCGTCCAACAATGGCAACATATCAACCTCAAGCTTCGTTACAGGCGGATGGAACACCATTCCAATAACGAATTATGGAATATTGAAAAGAGAAAGCTGGACGAAGATTTGTTTACGCTCAAACCGAGACGTAGATTCCACGACTCCCACTGGAAACGAGTACATAACGATATACACCTACGACCAAGGGACAAGTTACGCACCTTATCTTGAAATAAACTATACTGCTCCATTACCAAAATACTCAAGTGTAGGTCACAATGCGAGCCTCGCAGGAGCAGGTTGCGAGTTCTATACCAACTGGTCGTCTTCGCTTGGGCTCAGCGGATACATTTTCGGATGGAACATGAGCGGAATTTTCACAAACGATACTTGGACAGACCCTTGGAGCGGCTCTCCTAAAACGGGCTGGAGCAACGTGACAAGGATGTTGAGCATTGAAGGAGGTAACAGAATAGAATGGTGTTTCTGGGCAAATGACACACACAATGAATGGAACACGACTGGTTTGATGGCTTTTGTCGTTTCAGGATACCCAGCCTATTACAATGCCACAAGCTCCGATTCTGTTACAAGCAAAGCTTGCACTTTCAACGCCACTTGGACGCCGAGAGACGGTAGCCTCAGCCACTACATCCTTGAAACGAACAACACGGGTCAGCTAGTGAACTACACGTATCCCTTCGATGGTAGAACCTTCAGCAACGTTACGTTGATTCTCAACTCGACCCGATATGTCACAGTGCAGTGGAGAATATTCGCAAACAATACAGACAACAGATGGAACTGCACGCCTACAAGCTACATCATAGTTTATCCGCCTACTCCTCCGATGCAGAGAGGTGTCTTGGGTTACTCTGACACGAGCGGAGAAAACGGAATCTACTATAAGGGAGCGAAAGAAGCGATCTATTGTGCATGGCTGAACTCTTCAAGTGTCAAGTTTCAGGTGGCAGCTTATGACATTGGCAGCCAGCAGTGGACTCCCACTGTTGACGTGTCAAACGCCCCTTCTCCAGAGGGCCATTGGCAGCCTTCAATCGGCATCTTACCAAACGGCTCAGTAGTCATTTTCTATGGACACCTTACCTCAGTGAAATATAAATTCACGACCCAAAGTGCGAAAACGCAAGCAAACCTTACGGCTTTAATCTCGGAATGGTCAACTGAATACGTTATAGCGGATACTGAAAACAAACACTGTTCGTATCCATATCCAATATGCTTCGATGACGTGCTTGTTCTGTACTACCGCTACGATGACTTCTATCATTGGAGAGTAATCAACTTCACAAACTCGTGGCAAACCGCAAGAATGCTCATGTCATCATCAAAAGAGATCTACATGTGGTTCACAAAGATTAATGAAACGATGATTATAGGTTCAGGACGCATGCAAGACAATGGCTACAGGAATGTTTTGCTTTTCTACAGCAATGACAAAGGCGTGACTTACTATCAGGTAAACGGAACAGGTTTGACCTTGCCGTTTGACTCTACTACTGTTGTAGCTATAGACACAGGATCAGATAGACAGACACTCTTCCCCTGCTTGGACAAGGAAGGCAGAGTAGTAGTAAGCTATATTCCAACTGATTTTCTGATCAGCAGATGGTTCTGCACCATAGCTTACTACAACATCTCGATTGGAAATCCTGGAGGAACATTCATACAGGCAAATGCAACGGATGAAAATGACCAAGTAATCGAAGCCTCAATGTGGCTGTTCTACGACACTTATTATGAGCAGCCAGCCACCTGGTGTTCACCTCTGAACAAGTTCAATGTGAGCATAAAAGAGGAATATAATCTTGGCAATCCCACGAAATACGTGCGGATGCCCAACAACCTCACGAAGTTTCTGAAAGTCTATGAGAACACAACTCTTTCTGCAAAAGTCGATGGCAGACAAATTCAAAACATGCCAAGAGCGTTCGAGGTTTTTGGAAGAATAGAACAAGGATATACGCTGGGATACCAGAAAAAAGGCAGCAGCAACTACTCAGACATTACGGTCGACAGAATTTTTGGCTGTCGGTATGTCGCAAACTCTTCTTCAAAAGTCAATAGTGTAGTTGTGCGAATCTGGTGGGGCGGCAGTATCAACAGTCTCTATGGAAAAGCTGCTCTCTATGACTCGTCTTTGAATCTTATCAGTGGTGGAGAGGAAACAAACATTGTCGGAGGATACGACAAGGTATGGGATTATTGGACTACTAAGATACCCTTAGCTGGTTATGTTCAACTTGAAGCTGGAAGAGAATATTGGATATGTATCAAGTTGAACGGAGGAGCTTACCTCTACTACGATCAAGGTTCAAACAATCAATCTCTCGTTGTGTTCACAAGATACACTTCATCGTGGAATCAAACCCTATCCATAACCAATTTCGACAACAGAACTTTCTCATTCTTCGCTCTCTCAATAGACTTGGAATGTTACGGACTTAAGCTGAAAGTGCACAACCTCAACACTGATTTGAGATATGTCACGATCCAAGAAGCCGTTAACGCTCCTGAAACATTAGACGGGCACACGATTTTCGTTGAGGGCGGAGTTTTTCTTGAAAGCGTCGTCGTAAACAAAAGTTTGACGATCAGGGCAGACAGTATGATGAACGTGCTTGTTGACGGCTTGAGCGGCATAGTCTTTGACTTGACAGCCAATAATTCGAAGATAGAAAACCTCATCATAACAGACGGAGACAAAGGCATCAGGATTCGCGGAGTCAACAATGCAACCATAAGAAACAACATGATTACAGGCAATTCTGCCGGCATTTATGCGTATGAAGTGGTCAATTGCACGCTTTCGGGAAATAATATCACGTCTAATAGTCAGTATGGCATGAACTTCACAAAGATTGATGAAGTCACGATCGAAAACAACACGGTTACCGGCAGTTCGGAAGGCATCTGTCTTTGTAATGCATCGTTTGGCACGCTTTCAGGAAACACAATCGCATCGAATCCGGGACACAATCTAGTTATAAGCGAGGTCAACGAGCTCAACGTCAGAAACAATGTGGTTAGTGATAGTTCTGGTGGCATATATCTTTCCAAAGCATCCGACTGTGAACTTGCTGGTAACAATGTCACATCTAACAGCCAACATGGACTGAACATCGTATGTCAGATTAACAACGTAACCATAGAAAACAACACGATCACAAGCAGTACGGATGGCATTTATCTTTACAACGCCTCTAGCTGTACGCTTTCAGGAAACACTGTTGCGTCCTGCAGTCGATACGGTCTAGACATAAACTGTTCTTCAAACTTGATTCTCAGAAACAATCATGTCAACTCGAGCAAATACAATTTCGGAGTTGTGGGAGACGAGCTTTCTCACTATACCCATGATATTGACCAATCAAACGAAGTAAATGGCAAGGCAATTGTCTATCTGATTAACCTATCAGGTGGCGTTGTTGATGGTGCGCTCTTCCCGAATCTGGGCTACTTAGGAATCGTGAACTCGTCTAGCGTTCACATCCGAAACGTAGAGCTTAAGGATAACATTCAAGGAATACTGTTTGCCGCTACGAACGACTCATTCGCAGTCAAAAGTAACATCACGAACAATCTGTACGGTTTCCACCTATGGAGCTCGTACAACAACGCCATTTTCTACAACAACTTCATCAACAATTCCCGGCAAGCTTACGCATCGTTTTCGGTTAACATTTGGGACAACGGCTATCCTTCAGGCGGCAACTATTGGAGTGACTACGCTGGCATAGACCAGTACAGCGGTCCATACCAGAATGAGACCAACAGCGACGGGATAGGAGACACTCCTTACGTTGTTGATGCAGAGAACAGGGACAATTATCCACTGATGTCGCTGTATCCGTGCATTCACGCGATAGCCGTGACAAACGTCACGCCGTATGAAGTTGCAGTCAAACGAGGTAACGTGACTCAAGTGAACGTGACCATATTTGATCAAGGGCATTTTGCCGAAACTTTCAACATATCTTTGTACGCCAATGCGACGCTCATCAACATGATCGTAGATGCCTCAGTAACCAGCGGCGGTTCCGTTACGCTCACGTTTACTTGGAACACGACGAGCTTCGACCTCGGAGACTACATTATCAGCGCCTACGCACATCCCATCATCGGCGAAGCCTATGTTGCAGACAATTCTTTTGTGGATGGTTGGATTCACCTTGGCTTTCATGATATGGCAGTTTTGAACGTCACAACGTCGCGAGCATTGATTGGAAGAGGATTCGACATAACAGTCAGCATCACGGTTGAAAACCAAGGCGACTATGACGAGACGTTTGATCTCGTAATCTACGCCAACGCGACCATAATCGCCACGTTCAACACAACCCTTTCTGCAGGAAGTTCCACAATCATGACCTTCGCATGGAACACTTCCGACCTTGCCTACGGGAACTACACGATAAACGCCGAGATCGTTCCAGTCGCTAATGAAACCGAAACCCAAGACAACACGTTTAGTACAGGCATCATAAAAGTGTCGATTCCAGGCGACGCCAACGGCGATTTCAAGGTCGGTCCCGCAGATTTTGCCTTGCTCGCGGCTGCCTATGGCACAACCCCTGGCATGTCAAAATGGAACATGTACGCTGATTTCAACTGCGACGATAAGGTCGGACCGCCAGATTTTGCAATACTCGCCAAATACTACGGCCAAAGCGTCCCATAAGTCCAACACCTCTTTATTTTCAGGTCTTGCTTATCAGCCATGACCCATCACATGTTGCAGTGTTCAGATGACTAAGACCTTCTCTGCAAGCTCCGAATTTCATTCCGTTTCTTTCTGCAAGACTGCAAATTTCCTTCATCAGCTTAACTCGCAAGTCTCGAGGCAAGAAAGTGTATCCGTTTATCTTCTCGCCTTTTTCAAAATAAAGCGGTTTCAGTTTTTGCGCGATCTTTGGCAGTGCCGTGCTGAGTCTTTTCCAGTTGTCAGGTTTGAGTTTGTACGTTGAGCTTATCACATGCTTAACGCCTATGGAAGCAAGTGTTCTGACCAGTTTCTCTGGATTATCATTTATGAAGGGGATGATTGGGTCTATACGTGCAGCAGCAGGAATGCCTCTTGTCGCTAGGCATTTTATGGCTTTCAAACGTTTTGAAGGTGACGGAGCATTTGGCTCTATGATTTGTGCAACGCTGTCGTCATCGGTTGTTACGGTCATGGCAACCATTGAAGGTGTCTTTCGCAGCAGATCAGCATCCCTGACAACCAGATCAGACTTTGTGATTATTTGAACCATGCAATCATTCTCTGAAAGGATTTCCAAGCACTTGTGCATTAAGCCATTTTTTGCTTCAATGTTTGGGTAGGGGTCAGATGAATTTGAGACAGATACAATCTCGCCTTTCACTTTTGACGCTTCTCTCTTAAGTCTTGGAATCAGGTCTTTTTTTGTTCTGCAGTTGAAGAATCTTGGAATGTAGCTTGAAGCGTAGCAGTAGACGCATGCGTGGTCGCAGCCCGTGTAAGGATTGAACGTCAATTTAGGTGGACAGGTGCAGAGTGTTGAACGCCACGGATCAAATTTCGTTATCAGACTCACGACAGGTTACCTAGATTTCGAATTTCTCGATTATTCTCCTCTCTTTTTCCGAGGTTATTTCAGCCACAACATGAATGTAATTCTGGAGTCCAGAATTCTCTATTCGCGGTTTAAGCAGTTCGTCTATCTGAAAAATGCCTGCCGAGTTTGACATCGTTATTCTTATGGTCACTGGTTTCTCTTCGCCTTCTTGAATATCAACTTTCTCGATCGATAGAGCAGAAACAGAATGAATGTCAACTTTGCCAGCTTTGAAAGGAATTCTGGCTCTTCCCTTTTCCATGTCAAGGGCATCCGCTATCCGCACAATGCCGCCCTCTACAGTCAAGGGTTTGTTCGGATCTTCATGGCACACTATGGAATGCAACGTTTCAGAACAAACTATCACACGCTCTTCCACCGAATAAATCGGCTGCAGAAATTTCTCCATGAAACCCAATGCCAAAAGAGCTCCAAACTGTTCATGCTGATTCCTTCTAACAGACATTCCCAAATCATGAAAAATCGAACCCAAAACCACAACAACCTCAGCGTCTTCGTTTTTCATTCCATAATGCTTCACTATGCTGGGGACAACATTTTTTTCAATGAGGATTCTGAGAAGCTTAAGTGCGGAGTTTGCTACTATTTTGACGTGGGTTGGACCGTGATCCGTGTAGCCCATGCGATCAATAGCCATCACGTTGCAGCATCTCCACAGTGTCTGCAGTTTCGTGTCTTTTTTCACTTCATCAATAACATGCTTTAGCTTGCTGTTCCCACGAAACGGTATGTTGAATACGTACGACACTTCTAATCTAACCTCACTTAGCATAGCTTGTTGATTATTATAGGTGTTTTCTTATCTTTGCCGCAACCAAGTCCAATTCGCTTTGACTAACGATTTCCCTAGGTCTACGCGACTCTTGCCCTTCATACCTTGGAACTATGTGAACGTGAAAGTGGAAAATATTTTGATGAGCAGCTTCCCCATTGTTCTGAACGATGCTTATCCCATCAGCTTTTTCGCTCTCAGCAACTGCCTGTGCCACTTTCTTCACGATCTTGAAGAGATATGCAATCTGCTCATCTGGAATCTCGTAGATATCCTCATAATGCTCTTTCGGTATCACCAACGTGTGGCCTTCATTAGCTGGCCTGTCATCCAAAAACGCTACGACGTTTTCATCCTCGTAAACGCGACTTGCCTCTTCTTCGTTTCTCACAATTCTGCAAAATGTGCAAGCTTCGGGCAAGGAATAATCCCTTTTCTAGCTATAAGAAAATGAAGTGCATTTTAGTTTTATCGTGATTTGTGTGGTTCCAATGTTACGCGTACGTAGTTCGTAAAGGTCGGGTTTGTGCCTGCTACGTCTTTAATTCGTCAAAGAATTCTGTAACATCTGTTGTAGGCACGCCTGCATCGTCGTTGATTTTCTGCTTTGCAGGAGTATTGCTCAAATAGAAAGGTATCCTTTGAGACATGCGTTCTTGGAAAGTGGGCACAAACTCGTTTTTGTAGAATATTCCGATCGGTATTCTGTCACCCCACTCTCGACTTTTGTCCATTGCAGCAAGCTTTTTGGCGAATTCTTCGGAAGCATCGGACACGATTGGCTTGTACCCTGTTTCCTCCAGCTTGTAAAGCCTAGGCGTGGGCTTACCTGTCTTCGGATCCACTCTGTCTTCGCCTCCATACCACTCTTTCGTGTTTATGTCATTGTAAGTAGGGCACGGCTGCAGAATGTCTACAAGCGCCAGACCTTTATGCTGAATAGCCTGTTTCAGGATTTCCTTCAAGTGTTTAGTATCGTAGGCATATGCTCTGGCAACAAACGTGTAGCCTGAAGCAATAGCCAGCATAATGGGGTTAAGTGCGTCGTTGATGTTGGGTTTAGGAATGGCTTTCACCCTTAAACCACGCTGTAGCGTCGGTGAAGCCTGTCCCTTTGTCAATCCGTAGACTCCATTGTCATGTATCAGGTATGTGAGGTCAAAGTTTCTCCTTCCAGCGTTCACGAAGTGCCCTGCCCCAATGCCTAACCCATCTCCGTCTCCTCCGACAGCGATAACTTCCAATTCTGGATTAGCCATCTTTATTCCCTGCGCAAAAGGCAGTGTTCTGCCGTGAAGCGTGTGCACCCCGTAGGTCTTGATGAAGTGCGGAGGCTTGCCTGAACAGCCTATTCCAGAAACAATCACAACACGATGCGGCTCAAGCTGCAACTCTGCCAGAGCCATCTGCAAAGCTGCCAATATCCCAAAGTTACCGCAGCCGGGACACCAGTCAACGAACACATCTGTCTTGTAGTCTGACATTTTAAGAGCCAAACGCCAACACCTGCCTCCTATCGGCTTTATCGTTCAGGATTAATTTGAGAGCTTCATAAACTTCAGTTGTTGTCATGGGTCGCCCATTGTATTTCAATACGAAAAAGCTCATGGGGACTGTTGTCTTTTCCATTATTATTGCTCCAAGCTGTCCAGAATAGTTCATTTCGATGTCAATAGTTCTCTTTGCCTTTCGAAGCGCGTCACCAACAAAATCCTTAGGTAAGGGATGCAACATACGCATCTGCAAGAACCCGAGATCAGAACCTTCCTTGTTTAGCATTTGCATAGACTCGAGAATGGCGCCTTTGGGAGACCCCCAACTCACGATTATCGTTTCAGCGTCTCTGTTTCCGAAGAAGTTCATTTTCTCTTGAAATGGTACTTCCTTCTCGATAGTGTCAAGCTTTTTCATCCTTTTCTCCATCATCCGCGTTCGGTTAAATGGTTCCTCGCTTATGTGTCCAAACTCATTGTGCTCGTCTCCTGTGTACCAGTGGATGCCATTCTTCGTTCCTAAACGAACTCTGGGCGAAATGCCTGTTTCAGTTAACTCGAACCGTTTATACTCACCTTTAAGATCGGCTTCGTCCAGAATTTTGCCTCTTTCAATCTTGACTAGATTCGGATCGAAAGCTGGATATGTTTGGGAACTGTTGGCAAGTGCCTTGTCTATCAGATGAATGACTGGCACTTGATATTTCTCTGCATAGTTGAATGCAAGTGCGGCGTCGTAGAAGCATTCTTTGATGTCGCCTGAGGCAAGCACTATCCTAGGAAATTCGCCGTGTCCGCTGTGAATAGCAAATCTGAGGTCATCTTGTCCATGTCTGGTTGGCAAACCAGTAGATGGGGCGCCGCGCTGATAGTAGGTTATTACGACTGGCACTTCGTTGTTGCCTGCCCAAGACAAGCCTTCAACCATAAGAGAAAAACCAGGTCCTGAAGTTGAAGTTGAGGCTCTTGCTCCTGTCAAGGCTGCGCCAGATGCAGCATTTATTGCTGCAATCTCGTCTTCGGTTTGAAGAACCACAACTGCTCCTTGCTCGTCTCCGCCTTTTCTCTTGAGAATTTCATGTGCTTCTATATATTCACTTTCATCGGCTGCGGGGGTTATGGGATAATATGTTTGAACCCCACATCCACCTAAGACTTTTCCCACTGCGACTGCCTGATTTCCAGAGATGAATATCCTCTCATCTTTGGCTTCCACTTTCTCAAGTTTCTGATCCAAACCCTGTGGGAAACTTTGCTTCGCATAGTTGTAGGCAACGTCAAGGGCTAACATGTTCATGGTGATTACGTTTGGTTTGTCTGCGAAAATCGCCTTGACCGCCTTCTCGATCAAGCTCTCGTCGTAATCGAGCAGACCGAAAGATACACCTATGGTCAACACGTTAATCATTCGAGTAACCTTGCTTAGTTGAGGAATGCCTAACTTCTCTGCAACTTCTTTCAATAACTTCATGTAAGAAACCCGAAAAACCCGAATCCCAGTTTTCTCGGCTTCTGAAAGAAGATCACTTAGACTGTCGCCTAGTCCCTTCTTGTCCAGCTTCAAGCGAAGCTCATCCTTAAATTCACGCGGCAAAGTAGGAATGTCGAAAACTTTTGCACTGGCTTGTTCCTCGTCGATTATTATCCCACCACCTGAAGCAACTTCGTTGACATGTCTGACAACAGTCTCAGCGTCGAAAGCTGCAAGTAGATCCACGTCATTCACGTTAGTTGCAACTTCATGAGCTGATACTCTAAGATGAAAGTAGCTGTGCAGTCCTTTGATGTTCGAATGATATTCTCTTCGACCATAAACATAGAGACCACCATACCCACATGCTCTTCCGAAAATGTTAGCCGCTGCGTCAACACCACTCCCCTGTGGACCTCCAGCCATCCAATTGAAGTCTTCAGCAGCCAATTTGCCTCACCATCTAAAATGCTTGGTTCAAGAAGAGAATTCTATCCGCCTGTTGCCTTGTCAACGCCTATGCAGCAATCACACGCAGCTGTTTCGCCACAATAGGGACACCTGCACTTACACTCATCAATGGGT
>Ga0315268_10003517_pt1 | contig 17264 bp, 17 predicted proteins | sample C1_top_MG_FD_204535 | JGI IMG/M metagenome (GOLD analysis project Ga0315268, IMG submission 204535) | Sediment microbial communities from Yellowstone Lake, YNP, Wyoming, USA - C1_top | ecosystem: Environmental > Aquatic > Freshwater > Lake > Sediment | place: USA: Wyoming | collected 2017-08-01
AAGTTGGATTCCCGCCATCAGACGCGGAGAACGCGCCATCCCGCTCAGCATGGCATTCTGGCTGGCCATCACCCTGGAGCGCGACCCTGCGCAGATCGTGGCGGAACTGGAAGAAGAACGGGAAAAGAACGACACGCGAAAGGCGTTTTGGCGCTCTTTTCTCTCGCGTGCAAGCTCAATAACTACGCTGGCGTGCACGCTGGCATTGCTGACTTTCGGCAGCTTCGGGAGCGTACCGGCAAACACTGGTGGTAGTTTTAAGCGCCGACCCTACTTCGCATAATGTATATTATGTTAAATCTAAGATATGGAAATAATGCGCCAAACGATGTTGCTATGAAAGATTTATCGGCTATCCGCTTTTTCGAGAAATGTTGCGATGTCACTGTGCCCTGCATTTCTGGCGATATCGAGGGCGGAGCCTTCAATCGGATGCTGTATCGACAGGTCGGCATGGGCACCCACGAGCATACGCACTGCTGAAAAGTGGCCGAGCTTGCTAGCTAGCATCAAGGCAGATTGGCCGTTGGGTGCTTTCTGGTTAACGTCGGCCCCGGCCGCTAGCAGCAAGGCAATAATTTGTTCTTTCCCACCGTAGGCAGCGTAGTGCAAAGCATTCCAACCACTGTGGTTGGGATTGATTTTGTGTTCGAGCATCAGTTGGACGATATTCGCGTTGCCCTGTAAAGCGGCAATCATCAATGCCGTATCGCCATAATTATTTTTTCGTAGGGCGTTAACCCGATTGGCGAGCAGGAAACGCACCAGTTCAATATTATTGCCCCGCACAGCAATCATCAACAGTGTTGAACCTTGCGCGTCGGTGGTATTGACGTCCATGCCGCGCCGCAGCAGATCGACAACCTTGTCGGTTTCGTTCAGATTGGCGGCATGCAGAATGTCATCATAGGCTCCGGCATGGGCATCCTGCGGTACAGAAAGTGACAATCCCAACACGGCCGCCGTAGCTAGGGTGAGCAGTTTTCGGCTGATCATCATCGTGTTGCCTGTTTGAATAGATTGAAGAAGTTGTCGGTGGTGATCGTCATCAGGTCTGCCAATGGCAAAGCGCGCAAGCGGGCAATTTCTTCAGCCACATGCAGGACATACGCTGGCTGATTGGTCTTGCCGCGATACGGTACGGGGGCGAGATAAGGTGAATCGGTTTCCACCAGCAAGCGATCGAGTGGCACCATTTGCGCTACGGTCTTGATCTCGAGCGCATTCTTAAAGGTAACAATGCCGGAAAAGGAAATGTGAAAACCTAGATCGAGCGCTTGGCGGGCGATGTCGGTATTTTCGGTAAAACAATGGAAGACGCCACCCACGCTGTCGGCACCCTCCTCCTGCAGCACCCGTAAGGTGTCGGCCGCTGCCGATCGCGTGTGAATAATCAATGGCTTGCCACAGATTCTGGCGGCGCGGATATGCGTACGAAAGCGCTCGCGCTGCCATTCAAGGTCGCCGGTCAAGCGGTAATAATCGAGGCCGGTTTCGCCGATGGCAACCACCTTCGGGTCTGTGGCCAGAGAGACTAGCGTGTCAATATCGGCTTCGCGCGCAGGTTTTCCATTTTCTGCTTCGGTGTCGGGGTGCACTCCGACGGCGGCAAACAGCCTGGGCGAAGATTTGACGATGGCGAGCATCGCCGGAAAGCGTTCCAGCGTCACGCCGGCACACAGCGCCCAGCCAACCTGGTTATCCGTCATCTTGTTCAGAAGTTGGGGAATTTCCGTCGCGAATTCAGGGAAATCCAGGTGGCAGTGTGAATCGACGAGCAAACTCATAAACCCAGCGGACGAAAAGTCCGCACACAGAGATCTTCAAGAAATAATCGCGCGTTCAGCGGATGGTTTGACCAGGCACGCAACTGGGATATCTGGCGCTGCGCCTGCAGCAAACCGGGCAGCGTCAAGCGCTGCGCAAGCAAACTCAGCGCTTTGTTTTGTTGCGGAAAATAGCGCGGTTGGGCGGCTACGGCGCATTGCCCAAGGTCAAAGAGCCACTTCTGCACGGTGGTTACCAGTTCTTCCATACCGAGCGCACCATCGGCCTTTACCAGACTTTCCCAACGGCTGGCCTGCGCCAGTGCTTCCTGTGGTTTAAGCAGATCAGCAACGATGGACTCGAGCGCCTTCAGTCGCCCACTTTTGGCGGCACTGGCCAATTCCAGCGGGGCATGGCCGAAAAATGGCAACCACTTTGCACTGTCCGCAATGTTGTGTTCTTCCAGCCAACGTTGCGATTGTTCGGTCGGCGGGGGTGCAAACATGACCCGGCGTGAGCGACTCAACAGGGTCGGCAAGAGCCTTCGCCAACGATGAGATATCATTATAAAATAGAAAGATGCAGATGGTTCTTCAAGTATTTTGAGAAGTGCATTGGCGGTGATTGGATTCATCGCCTCGGCAGGATCGATGACGCAAACGCGGGCACCACCACGGTGACCACCAATATAAAAGAACTCTTCAACCTCACGCACCTGCTGGATGCGGATCTGCTTACTGGATTTCTTTTTTTCACCACCACCATCACTTGCCGCATCGCCTTCATCATCGGCTTCGGCTGCCGCATCCGGTTGCAATAAGCGATAGTCGGGATGTTGTCCGCTGGCCCACATAGCGCATGCCGGACATGCCCCACAGGCTAACGCGTGAGGTTGGCGTGGTGTTTCGCACAGCAGGCGCGCGGCAAGTGCATCGGCAAGTTCGCGTTTGCCAACCCCCGTCGGGCCAGCAAACAACAATGCGTGTGGCAATCGTGTATCTGCGCTTGTCAGGCTACGCCAGATATCAGTATTTAATAATATATTATCAATCACTTGCAATGATTATCTCGAGCTGTTTCTTGATAGCGTCAATGCTCAGGCGACCATCGATGATGCGCATGCGCTGCGGGTTTTCAGTGGCACGTTGCAGGTAGGCGGCGCGCACACGCTCGTGGAAATCAGATTTTTCCTGCTCGAATCGATCAAGCTGACGCGCCGCGCCGGCCATGCGCTGGGCAGCGATGTCAATGGGCAGATCGAACAGCAATGTCAGATCAGGCTGGAAATCGCCCTGCACCCAGATTTCAAGTTGGCCGAGCTTTTCGGCCGACAAGCCTCGTCCTCCGCCCTGATAGGCGAAGCTTGCGTCGGTAAAACGGTCGCACACCACCCAGTCACCGCGTTCGATGGCGGGTTTGATGACTTGTTCCAGATGTTCGCGACGGGCGGCGAACATCAGTAGCGCCTCGGTTTCGAGATGCATCGGTTCAATCAACAATAGGGTGCGTAACTTTTCTCCGAGCGGCGTGCCGCCGGGCTCGCGCGTCTGCACCACGGTTCTCCCCAATCCCCGCAGATGTTCAACCAGCCAAGTCAGGTGCGTGCTTTTACCGGCGCCATCGACGCCTTCGAGTGTGATGAATTTTCCCAGCAATTGATCTATCCCCTGCCCCGCTGATATTGATTGACCGCCCGATTATGCTCCTCCAGCGAGCGCGAAAAAACGCTGGAACCATCGCCTCGTGCAACGAAATACAGGAAATCAGTGCGCGGTGGCTGCAAGGCGGCAAGGATAGACGCCATGCCGGGCAAGGCGATCGGCGTAGGCGGCAGGCCGGTGCGGGTGTAGGTGTTGTAGGGGGTGTCGGTCAGTAAATCGACTTTTCTCAGGTTACCGTCAAACTTTTCACCCAAACCATAAATTACGGTCGGATCGGTTTGCAGCAGCATGCCCCGCCTCAGGCGATTGACGAATACCGACGCGACCTTGCCACGATCCGCTGGCGTGCCGGTTTCCTTTTCAACGATCGACGCCATGATCAGCGCTTCGTCAATCGACTTGTAAGGCACTAAAGAAGTATCGCGGCTTTCCCACGCCGCCGTGAGCCGCCGCTGCATCGCCTGGTAAGCGCGGCGGTAGATCACCAAGTCGCTGGATTGGCGGGCAAACAGGTAGGTATCGGGGAAAAATTGCCCTTCCGGGTGTGTTGCACTGGCACCGATGAGCTGGAGAATCTCGGCATCCGTCAGGCTGTCGGTATCGTGACGGAGGTCGGGATCGGCCGCCAGCTTGGCGCGCAAGTCGCGGAAGGTCTTGCCCTCGACAATGACGATTTCGGTTTGTGTGACATCACCGGCGGTGAGCTTTTCGAGAAGCTGCCACGCCGTCACACCAGCGCCGACTTCGTAACTACCGGCCTTGATCGTCCGGTCAAGCCCGGTCACACGGCCCAGCAGGGCAAACTGTTCGGGAGGAATGCCAATGCCGGCCGCCGCCATCTCCTGTGCTGCCACTTTGAGTCCGATACCGGGACGGATATCGAAATCCACGAAATCCTGCCCGCCCTGGGGATTGAGCTTGAGTGGCACGGCCGCAGAAGCAAACCAAGCCATCCAGGCCGCAAAACCTAGCAGCATCAGCAGACCGAAGCCAAGCAGCAGCAGGAGTCTTTTGATGTAACGCATGATGTGATGCGCTGATGTCCCGGTGTGACGTACAGGGTGATGGAGGACTGTGGAATTTCGATCTGGTTAGCGGCTTAGGCCTCAGGCTCCGCTGCTGGCTTGGCGACGGGTTTTTCGGCAGGTTTGACCGGGGTTGTCTTTACTGCGGTCTTTCTCGGCGCAGCTTTGGCCGTGGGTTTGGTTGCCGATGCGACTTTCCTTACCGCAGATTTTTTTACGGCGACGGGTTTGGCGGCGGCGGGTTTCGCTGCGACAGCCTTTTTTGGGGCGGCCTTTTTGGTCGGCGCAACTTTTTTTGTCTCAATTGGCGCGGTATTGATGATCAGGAAGTCATCCCGCAGGCCTTTCTGGGTGGCTTCCACAATCCAACCAGGGGCCTTGCCTTTGCCGCTCCAGGTTTTGCCGCTAACGGGGTCTTGGTACTTGGGCGGTAGCGGCTGCTTCATCGCGGACATCCGTTCCCCCATGCGGGTAATACCCACGCCAAGGTCCTGAACCGTCAATCCATAATCACTCATCAGGCCGCGAATCTTCATCACGACGCCGGCAGATTCTTTCTTCAATAGTTCTCTTGCCTGGTTTTCCAGCTTGGCAATTTTTGCTTTGACATCGTGATAAGTCGCCATGACTTCCTCCTGAGGGTTATTGGGCACGCAGGCTGAATACTACTGTATAGATACCCTGACGGGAGGCCTGTCGTTCTAACAACGGCCACGCAAAATGACACGCATATATCAACGATACACGGTGGTTTACCCCCTTTTCCTGCTGATCTGTTACCTGCCAGCACCGCTATGGTTAACCCCTTACGAGGAGGCAAGGCATGATCATCGAATCGGTTGAATTGGTGGCGTTACCCGATGCGCCCGTGTATCAGGAAAAGATTTACCGGGCCCACATGGATACGGGAGAGGACATGGACCTCTTCCAGGCCCATTGGGATGTTCCCCTACCGCCCGATACCCTGATTGGCCTGACCGTTCAAGAAGCCCGCAGGAAGCGGGCAGAGCGCATGCTGGCCGCCGCCGGGGCACATTGAATTCACCAGAAGCTTCCGGCAAGACTGCACAACAGGCAAACGATGGGAGACCCGCTGATGCGCTTCCGTCTGGGAAGGGGCTGCCTCGCCTGCACGTGTGTTCTGCTTGCCGGTTGTGGTGGATTAACCGCAGAACCAACAGAACGCGCCATGGTTGTTCCATCCCCCAACCACGATGCGCGCCGGCCAAATTTCGTGGTCTTGCACGACACCACGAGGGATAACGTTGAGCACGCCCTCAAGACACTTACCGACCCGGCACGCGAGGTCAGTGCGCATTACCTGATCGCTCGCGATGGCACCCTTTACCAACTGGTTGATGAGAAGCGCCGGGCCTGGCACGCCGGAGTTTCCTACTGGGGCGGCAATACCGATCTCAACTCGGCCTCGATTGGTATCGAACTCGACAACACGGGTGCGGAGCCCTACGCCGAGGCACAGATCACGCGTCTGCTGGATCTGCTCAGGGATCTGCAAAGTCGTTACAAGATTCCCGCCACCAATTTTCTCGGCCACGGAGATGTCGCCCTACGGCGCAAGGTTGACCCGAGCCGGTATTTTCCATGGGAACGTCTGGCCCGGGAAGGCTTTGGCATGTGGTGCTGGCAGCCTGACTCAAGCGTCCAGGAGCTTCCCGATCCGCTGCTCGCACTTGCGGTCATCGGTTACGACGTTTCCGATCCGGCATCTGCCTTGGCAGCATTTCGCCGGCATTTCCTGGGGGTCGATGCCGTAGAGGATGCCAGCGCGGTGGAGCGGCGATTGATGCGCTGCCTGATCCAGGGCAAACGTAACCCGCCCCCCGCCTAGGATATGCAACCCCTTGCCTTCGTCTACCTTGAGTCTACCGGCTATCGAATCCTGGCAAAAGTTGCCGATCGATTGCTGCCTATCGACAGAACGCGCGGCATCAGCGCGAAGTAAGGCAATCAGATCAACAGCTAAGCTACGCTGATCACTTGCCGCTTATGATAGAAATCTTATGAAAGAAATAATTGTCGAATTCTCTTGAGCAGGAAGACCATGAACCCAACAACTTTCATCGTAGCGCTGACTGACCAGGGACTGATCCGTGCCAGCGGCGAAGATGCCGCGAGCTTTCTGCACAACCTGCTAACTAACGATATCAACCATATTGCTGCTGATGGTGCGCTGCACGCCGGACTGTGTACCGCCAAGGGACGGTTAATTGCCAGCTTTCTCATCTGGCGCGAAGGGGAGGATTTCCTCCTGCAATTGTCGGCCGACATTCTGCCGGCTATCCTCAAAAAACTCTCGATGTATGTGCTGCGCAGCAAGGTGAAACTCACCGATCTCACCGGCGAACGGGTGTTGCTCGGTGTCGTCGGCGCCCAGGCGGCGGCGATTGTCGGGAGCGACATCGCCCCGATGCACTCGGCGAGCATCGACGGCGGCACGGCGGTGCGGCTCGACGAACAGCGTTTTATCCTGGCAATTCCAGCCGATGCATCAGCCGCGACACAAGCAAAGCTGGCTGCCCAAGCCAAAACTGCCGATCTCTCCGCCTGGCATCTCAGCGAAATCGCCGCCGGCATCCCGCGCATTGTCGCCGCCACGCAGGAAGCCTTCGTGCCACAGATGGTCAATTACGAAGTTGCCGCCGTTGGCGGGGTCAGTTTCCAGAAAGGCTGCTATCCCGGCCAGGAAATCGTCGCCCGCACCCAATACCTCGGCAAGGTCAAGCGCCGCATGTACCGGGCGAAGCTCGACAGCGCCTTCCCGCCCGGCACGGATGTTTTCACTCCCGAGGCGGGCGACCAGCATTGCGGCGCGTTGGTCTTGAGTGCGCCTGCACCTGAGGGTGCGTATGAATGTCTGGTTGTCGTGCAATCCTCTGGCGCTGAAGCCGGTGAAGTCCATGTCGGCAAACCTGACGGCCCGCGCCTGCAACTGCTGGAACTTCCCTACGCCATCGCATAGGACGGCAGGCGGTGTGCCTGATCCTCGTCGCGTGGCAGGCGCATCCCGACTATCCGCTGGTGGTGGCCGCCAACCGCGACGAGTTCTACGCGCGCCGTACCGCCAGCGCCGACTTTTGGCCTGATCATCCGCAGATTCTGGCCGGTCGCGACCTCGAAGCCAGCGGCACTTGGCTGGGCATCACGCGCTGTGGCAGATTTGCCGCGCTGACCAATTATCGCGATCCGGCGCGTCATAAGCCACAGGCACCTTCACGCGGCCAACTGGTCGCCGACTTTCTCGCCGGCAACGCGTCCATCGACGCCTATCTCGATACCCTGAGCGCTGGCGACTACAACGGCTTCAATCTGCTACTCGGTGACGGCAATCGTCTGGTCGCCTTCAGCAATGTTTCCCTGCAACGACATGAGCTCAGTGCGGGCGTGTATGGCCTGTCAAATCATCTGCTCGATACGCCCTGGCCAAAAGTCGGCGCTGGCAAGACGGCGTTGGCCGAGGCATTGCATGCCTTGCCCAATGAAACTACCCTCTTCCACCTGCTACGCGATGATCGTTCTTATCCTGACGCGAACCTCCCATCCACCGGCGTCAGCCTGGTGTGGGAAAGGCTACTTTCCGCCGCCTTCATCCACAGCCCCGCTTACGGCACACGCTGCTCTACAGTGGTAAAAATCGGCGCTGGCGGGACGGCAAGCTTCGACGAGCAGACTTGGCTGCCCAACGGTAAGGCCGGCGAACGTCATCGCTATGCCTTTTAGTTTTCATCAGCTGCTGCGACACCTGCTAATCTTGAAACCATAAGAAATACTCCATGAGAAAAATTCACCGCCACGCCGTTGCGCTATTTTTATCTGCCTGTCTCGCCTTGCCCGTTATGGCCAGCCAACCAGAAAGCGTGCTCTGCCATATCAACTATGGTGGCGAACCACGCGTAATCGAGGCCGCCCCGGTATCCACACCGTATCGCGTACCGGCGGTCGAGGTGGGGTCTTACTTCCTGTTTCGCGTCGTGTTTGAGAATCAGCCCCGTGAACAGGCCGCCATCAAGACCTATACCTACGCCAGTCATGCCAGAGGCCCGGTTCTGCTCCATCAGGCAAGCTTTCCCTACCCACCGCCAACCGGCGTCACCGGCCGCTATGGCTTCACTGGCCTGCACTTCGTTTATGAATCTGTGCGCGATGGCGAGCTGCAATATTGGTGCGAAATTACAAAATGATCCGCTTACTGTTTATCTGCCTGTTTTTTGCCGCCCTGCCGCTTCGTGCCGAACCAGTGAAACTCATCTTTGTCGGCGATATCCTGCTCGACGATGGCCCGGGTCGGGCGATTGCCGCCGGTCGCGACCCGCTTGCGCCTTTCGCCAGTTTGCTGGCAGACGCCGATTACCGCATCGGCAACCTTGAATGTCCGATTGCCAGCCTCGGTCAGCCGCTCGAAAGCAAGATCTACAGCTTTCAGGCACATCCGCGCGTGCTGTCGGTGCTCAAGGGACGTTTCGATGCGCTCGCTGTGGCCAACAACCATTCCAGCGATTACGGTCAGGCGGCCTTTCTCGAAACGCTCGATCACCTGAAACAGGCCGGCATCGCCAGTTTCGGCGGTGGCCGCAATCTCGCAGAAGCCCACGCGCCCTTGTGGATCGAGAAAAACGGGCTGCGCATCGCCGTGCTGAGCTACAACGAATTCAAGCCGCGCAGTTTTGAGGCCGGCCCCAACTGGCCAGGCATTGCCTGGAGCGAAGACAGCCAGGTGCTGGCCGACATCCGCGCAGCACGCGCCGCCGGCGCCGATCTGGTCATTCCCTTCATGCACTGGGGCTGGGAAATCGAACCGGAACCGAATGAACGCCAACGCCAGTTGGCACGGTTAATGATCGACGCCGGCGCTGCTGCCGTGGTCGGCGGCCATCCCCATGTGACTCAGGGAAGCGAAACCTATCGCGGCAAGCCGATCATCTACAGCCTCGGCAATTTCGTTTTCGACGGCTTTGAACTGCCGGCGGCCAAGGTCGGTTGGTTGCTGAAGATGACGGTGGATCGCGACGGCGTCACGGCCTGGCAAACGCTGGACGCACACCTGGACGAGGAAGGCACGCCCTACCCCGTCACGGCTACGCGCTGATCTCCACCGGCGTATAGGGCGGCACAAGATCGAACAGCTCAATGATGTCCGTGTTGTGCATGCGAATACAGCCGATCGATCCGGGCGTGCCCAGCGGCACCGTGTCCGGGCTGCCGTGAATGTAGATATAGCGGCGCATGGTATCAACCGTGCCCAAGCGGTTGAAACCCGGTTCGCAGCCCGATAGCCAGAGAATGCGCGTCAGAATCCAGTCGCGATTGGCTGGCTGAGTCGCGGCAAATTCCGGCGACCAAATTTCACCGGTTGGCCGCCGTCGTACGAACACCGCATTTGCCGTCGCGCCAGCGCCGACTTTGGCGCGAATCAAGTGACGGCCGCGCGGTGTGCAAAAACTGCCGTACTGTTCCCCGGCTCCCTTGGCCGCCGTCGATACCGCATACTGTTTGAGCAATCCGCCTGCGTCGTTGAACAGTTCCAGCGTTTGCGCAGGGATGCTGATCTCGATGCGCATCACACCAGCGCCGTTTTCTGCCGCCGGGCAGCAAAAAATCCTGAGAGCAGCGCCCCGCATTCCGCCGCACGCACCCCGCCAATGATCTCGGCGTGATGATTCAGCCGTTCCTCGGCGAACAAGTCGATCACGCTGCCCGCTGCACCGGTCTTGAGGTCGTGCGCACCGAAGACCACACGGCCGATGCGTGCATGAAACATCGCGCCGATACACATCGCGCAGGGTTCCAGGGTGACATACAAGGTGCAGCCGGGGATGCGGTAATTGCCCAGCCGCTGAGCGGCGTCGCGCAAGGCCATCACCTCGGCGTGGGCGGTCGGATCATGGCGACCGATGGGCTGGTTGCACCCACGCCCGACGATTTCACCGTCTTTAACCACCAGCGCGCCCACGGGAACCTCGCCCAGCGTTGCCGCCTCGCGGGCAAGATCCAGCGCCAAGGCCATGAAATCATCGTCGGTCATTGCTGACAAAGTTTCCCCGTTGTCTCAACGGCTGGTGCAACGGGCGGCTTTGTCGGCATACATGGCAAAGTCCGCCGCGTGCAGCACATCGACACCCAGATGGCCGGCGGCGGGGAAACTGCCCATGCCGATGCTGCAGGCCGGCCTGACGATCTCGTGACCAAAACGCAATTCGGGCTGACCGATGGCCTTGCGGAGCCGCTCGGCCAATTGCTGCGCTTCGTCCGGTGTTGTCGAAAGTGTCAGAACGGCGAATTCGTCACCACCGATACGTGCCGCAAGGTCGGTTTCGCGCAACTCTCCTTGCAGGGACTTCGCCACGCTCATCAGCACAGCATCGCCGGCTGCGTGGCCGAACAGGTCGTTGATCGGCTTGAAACGGTCGAGGTCGATCAGCAGAACTGCGAAATACGTTGCGCCATTCGTCGCATCAATGGCCGCCTGCTCCAGTGCAGCATCGAAATGGCGCCGGTTGAAAAGTCCGGTGAGCGGATCACGCAACGAACTTTCGCGCAGGGCATCGGTGCTGCTACGCACCTGCCCCATCAGTTCGTTGAAGTTGTTGGCCAGGGTCTGTAGTTCGCGCGGCCAGTGGTGGCCGACGGCCAGATCCCGCGAGTAATCGACAGCTTGCGAGATGGCGCTAACATGCGCGGTCAGGTCGATCATCGGCCGCATGACGCGCAGCCGCAGCACGATGTAGACCGCCAGCAGCAAGACAATGATCAGCAGCAGCGCCAGTTTCATCATCGGATGGACGACGCCTTCGATCGGCCCTTGCAAAGCCGCGAGCGGTACGCTGACGGCGATCACGCCGTTGATTTCACCTGGCGTGGCCGTATGACAACCCACGCACTCGGAAGCCATAATGACCGGGAAGGTATAACGCATCCGATTGCCTTCAGTGCGGAATTGCACTTCGCTCGATTTGAAGGTATCGGCCACGATCAGATCGTTTTCCCGCAGACGGGCATGGCCTTCACGGTCACCATACTGTTTCACCACCGGCTCTCCGCGCACGACCAGCACCTCGTGGTCGGGCAGACGCAGTTGGGTGTGGTGAATCACATCGTCTATTTCGGCGCGCGTCCAGCCTTTGCGCATCACCGAATAGAGATGCTCGAACACCAACTCGGCAACCTGTTTCGCGTCAGCACGCGCCATCTGTTGGATGACGCTCGTCCGATAGGCAACAAACGTGGCGTAAATCGTCAGCCCGGCAATCGCCACGCCCAGCACAAACACCGTAGCCAGGAGCATGCTGATCGACGAACTGCCGAAAAAGTGAAAATTTCGAGTGCGCATGGCCAAATTCTAGCGAAAGCACATCCTCAAAGTCGAGACTTACAGGGCGCCCCGAATAGCTTCAGCCAGAATTGCCGGATCTTCCGCGCCGACGATGATTTTTCCGCCCGGCAAGATAAAGGTTGGCACCATCGTGATGCCTTTCTGGCGGGTGGCGTTTTCCTTTTCCCGCACCGTATCGGCATCGCGCTCGGAGGCAAGATAGTCTGCAACCACCGCTGCGTCGTAGCCACACTCGGCAGCGATTGCCACCAGCACGGCCACATCGCCGACATGTTCGCCACGCTGGAATTGCGCGGAAAACAGCCGTTCTACCAGCGCATCGACCTTGCTCGTGTCGGCTTCCACCGTTTGCGCCCAATGCAGCAGGCGATGCGCCTGCAGGGTGTTGGCGCGAAACTGGATCTTCTCGAAAGCGTATTCAATGCCATACGGCCGGCCGGCAGCACGTACGCGGTCGAAAATCTCCTCGACCTTATCGCGACTACCAAATTTACTCAGCAAAAAAGGCAGGTAAGGCTCGCCTGCGGGCGGTGTATCGGGATTAAGGAAAAAGGGTTGCCACAACTTGCGACACTGGAAATCCGGAAGTGTCTGGCGTACTTGCGCGAGCGCAGCTTCAAGGCGGCGCGTGCCGATGAAACACCAGGGACAGACGATGTCGGAAACGATTTCAATGGTAATCATGGCAGTCGATCAAAAGTTTTCATTGTCTCACCACTCTCCTTCAGAGCGCCATTGAATCAGGCGGAAAAGCGCGATGGCGTGTGGCAGAATGCCATCGATCTGTCAGATTCACAGAAGAAAAACAACCTGAATCCTATAAGGTATTCGACAAATGCGCGTATCCACAGTAGTGAGCCTCAGCATGGCATTGGTTGCATTGGCAAGCGCAGTCCTCGTGGAACGTGTGGTGAGCCCCCAACTGGAGAAACAGGCCAATATCCGCTCTGGCATGGCGGCGGAAAGGTTGATGGGGGCGGCACTCAATGCCGCCTCGCGGATTTCCGCTGAGCGCGGACCCGCCAATGGCGTGCTGGGCAGCGATCTTCCCTTGCCACCGGAGCGTCTTACCGCCTTGGCCAATGCCCGCGAGGCCACCGACAAGGCATTGGCGGAAACCACCACCACTCTCATCGAGGGCCAGGATTTGCAAAAGGTGCAAGTGGTTGTCGAAGCACTGGACGCCGCTCATCAACAATTGGCGAAGGCACGCAGCCAGATTGACACACTGGCTACGCGGCCACGCGCCGAACGCAAGGATGCCGAGGTCAGGGCAGCAGTCAACGCCATGATCGATACGCTGCCGCTACTCGCCCCCGGCCTGAATGCGATTGAAACCAACCTGGCCCAGGCAGACCCGGCCCTGATCAACTTTGTAATGATCGCCCGGCTGACCACCGAGATGCGCGACCACGCCGGACAACTCGGCTCAGTCTTTACCGCTCCGTTCGTCGTGCGCCGCCCGCTGAGCGCCGATGAAACCGCACATATCGAGCGTTTACTCGGTGTTATCCAGTCACTGAACTATCAACTGCGCCTTGCTTACGACAAGACCGGCGCCTTGCCGGAATTAACCGCTGCTCTCGCCCTTATCGACAAGGAATTCATTGCCGGCGGGCTGCCGCTGGTGCAGCGCATCGAAGATGTCGGCCGCAGCAGCGGCGACTACGGGATGACGGCAGCGGAGTTCGCTAAGATCTATGTGCCCCAGATGAATGTGATGCTCGACTTGCGCACGGTCGCCTTGCGGGCCATTTCCGCGCGCATGATTGAGATCAACAGCGCCAGCCGGCAGTCGATGCACTTTGGCCAAGGCTTGGCCTTGCTGGTGGTGATGTCGGTGTTGGGCGGTTTCCTGCTGATCCGACTGCGCCTGACACAACCATTGACACAGGTTAATCATGCCTTGCACCAGTTGGCGCAGGGCGAAGACAAGGTCGACCTGCCCGTCGCACGGCAGCATGACGAAATCGGCGAGATCGTCGATGCCCTCAAACAGCTGACGGCGGTCGTGCGCGAGCGGGAGAATTCAAGCTATGTATCCACCCTGGTTGCCCGCATTGCAGCTGACCTGCAGAACGCAGAGGACCTGGAACGACTTTCCGGAGCTTTTTTTTCGCCACTGGCGCTGCCCATGAACATGGGTTTCGCCAGCTTTTACCGCTATGACAGCGGCGGCAACTGCCTGCGGGTGTGCGGCGGCTACGCTCGACGGGGGAATGTTCAATGCGCGCAAAAGATTGAGTTGGGCGAAGGCCTGGCCGGCGAATGTGCGCGGGAGCGACGCGCAATCCAGCTGACCCAGCCCCCGACCGACTATCTGCGCGTCCAGACAGCCCTGGTGGAAACCCCGCCCCAGGCGATCCTGTTGTTGCCCATCGTCAGCAACGATGGACTCCTTGGCGTGATCGAACTGGCTGTGCTGGAACCCATCGACCCGAGAAACCGTGCCGTCATCGATACCGTTCTGCCTGTATTGGCTATGCGCATGGAAATCATTACCCGCAATGAGCGCACCCAGCGCCTGCTGGTCGCTACTCAGGCACAGGCCGAAGCCTTGGAAGAGCAGCAGGTCCTGATTACCCAGAATGAAGCCCGCCTCAAGCAAATCCTCGAAGACAGCCCGGCCGCCGTGACCATGGTGACCGAAGATGGCGAGCAGTTGTACTCCAACCGGCGCCTGGCCGAGATGCTAGGGGTTACGCCCGAGCAGCTCAAGACGCGCCGCAGTTCCGAGTTCTGGGCGAATCCGCAAGACCGTGCCAGCTTTTTGCAGCAGATGAAGGAAAGTGGTGGAGTCGACAACTACGAGGCACGATTCCGCCGTGACGACGGCAAGGAAATCTGGGTGCTGCTCAATTCGCGCTGGATCGACCAGAATGGCAAGCGCCTGCTGATCACCTGGATGTACGAGATTACCGAGCGCAAGCTGGCCGAGGAAGCCATGCGCAGGGCTCAACTGCTTGCCGAGGACGCCGCCAAGACGAAGAGCGACTTCCTCGCCAACATGAGTCACGAAATTCGCACGCCGATGAACGCCATCATCGGCATGGCGCACCTGGCGCTCAAGACCGACATGACGCCGCGCCAGCGCGATTACGTCAAGAAGATCCAGAACAGCGGCCAGCATCTGCTGGGCATCATCAACGATATTCTGGATTTCTCGAAGATCGAGGCCGGCAAGCTGAACGTCGAGCACACAGATTTTGAGCTCGACAAGTTGCTTGATAACGTCGCCAACCTGGTCAGCGAAAAAACCACGGCCAAGGGGCTGGAACTGGTGTTCGACATCGCGCCCGATGTACCGCGTCACCTGATCGGCGACAGCCTGCGCATGGGTCAGGTACTGATTAATTATTCCAACAACGCGGTGAAATTCACCGAACAGGGGGAGATCGGCATCATCTTCCGCGTCAAGGAACGCACCGAAACCGAGGTTTTGCTTTACTGCGCCGTCAAGGATACCGGCATCGGCCTCACGCTCGAACAGCAAAGTAAGTTGTTTCAGAGCTTCTCGCAGGCGGATGCCTCAACCACCCGTAAGTACGGCGGTACCGGCCTGGGTCTTTCTATCTCCAAGAAGCTGGCCGAGTTGATGGGCGGCGCCGTCGGCGTCGATAGCGTACATGGCGAAGGCAGCTCCTTCTGGTTTACCGCCAGGCTGGGTATCGGTGCCGCCAAGGCGCGTTCACTGATGCCGGAACCCAACCTGCGCGGACGCAAGGTGCTGGTGGTGGATGACAACGAGAGCGCCCGCATGGTGATGAACGATCTGTTGACCAGCATGACCTTCCAGGTCGCTGAAGTCGGCGCTGGCAGGACGGGGGTCGAACTCATTCGGGAGAAGGCCGGCACGCCCGATGCCTTCGAAATCGTCTTCCTCGACTGGCAGATGCCGGGCATGGACGGCATCGAGACCGCCGGCAAGATCATGGAACTGGGTCTCGACTCGCCGCCGCATTTGGTGATGGTCACCGCTTACGGTCGCGAAGAGGTGTTAAAGCAGGCCGCAGCCGTTGGCATTGAGGATGTTCTGATCAAGCCGGTCAATGCGTCGCTGCTGTTCGACACGGCGATGCGCGTATTGGGAGCCGAGGTCGAAGAGCATCGTAGCGCGGGCGATGCGCCCTCGCTGTTGCTCGAAGACATGGCGATGCTTAAGGGCGCACGCATCCTGCTGGTGGAAGATAACGATCTGAATCAGGAAGTGGCGGGCGAAATCCTGACGGACGCCGGCTTTGTCGTCGATATTGCCGACAACGGCCAGATTGCCGTCGACATGGTCGGCAAGAGCCCCTACGACATCATCCTGATGGACATGCAGATGCCGGTGATGGATGGTGTCACCGCCACCGTCGAGATTCGCAAGGATGCACGTTTCAATGCGCTACCCATCGTCGCCATGACCGCCAATGCTATGCAGCAGGATAAGGACAAGTGCCTCGCCGCCGGTATGGTCGATTTCATCACTAAACCCATTCAGCCCGATGAGTTGTGGGCCGCTTTGGGGCGCTGGATCAAGCCAAAGCATCCCGCCGCACCCGCAACCGCCGTACCACCAACGCCGACTTTCAAGGCCAAGACGGTCGCCAAACCGACGGCGAAAGCGGTCACGGTCGATCCCGAACAGTTGCAGATCGTGGTGAAAAGACTGCACGCCCTGCTGGCCGACGATGACTCCGAGGCCGGGGATGTGTTCGACGATAACGCCGACCTGCTGAATGCCGCTTTCCCGGCACATTACCGGCAGATCGACAACGCCATCAAGAGTTTCGACTTTGAAGCCGCACTGGGAAAATTGCAGACGGCCATAGTGGCCGCCGGCATGGAGCTTGAGCCATGAACGCGATCGCCAAATTTGTTGTTGAACGTAGTCGCCTGGCCTGGGGATTATCCGTTCTGCTGATGATTTCAGTTGTTTTGTTCGTGGGCATGCTGCAGCGCGATATGTTGGAAAAGGGTCGGCTCGCCAACCTCAAGCTGGATGCCGAAACCCGTGCTGTCGAACTAATGTCGCAGACCTTGAATGGCAACCAGATGGGGGCGATTGGCCTGCTGGCGCTCATCGACGAAAACGCCAAGCGTGAAGCGCTCGGTAAGCTGGCACCGAATAGCAAGGAGGCGGTCTTGCTGATGGAAAACATCGCACGGCGACATGATGCAGATGGCACCTATATTGTTGGCCAGGATGGCGTGATCCGCTCATCCTGGGGCGTCGGCAGACCACTGACCGGCGTCGATGTGCGTTTCCGCCCCTACTTTCAGACCGCGATCAAGGGCAAGGAAAACGTCTATGCGGCCATTGGGACAACCACGGGGCGACGCAATCTGTATTTTGCGACCCCCATTTACGCGGGGAATACCACTGACACTCCGGTGATCGGTGCGGTGGTGATGCGTACCGGAGTCGTCCAGTTGGATAAGCAGGTGGCTACTGCGGGTGAGCGCGCCTTGCTGCTCTCA
>Ga0315268_10003518_pt1 | contig 17262 bp, 14 predicted proteins | sample C1_top_MG_FD_204535 | JGI IMG/M metagenome (GOLD analysis project Ga0315268, IMG submission 204535) | Sediment microbial communities from Yellowstone Lake, YNP, Wyoming, USA - C1_top | ecosystem: Environmental > Aquatic > Freshwater > Lake > Sediment | place: USA: Wyoming | collected 2017-08-01
ATGAACACTGCTGTGCCCAGCGCCCCTCGCTTTGCTGCACTGCAACACCGGAATTTCACTGTGCTCTGGTCGGGGCTGATTGTCTCGAACGTTGGAACGTGGATGCAGAACGTGGGGCAGGGCTGGCTCGTCCTGCAATTGACAAACTCGCCGCTGTGGCTCGGCTTGCTCGGGTTGAGCTTTGCGCTGCCGATGATCGTCCTGCCGCTCGTCGGCGGCGCGGTGGTTGATCGCGTGCACCGCATCCGGCTTTTGTATCTCACGCAAACAGGCCTGATGCTGAACGCGTTCGTGCTGGCACTGTTGACCTGGCTGGGCGTGATCAACGTCTGGCACATCCTGGCGACGTCGTTCATCGGCGCGGCGCTGCTGGCTTTCGATAACCCGGCGCGCCAGGCTCTCGTCCCCGATCTCGTCCCACCACGCGATCTGCTGAACGCACTGTCGCTCAACGCGGCAACGTACAACGGCGCGGCGCTGCTTGGGCCCGCGATTGCAGGCATGCTGCTGGGGCCCTTGGGGGCGGGCACCTTGTTCTTTTTGAATGGGGTCAGTTATCTGGCGGTGCTGTTTGCGCTCGCGACGATGCGCGACGTGCGCACACGCAGTGGCGGCAAACACGCCTCACTCGGCGAGGCGATGTTGGCCGGTTTGGCCTATGCCTGGCGCACACGCCGGATTCTGGCGCTGTTGGTTCTCTCAGCGCTGACTGCTCTGTTTGGACGCTCGTATCAGAACCTGTTGCCGATTTTCGCGCGTGACGTCTGGCACGGCGGGCCTGAAGGGTACGGGCTGTTGCTTTCGGCGGCAGGCGGCGGTGCGCTGGTTGGAGCATTTGGGCTGGCGGCCATCAGACAACTAGAGCGACAGGGCGCTGTGATGATTGCGAGTGGGTTGTTGTTCAGTGCGTCTATCATCGCGTTCGCGGTTAGCCCGTCACTCGTGATCGGGATCGTGCTTCTGTTTATCGGGGGTGTGCTGACGACGGTTTTCGGGACGATCATCGCGACCATTATTCAGGTTGCCACGCCGAATGAGCTGCGCGGGCGCGTCATGAGTCTGTATGCGGTCACGCTGATCGGCTTGCCTTCGCTCGGCGCGCTGGGGAGTGGCGCAAGCGCAGAACTGTTGGGAGGCATCGCCGGGGCGCCGCGAGCGGTGCTCATCGCCGCGGTGATTCTGGGTGTTGTCTTGGTTCTGGTGTCGCCGTTTTTCTGGCGGCGCAGCTTGGGCGAGTTGAACAAATAAAAGAAGGCCGCAGGGGTTGACCCTTGCGGCCCTAAATACTGTTTCGTCGTTAGAGGCGCAATCCTTGCGAAGGCGCTGAACCTTCGCAAGGGTCCCTCATCGCTGCGTCGGCAGCAGGACGATGAAGGTGCTGCCCTCGCCGGGCTTGCTTTCTACCCACACGCGCCCGCCGTGCTTTTCGACGACGCTTCTGACGATGGATAGGCCGAGCCCGGTGCCGCCGATATCGGCTGTCTCGTCGTTCCGCACTCGATAGAACTTTTCAAATACGTGCGGTTGGTCTTCGAGGGGGATGCCGAAGCCGTTGTCGCTCACGTCCAGCACCAGGTAAGGTCCCTTAGCTTTGAGCGTCACATCTATCTTTCCGGCATCCGGCGTGTATTTGATGGCATTGCCGATGAGGTTCGTGAAGACCTGTTCGAGTCGCCGGGCGTTGCCCTGCAGCGGCGGCAGGTTGGGCATAATGTTCAGAATCAGCGTGTGATGCTTTTCATTGGCGACCGCCTGTAGGGACTCGGCGGCCTGGCGCACAATGCTCTCCAATTGACAGGGAGCCATCTCTTGCTCCAGCCCGGCTTCGATGCGACCAATGTCAAGCAAGTCGCCGATCAGGTCAGAGATGGTCTTCATGCTCCGCAAGACGCGGCTCACGAATTCGGTCTGCTGGGGGTTGAGCGGGCCCACGCGCGACAACAACTCCACGTAACCGCGGATGGCTGTCAGTGGGGTGCGCAGGTCGTGGCTGACGACGGCCACGAACTCGCTCTTGATGCGGTCTAGCTCCTTCAAATGCGTGATATCTTGCATCACGGCTGCGTAACCGAGGCCCTCGATGGCGCTGATCTGGACCTGGAGCGTGCGGTTGTCGGCCAGTTGCACTTCGGCGCGAACGGGCTGGCCGACAGAGGGCGGACGCTCGAACAAGTCCCGCAGGGCCTGGCTGCGGACAACATCAGACAATGCGCGGCCAGTGACATCCAGCGTCTCAATGTGAAAGTCTTTGCGGGCGGCCGGGTTGCACAGCAGCACGCGCTTTTCCTGGTCGAGCACGATCACCGCATCTTCGGTGCCGCGCAGCACCGCTTCCAGCTCGCTCCTTTCGGTTTCCACGGCTGAAAACAACTGGGCGTTTTCGATGGCGATGGCCGCATAGTCGGCCATGGCGGAAAGCAGCAACACGTCGCGCTCGGTAAAGGGCTGCTCAGAGATCTTGTTCGATACGCCCAGCACGCCGATGGTGCGGTCCGGCGCGAGTGTGAGGGGGACATATAAAAGCGCCTTGATGAGGTATGCGGTCTTGATCTTTTGGAGGTCCGGCCCGGCCACCAATATCGGACGCCTGGATTTGACCACGCGGCCCAGGAGGCTGTCGTCCACGCGGACGCGCAGACCACGGGCCAGACCCTTGTCCACATTCTTGGCCGCGCGCAGGTAGAGCTCACTAGTGGACTCGTCCACCAGCATCAGCAAGCCTTCTTCGGCGCGCGTCATGTTGGCGGCTGCCTCAACCACCTGGGCGAGCACCTGCTCCAGGTCGAGCGTCGCCGTGACGGTCTTGCCGATGGTGTAGAGGGCATCGAGCTCTTGGAGGTGCCGCTCCATCTGACGGCGCGTCTGCGCCAGTTGGTCGGCCAGCTCGTCACGTTCCCGGCGCAGGCGCGCTTCAGCCACCACGTGCTCGGCCGCGTGCAACGCTTCGTCCGGCTCGGACGGCTTGACTAGTGGTTTGTCGGCCATGCCGTCCATTATAATGCAACACGCAACGCTTTTAATTAGCGTTGCGTGTCGAATTGATTGCGGTTGCATTGTGCATCCGGCACAATGCGGGCAACCACGAGGGTCGCCCCCTACTTTAGTACTATCGTGCCGGATGCGTCTAGTGTCAAATACGCGCTGGTCTAGGCAATACCCAATGCCAAGTTGAGCTTGGGCAGGTCAAAGTCGACGACGATGGTGCCCTTGATGTTGAAGGTGGGCGTCGTCTCGTTGCCATTGGCCCATCCGCGCACGCGCGCGGCGGCAGCCCGGTCTCGCGAGATATCTACTTCGGCATAGGCGATGCCATGTTGCAAAAAGTAAGCGCGCGCTCTCTTGCAGCCCGGGCACCACGGCGTGCAATACATAACTACGTTGGCGGCTGGCTCGGGCGCGGCCGAGAGCGGTGCGGCGGCGCGGGCTGCGGCTGCAGCCTGCGGCTCTAGCTCGGCCAGGACGCGGAACAGCACCTCGTTGTCGGGTTGCTCGTCAATGTTATGCACGTCCACGTAGCGAATGATGCAGTGCTTGTCAATGACAAAGATGGCGCGTTCGGATCTACCATCGTCGCGCAAGACGCCAAAGGTCTGCGCGACCTGTCCATGCGGGAAAAAGTCGCTCAGGAGGGGATATGTGATGCCGCCCAAACTCTCGGCCCATGCCGTGAGGCAGGGGACGCTATCTACGCTGATGCCCAGGACCTGGGCATGTAAGCCATCGAACCGGTCGCGTGCAACCTGATAGGATGGCATCTGGTTCGTTCAGACGGGTGTCCAGGCTAGTGGGAAAAAAGCCAGGACCACGTTTCGCTTCTCGCGATAGTCGCTCAAGCGAATCACCCGGTCATCATGACTTTTGAGCGTAAAATCGGGGGCCGATTGCCCCACTGGCAATGCCATGCTTTTCCTCCTCTACCGATCATTTGGCGATACATGGTATGCAACGCGTAAACGGTCAGCCGGGATACATGATACCACAGAATCACAAATGATTACGCTTTTTTCTCGTCCGAATTCCCTGCGGTCCCTTCAGTTGTTTTGGCGGCTTCTGGCTCTTTCTTCCCGTTCCCTTTGGCGAATTTTTCGATTCCTTCGGCCAATTCTTTGAGCCTGGTCTCGACGCGCGCGTGGACAGACCCTTCTGGGAACCGGCCAGACTCGTCCCGTTGTCCGGCCGGCACGCCGGTCAACAGCTCGATGCCTTCGTCAACGGTGTGAATAGCCCAGACGTGGAATTTGCCCTCGGCGCATGCCTGCACGACCTCTGGCTGCAACATCAGGTCTTTGACGTTCTGGTGCGGGATCATGACGCCCTGGCTGCCGGTCAACCCGCGCGCCTTGCAGACCTGAAAAAATCCTTCAATCTTGCGCTGGCCGCCGCCGATGGGCTGAACCTCGCCACGCTGATTCACCGAGCCGGTCAAGGCGATGTTCTGCTGGATAGGCAGGCCCGACAGGCTCGAAAGGATGGCGCACAGCTCAGCTAAGGAGGCACTGTCGCCTTCCACTTCGGAGTAGAGCTGCTCAAAGCCCAGGCTGGCCGAAAGCGTGAGCGGCCGCTCAAGCGCGTACTGCCCGCCCAGGTAGCCGGCCAGGATCATCACGCCCTTGTTGTGGATACGGCCACTCATCCGTACTTCGCGCTCGATGTTCACGACGCCCGCGCGGCCCATAAAAGTCCGCGCGGTGATGCGCGACGGCTGGCCAAAGCTGTAATCGCCCAGCGTGGACACCGACAGGCCGTTGACCTGGCCGACCTTGGCGCCTTCCGCATCAATCATGATCGTCCCATTGGAGATGTCCTTTTGCACGCGCTGTTCTATTTGATTCGAGCGGTAGGTCCATTCGTCTGTGGCGCGGTATACGTCCTGTGCGCTCACCAGCGCCTGGCCGGCCTTGCCCGCCCAATAAGACGCCTCGCGGATAATATCGGCTACGTCGCCGAACCGGGTGGTCAGCTTGGTTTGGTCTTCGGCCAGGCGGCTGCCGTATTCGACAACGGCCGCCACGCCGGTCGGGTCAAAATCGCGCAATTGCTCTTCGGCCACGCGCGTGCGGATGAACAGCGCATAAGCCCTTTCGTTCTCGGGTATGCGCTCCATGTCGGATGTAAAGTCCGCCTTGACTTTGAACAGCTTTTGGAAATCCTCATCCATGCCATAGAGCGTGTAGTAAAGCATAGGCGAGCCGAGCAGGATGACTTTGACGTCGAGCGGGATAGGCTCTGGCTCCACCGTTACGGCCGTCAGCAGGCGCATCTGCGCGCCGGGTTCTTCAATGGTGACCGTGCCGTTGCCCAGCGCGCGCTTGAGGGCGCTGTAGGCGGACTCGTCGCCGAGCAGGTCGCGGGCTTGCATGACGAGGTAGCCGCCGTTGGCGGCGTGGAGCGCGCCCGCGCGCAGCATCGTAAAGTCGGTGAAGGTGCTGCCGAACCTGACGTCGTGCTCGATGCGGCCCATCAGGTTGGTAAAGGTCGGGTTCAGCTCGACGACAACAGGCGTGCCCTGGCGGCGGGAATTATCCACCAGCAGGTTGACCTGGTAGCGGCTCAGTGGCAGGGGCGCGACCCCATCGGACTGGGATGACGGCGCGGGCGGTTGGGGCGATTCGGCGCCTGACGTGCCTCTGTCTTTCCAGTCCTGTGCATGTCCGACGATGTCTTGGCGGACCTCTTGCAGGTACAACATGACCTCGTCAAAGCTCGCGTACTTTTTTTCCAGGTCATCCAGCAAGTGGCCAGCGGTGAACCCAGCCACTTGCCGGTCGAGGTCGAGCAGCCTGGCCTTGGTCGTCTTTTCGTGTCCACGGATAACGCGCAGCGCGTCGGCCAGCGCGTCTTCCAGCTCCAGGCGTGCGGCTTCGAGTTTTTCTTGCTGTTCGGCTGGGAGCTGCGCGACTGCATTCGGATCGGCCGGCTGGCCGTTGATGATCGGCGCGATGATCAGCCCGGCGGGAGTCTGGCCCAGCGCAAAGCCTCGACTGGCGACCAGTTGGCTCAGCTTGGCAAACTCGGCCTCACGCGCCTCTTCGAGCTCGTGCTCGACCCGGGTGCGGGCTTCGTCGTATTCCTTCGTCTCGAACGCGCGCGGCATGTCGGTCTGCAGGCGCGAGATGAGCGATTGCATATCCGCGCGCAGCTCACCACCTTTGCCCGGCGGCAAAAAGATGGCGCGCGGCTTGTAAGGCTCGACAAAATTGTTGACGTATACCCAATCCGAGGGCACAGGGCCGGCGGCGGCTTTTTGCTCCAAGAAACGCTGGATCGTCGTCGCCCGCCCCGTGCCGCCCGGGCCGAGAACAAAGATGTTAAAGCCGGGGCTATCAATGTCAATGCCGAATTCGATGGCGCGCGTAGCACGCGGCTGACCGATGATATCTGGCACGACCGGCAGTTCCGCGGTGGACTGGAAGGAAAAGCTGGCCGGGTCGCACGTGCGGCGGAGCTGGTGTGGGGCGAGCTCTTGGATCATAGGCGGCAACTCCCGTTGCGAGACGCAAGAGGCAGGCTGTAAGATGCAGAAGGCAAGATGCAGGACCTGGCCCGCCTCTTGCCTCTTGCTTCGCGTGTTTTCCTATCTGCTTCCGATGTGCATCGGCATCACCACGCACAGGAACGTATCGTCACCCACTGGAGTGAACTTGCCGGGGCTGGAGGGCGTGGTCATCTCCACGGCGACTTGGGCTGCATTGGCGACCGACAAAAAGTCAATCAGGTACTTGACGTTGAACGCAATCTGGAGTGGAGTGCCGTCCACGGTGGCGTCCATCTCGCCGGCGTTGTCGCCGGTCTCGGCTGAGGTGGCCTGCACCATGACATGCCCTGGTGCAAGCTCAGTGCCCGGCTCGATGGTGAGCTTGACAATGTTGGCGCTCTCGCGGGCAAACACGTTGGCCGCTTTGCACGCCTTGAGCAGCTCGGCGGTACCCACGACCGAACGCGTTTCCTTCTTTTTGGGAATGATCTGGTTATAGTCTGGGAAATTGCCGTCAATCAGTTGGCTGACCAAGTCAATGTGGTCCAGATGGAAAAGCACCTGGCTCTTGGAGGGCGTGATGTTGATTGTGATAGGGCCCTCCTGGTCGCCGCTGATGCGGCCCAACTCGGTCAGGGCACGCGCCGGGATGATGACGCTGACGGGCGAGGGCACCGGCTCGATGAGCGGCGCGGTACGGACAGCCAGCCGGAAGCCATCGGCAGCGGCAAAGGTAACCTGGTCTTTGTCGAAGCGGGCCAGCACACCCGTCAGGATGGGGCGGCTTTCGTCGGCGGCGGCTGCAAAGACAACCTGGTTAATCATCGTCCGCAGCGAGTCAGGCTCTATGCGGATCGCGTTGGCATCGTCGGCGGTGGGGATGAGGGGGAACTCGGTAGCGTCAATGCCCCGGATGTTGTTTTCGAACCGGCCGCATCTCAGGTTCAGCGTTTGCGTGCGGACGTTGAGCTCCATGTCCACCCGCTCGGCGGGCAGCGCGCTGACCAGATCCACGAACGTGCGAGCCGGGACGGTCGTCGCGCCGTCTTCTTCCACCTTGGCGCCGATCCAGCAGGTGATGCCGATTTCGAGGTTGGTGGCGGAAAGCTTTAGGCGGCCCTGGTCGGTGGCGAGCAGGATGTTGCTCAATACGGGCAGCGTGGAGCGCGTGGCGACTGCGCGGCCGACGATGGACAGGCCCTTGGCAAGGTTTTCTTGAAGGCAGCTAACTTTCATGGGGCATCTCCTCGGCAAGTGTTGGCGTTCTACGGTGGTGAAAGTATACAACAGGTTACGCGAGAGGACAAACGCGCGGGGCGCGGCGACAGAGTGTCTTTCAGTAGAGCGGCTTTCCAAAAGCTGCCGCAACTGGGTGCCTGGTGTGAAACATGCCCTATAGGACGCTGGCTAGGGAATGATGTAACACACTTGCAGCGACAGTCGCCATTCTGCTTGCGTGGCTTCGCTGCTGTTGTACTCATCGTAGGCACAGTTGGGTGAACTTGTCAACATCACGCCGTAATTGGGCACACTGCCTATACGTAAGCTCCCGTAATTTGCAAAAAAAGCCCCGTAGTTTTGTACTACGGGGCGTCATGGCAGCTGTCACTAGTGATTGACGAGGTGATCGAGCGCCAGGTACAGCACGACGATTGCGCCGACGATCAGCAGGGCCAGTCCCCACCAGGGTACAGGGACGAAAACCACGATGCGCAGCCGTGACAGGACAAACCACAGCACTGCTACTGCGGCAATCACCAGTAGCAAGCTTGATAGGCGGTACTTCATGTCATTCCTCGGCTCCTAATTCGTGCGCCATCATGTGGATGAGGTCGGCGCGGCTGACGATGCCCACGAGAACGCCGTCTTCGACGACCGGCATAGGGTTGAACCGGCGCTTGACCATCGCCTCGGCCACGTCCTCTACTTCATCGTCCGGGCCGACGGTGACGACATCCTGAGTCATGATGTCGGCGGCGCGTGTGCCGAGCATGTGCTGCAGACGTTTGCGGTAGTGCCCTGGCGTTTCCAGCGGGATGCGCGCCAAATCCAGGATTTGGACAAACGCCGGCATTTCCAGCCGCGTATTGCGGACGATCATATCCAACTCGGTGATGATGCCGACGACGTGACGGGCTTCGTCCACCACCGGGATGCCGCCGATGTTGTGCTCACCCATCAACTTGGCAATTTCATTCACCGACGAGTCCCGGCGAACGGTTACGACGTCGGTCGTCATAATGTCACGCACTTTCATGGCTCGCCTCCGAGCATTCTACCCTTGCAAAGGTTCCGAACCTTCGCAAGGGCGCCCTCGCTTGATAACAATATATACCAGATTCGTCCCAAAGCGATAACCCAGGTGCCGATAGTCAGGCGCGCCTAGAATCACGATGTCGGCTTGCTTGCCCACCTCGAGTGAGCCGACCATATCGCCTCGGCCAATGGCAAATGCCGCATTGATTGTGGCCGCCGCCAGCGCCTGTGCCGGCGTGAGCCGCAGATAGCGGCACGCCAGCGCTATAACAAATTGCATGGACTCGCACCAGCACGTACCGGGGTTGCAATCCGTCGCCAGCGCCAACGCCCCGCCGTGTTCGAGCAGTAGACGCGCCGGCGAATAGTCTATGTGCCCCAGGCCGAACGGCGTGCCGGGCAATGAGATGGCGATGACGTCAGACTCGGCAACTGCCTTGACCTGATCCGGCGGCGTGGTGACAAAGTGATCTACCGAGATTGCGCCCAGCTCCACACCCAACTGCGAGCCGCCCAGCGGCTTGAATTCGTCCACGTGAATCTTGAGTCCGAACCCCAGCTCCTTGGCTCGCGTCAAGATGCGCCGCGTCTGCTCCAGGGTAAAGGCACCGTCTTCGCAAAAGGCGTCGCAGAAAAGGGGAGAGTGGAGAGTAGAGAGCGGAGAGAAAGCCGGCAGCATTTCGCTGACGAGCAAATCCACGTAGGCATCGGGACGATCCTTGTATTCCGCTGGAATCGCGTGTGCGCCTAGGAAAGTGGGGACAAGCTCGATGGGCTGCTCGGCTTGCAGGCGACGGATGGTATCAAACATCTTGATCTCGGCGGCGGTCTCTAGCCCATAGCCGGTCTTGACCTCGGCGGTCGTCGTGCCATGGGCGAGCATCCGCGCCAGGCGGGGCTTGGTCTGCGCCACCAGCTCGTCGAGCGACGCGACGCGCGTGGCCCGGACGGTGGACATGATGCCGCCGCCGGCCGCCATGATCTCCATGTAGGTCTTGCCGGCCACGCGCATCTCGAATTCGCCCGCACGGTCGCCCGCCCAGATGACGTGCGTGTGTGGGTCTACAAAGCCGGGGATGACGGCACGTCCGGTCGCGTCAATCTCGCGCGCCGCCGAGAACTGCGCGCACAACTCGGTGGTTGAGCCGATGGCGACGATGCGCCCATCTTGGACAGCTAATGCGCCATCTTGAATCAAGCCCAGGTCGCCCAAGCGCGCGCCGCGCTGTGGGCCATTGTTTGAGGCAGGGACGGTGCAGAGTTGGGAAGCGTGGGTAATCAGCAAATCTGCGTCGGTCATTTGACTTTGCTCCAAAACATGGTAATGTTCCTTGTCCTGCGTGGGAATCGGCCGTCGGCTTATCGCAGGCACGGCGAGGGTTCGCTCGAGCCACTCTTATATCCGCACCACTTGGAGCCTCCGTTATAGTTGCCGTTGAACTGCTGGCTGTTGAGCAGGTACCAGGTAAAGGGGCCTCGGTTGGGACCCGCTTGCCAAGTGCCTGTGGCCTTGATCCCGTCAATCGTGCCGCTGAACGTGCCATTTACGTATGTGCCGGTAAAGTCTTTGCCATTCTGAATGATTTGGATGGCCCCGTTACACCCTTCGCACACCGCCATCCAATTGCCGTCGAACGTGCCGACGCCGCATGGACTCGGATCGGATTCACCAGTGCGGTGGCCGCACCAAGTGTTGATCGCGCCATAGTTGCCGCGCCACTTGGCGCCCGACCCGCCCATCCACCAATCGAACTGACCGCTGTCTCTGCCACGACTCCAGGTCCCGGACAGGCGATCTCCGGAGATTAGCCCATTGATCGTGCCGGGGGTGCTGGTATCAGTTGCGTACCGGCCGGTGACAATATTGCCGGTCTGAACGAGGTCCATTGTACCGCAAAGAGAGGCGCCACAATTTGTCTCCCAGTGACCGTCCCACGGACCCACACTCGGCGCGGTGGAAGTGGGTGTAGGAGAAGGCGTCATGGTGGGCGTGGGGGTGGGCGTACCCGGCACCACGATTACGACGGTCAAAGCGCCAAAGACCGCGCCGTTGCTGGCCCTCAGCCGCCATTTGCCGGTGTGGGTGCCAGTCGTGGTGGGCGCTGTCAGGTTGACGGAAATATCAACCGTGCCGCCAGCGGGTGTGCTATTCACATTCGCCCCGGCTGGCCCGGCCATCTGATTCCCTTCGGCAAACACCAATTGATACTCGGTGTCCCAATTGCATGTGCCGTTGTTCTTGACCCGCCACGTTTTGGCGAATGCTGAACCCGGCGCTACGACGGTGTTATCCGGGATGGTCACATCTGCAATGTATTGCGCGCTCAGCAAGCATCCGCCCGGCCCTGATCCGCTGGGTGGCGTCTCGGTTGGCGGAGCTGGTGTCTGTGGCCCGCTGGTCGGAGGAATGGGCACTAGCGGTGTCACAGTCACTTGGGCGACTGGCTGTGTGGGCTGACCTGGCACGGTCGGCGTGGTTGCCGGGAATTGAGTGCATGCCAGCCCGGCCGCGATCAGAATCACTAACGCGATGGATAACGTGCGGTAACGCTGGTCTCGAGATTGCATCGTTTTTCCTCCTGTGGGTCCCCTGACAAGACTCTGACAGAAAGCTCAACTTGTTCGAGGTGCTCACCGGCGGCTCGTGTTTGCATTATATGCGAATCATCACCAGCCGCAACTGGCGGACTGACCTTTGATTTCGCCCGGACATTGGCTACCGTCACAATCCAACTGCGCCGCGAGCTACCCGCGCGCGTACTCGACTCGCGGCTCGCTCAGATCGGCTATGACCGACCACAGTGTGGCGTTCGCGGGACGATGATCGCACAGCGGCGCGACGTGGTCGCGCAAGATGGATTGTGTCTCGGCCCTCCCCTCGTGGCCCGAGATGGCGCGCAAGAGGTCGGCCACTCGCGCTGCGCGGCGCCTGGAGCCGGCCATTGCCCGGCGGCCCATCAGAGCGACCATCTCAGGGTGGCGATAGTGATTGTTCGTGTCTATCCACTCGCCCTGGGCAGCCCGGACGCACGCACGGTTCGGGTGGGCTTTTACGACCGCAAACTGATGCGGATCGGCCAGGAGATAGTTGAAGGAGTTGACAGGGACAGATGTATGTCGCGGATCCGGTCGGCACGGGCCAGCGCGGCACCTCAAAGCGAGGTATCGCCGGGCCCAGTGTCCGGCCAATCTCGGCGTGCGATCCGCTCAAGTCACAAACGCGATAGTTAACTTGGAGATTCATTCATGAGGGATGTTTGACATTCGTCCCTACGGCCCTACCTGAACGAACGCTCCATCCTTTACCTGGAAGATGAACACTCGCTGATCTTTCAAGTCGCCGTTGGGATCGTAACTCACTTTGCCCATCGGCGTGGTGATCTCGAGCGCGCGAATTGCATCGGCTACGCGGGGGCCTTCAAGTGTCCCGGCTTTTTTCGCTCCCTCAATCAGTACTTGCATTGCGCTGTAGCCGTTGATGCTATAGGTATCCGGGTTGCGGAACTCGACATCCTGGTACGCCTTGATCCACTGCGCCTGCACGACCGCGCGCGGCTCGGGCGCAAAGTTGCTGAGGTAGATGCCCTCGGCGGCCCCTTCCGACTCGTCAATCGTCGCTGAAAGGAAGGCGCCATCGGAGGCCATGAACGGGACCTTGACTCCGGCGTCCACCAGTTGCTTGCGCAGGTACGGCGTCTCAACCTCATAGCCCGCGTAAAAGATGGCATCCGGCGCAGCGGATTTGACTTGCTGCACTTCGGTGATGTACTTGCTCTGCTCGACCTGAACCTGGAGGTTGAGCACGGCCTGCGCGCCGAGCTGGCCAAGTTGATCGGCCATTGCCTTGCCCAGGCCGACGCCATACGGGTCGTCGTTGTGGACGACGGCGATCTTTTTTGCGCCGATTTTGTTGACCAGGTATTCGGCGTCCACGCGCGCTTGTGTAGCGTCGTTGGCGTTGATACGGAAAAAGTTGCGATAGCCTTTCTGCGTCAACGTGGCCTCGCTCGAAGTCGGCGTGATGATGACGATGGGCAAGTCTTTGTAGACCTCCATCGCCGCGAGTGTCTGCCCGCTGTTATAGTGGCCGATAACGCCGAGCACGCGCTTGCCAGCCTTGACGTCGGCGGCAATGTCTTGGGCCACGGCCACGGCGACATCGTTATCACTTTCATCGTCTTTGCTGACCACAACGATTTTATAACCCATCAGCCCGCCGGATCTGTTGACCTCGTCGGCGGCCAGACGCACGCCGCCCAGCACAGTCTGCCCGCCGTTGGCCTGAAAGCCCGAAAGCGGCGCGGCCACGTAGACGGTCACCTCGCCTTTGGTAGGGGTAGGGCCGCTGCAGGCGGAGAGCACCAGTGCTAGAACCATCAAAGCGATCACCAGTTTGGTCGTTCTCATTTCACTTCCTTTGTACCCTAGCGCGTTGAGCATAGAGCGTAGAGAGTAGAGAGTCCAATACTCTACGCCTTTAAAAAAAGCCGCGTATGATCAGCAAAAAGCCAAAGATGATCAAGGGAATGCCGACGATGGCCCCGACAACGGTGACGGTGAGAATCACTCCCACGATCATCAAGACCAGGCTCAAGATGGCGGCGACGAGTCGTCCGGTCAGCTCGATGATAAGCGCCACCAGCCGCCAGATGGCCCAGAAGGGCCACAAGAACCAGGGTATTTTGTCGTCTTGTTTAGACATGCTTGCCTTCTTGTCGAGAGTAGAGTGCAGAGAGTTGAGGGCAATGACACTCTGCACTCTCTACTCTCCACGGCGCTTTTCCATCAACAGCCCGGCTTCGTCATCGGCATAGTAGCGCGCTTGCCGCCGGACGTGAACATATGCCGACTTGGCGTACAGTGCGATGGCAGGTGCGTTGCCCTCGCGCACCATCAGCCGCAGTGCAGGCCGAGCCAGCCGCGCCTCGCACTCTGCCAGCAGCCGCGCGCCGATGCCCTGCCGGCGGAACCGTGGCAAGACGCCCAGCATCACGATCCATGCACATCCGTCACCCCATGGCTGGTCGCCCGCGACAAATCCCACTAGCTCATTGCCAACGGTAGCCTTGAGCGCCACATTGCCCGGCCAGGCCACCAGCCAAAGCAGTGTCAGCGGGTCATAGGCCTCGTGCGGAAAGCAGACGCCTTCCCATCGCCACAGCGCCGCCACGTCGCGCCACGTGGCTCGCGTGACGATTACGCCTGGTGTTGTCAAGAGACATCCGTACCGTATCGCGTGTTGCATGTACCGTTTGTGCGTTCACGCAACACGCAATACGGAATACGCTCCTCGCTCTACCCTCCACACTCTACAGATTACTTGACCGCCTCTTGTGCCTGGCCGATCACCGGCTTGAGCAGGTTGGTGAACTCCAGGGGGAAGATGAACTTGGTCGCCGGGCCAGTGCCAAGCGTCTTGAGGGTCTCAAAGTATTGCAGCGTCATCGTCTTGGAGTCAATGTGCTCAGCCACATCAAAGATGGTCTTGAGCGCGACGGCAAAGCCGTCGGCGCGCAGCGCCTGGGCCGTGCGCTGACCTTCGGCTTCGAGGATAGCGGCTTGTTTGGATCCTTCCGCGCGCAGGATAGCTGCGTCCTTGTCGCCCTGCGCCACGGTCACCGTCGCCTGGCGCTTGCCTTCCGCTTCGGTGACCACGGCGCGGCGGGTGCGCTCGGCCGACATCTGGCGCGTCATCGCGTCCATCACATCCTTGGGCGGGATGATCTCGCGGATTTCGACCGCGGTCACCTTGACGCCCCAGCGCTCTGTCACCTCGTCCAGCTTGGTGCGCAGCTCCAGGTTGATCCGCTCGCGCTCGGCCAGCACGTTGTCCAGTGGGATGTCGCCGATGACGGCACGCAGCGTGGTGGTGGCGATGCCCTGCGAAGCCTGGACAAAGTTGCGCACCTGGACGACGCTCTGCACCGGGTCCACGACTTTCCAATAGATTAGAAAGTCAATGCTGATGCCGGCGTTGTCTTTGGTGATTGATTGCTGGTGTGGGATTTCCTGCAACGTCTCACGCAGGTCAACCATGATAGGCGTGTCCACAATCGGGATGATGAATACCAATCCCGGCCCGCGGTCCTTGCCGACGTACCGGCCCAGCCGCAAGACGACCAGGCGCTGGTACTCGGGCACGATGCGGATCGCCGAGAACAAGATCACGGCGATCAGCCCAATAGCCAACAGGAAGATGCAAACACCAGTCGTGAGAACGCCACTCATTTTTTCCTCCTTATGCTGTTTGTTATCCCTGCAAAGGTTGTGAGCTTTTGCAAGGCTCAATCAAGATGGCTTGACTCGCGCCACGCGCAGTCTCAGCCCTTCGATCTTGGTGACGACGACATGCTCGCCTGCCGCCAGCGGCTCGTCGGCCACGGCGGTCCACAACTCACTCTTGACCTGCACCGTCCCGGTGGGCGAGACCGACTGCTTGACGATCCCGCGCGCGCCGACCAGGCGCGTTTGCGGATTGGAAAAGACTGGCTGCCGGAACGTGCGCACTGCTGCGGCCACGCCCACTACGAAAAAGGCCGCCGTCGCGAGTGTCGCGATTCCCACCACCCATAGGCTCAACCCCGGCTGTGTTCCCGTCGGCCGGACGAGAAAGATAGAGCCGAGGGCAAACGACACGACGCCGCCCGCCGTCAGTGCGCCATGGGTGATCAGCTTGAATTCCAGGAAGAACAGGACGAACGCGAGCGCGATCAGCGCCGCACCGACCAGGTTGACTGGCAGTTGAGCCAGGCCGGTAATCGCCAGCACCAGGGAAACAGCCGCGACAGCCTCCGGCAGCCCCGAGCCCGGCATGATGAACGCAGTGATCGCCGACCACAGCCCGATGATGAGCAGCAGGTACGCCACGTTCGGATTGATCAGCAATTGCCAAAGCGCTTGCGCGATATCCATATTTCACCTCGATAACTCGCTACGACCAGGCCAAGTGCGAACACGATCGCGCCGGCCAGCAAGAACTTGCAAACAAGGCTACTTGTCCACGTCTATGACGTGCTCCGAGGCGGGCGGAGTTTGAGGCGCGGCCTGGCTCATCCCCGGCACGCGCTTGACCAGTTCGTCAAATTTCATGCCGGTCAGGGCCTCCAGCACGGGCGGCACCTGGGCGATGATCTGCGTCATGTCGCCCGTGAGCTTGGTCAGGCCAGTGCCATCACTGCCGCCGGTGTTGATCAGCACGATGCGATCCACCTTGGCCAGCGGCGCGGTCAGCGCGGACACAATGTCCGGCAGCTTGTCAATGAGCATTTGCGCGATGGCAGCTTCGTTGTATTGCTTCCAGGCCTCGGCGCGCGCCTGCATGCCTTCCGCCTCGGCCATGGCCTGAGCCTTGATGACCTCGGCTTGCGCCAGCCCCTGCGCTTTTTGGACCTCGGCCTGGGCCAAGCCTTGGGCCTTGATGACCTCGGCCTGCGCCAGACCTTTGGCGCGTGCTGCATCTGCATCGCCCACACCGACCTCACGCGTCGCCTCGGCCTGGCCTTGAGCCACGGTCTTGAGCTTGATGCCTTCGGCGTCGGCTAGCACCGCCTGGCGGGTGCGCTCCGCCTCGGCCGGGCGCGTGACAGTGGCCACCAGCTCCTTTTCCTTGCGCATGGCCTCCTGCGCTGCCACGTCAATCTCGCGCTGTTTGCGGATGACTTCGACCTGGATCTCTTCTGCCGTCACCGACTGCTGTGTCTTGAACTTTTGCAGGTCGTAAGAGAGGTCAGACTCGGCTTTCTTTTGCTGGACGGAGGCGTTGTACTCCGCCAGCTTCATCTTATAGTCACGGTCAGCTTCCGCCACCACCGTATCGGCAGCCAGCTTGGCGATCTGCCCGATGCGGTTCGCCTCGGCGCTCTTGATCGTCGCATCGCGGTTCGCCTCGGCCTCGCCGATGGTGGCGTTTTTGCGCACCTGCGCGATCTGCGGCTTGCCTAGGGCATCCAGGTAGCCGTGGCTATCGCTGATGTTGCGGATGGTAAAGCTGACGACCGTCAGGCCCATGTTCGCCAGGTCGCCCGCCGAAACTTCTTGCACGCGCTGGGCGAACGCTTCGTGCCCGGTCATCACTTCCTCGACGGTCATCGTGCCCAGGATCGCGCGCAGGTGGCCCGACACAGTCTGGTAGGCGATGGCCTTGATCTCTTCGAGCGTCTTGGTGAGGAACTGTTCGGCGGCAGTGGCAATGGAGACATCGTCGGACTTGACCTTGATCTGCGCCACGCCCTCAACGACAATGGGCACGCCGAGCCTGGTGTAGAACTCGGGCGTCACGATGTCGAGCGTGATATTTTCCAGCGACATCCGGTTGACTTTTTCGAACATCGGGATGACGAATGTCCCGCCGCCCGCGACAATCTTGTAGCCGCGCCGGGCGCGTTTGCCGGTTGTGTCGGTAAAGCTATATCGGCGACCGGAGACGATCAGCACTTCGTTGGGGCCTGCCTTTTGGTACAGGCTCGCCAGGAAGCTGACGAACAGGAAAAAGAACACCACCAGGCCGAGAATGCCGATGATGATCCAAAACA
>Ga0315268_10003519_pt1 | contig 17262 bp, 16 predicted proteins | sample C1_top_MG_FD_204535 | JGI IMG/M metagenome (GOLD analysis project Ga0315268, IMG submission 204535) | Sediment microbial communities from Yellowstone Lake, YNP, Wyoming, USA - C1_top | ecosystem: Environmental > Aquatic > Freshwater > Lake > Sediment | place: USA: Wyoming | collected 2017-08-01
GAGAAATCGCATCTGAAGGAGATGTTGAATTTCTCGTACAGGGGACCCTGTATCCCGATGTAGTTGAGTCCGGTGGCGGAACTGGCACTGCCAACATCAAATCCCATCACAACGTGGGTGGATTGCCAGATGATTTGAAGTTCACCTTGGTGGAACCACTTCGAACGCTTTTTAAAGATGAAGTCCGACAGGTGGGAATGGAGCTTGGCCTGCCGGAAGAAATCGTCTGGCGTCAGCCATTTCCAGGTCCGGGTCTTGCAATTCGTATCATCGGAGAAGTCACTGAAGATCGACTCGAGATTTTGCGTCAGGCCGACCTCATTGCCCGCGAAGAGTTGCACGCCGCTGGCCAAGATCGACTGATCTGGCAGTGTCCCGTGGTACTCCTGGCAGAAGTGAGGAGCGTCGGGGTCCAGGGAGATGGCCGAACCTACGGTCACCCCATTGTTCTCCGCCCAGTTTCTAGTGAAGATGCAATGACTGCTGATTGGTCCAGACTCCCGTATGACTTGCTGGAGCGAATTTCGACCCGGATTACCAATGAGGTCAGGGATGTGAATAGGGTCGTTCTGGATATAACCAGCAAACCCCCAGGGACGATTGAGTGGGAGTGAAGTAAAGTGGGCGCTATGAAAAGAGAGGTCACCATGAAACGATTTATCACCGCATTAGTGTTCGGCGTTGCCGCCGCAGCCGTACCCGTGATTGCAATGGGTGCCACTTCAACTCCATCGCCCACCATTGCAAAGGCGCCATCGCTTGTCTGCAAGGCCACAAAGGCAACGGGTCATGCCGTGAAAGCGGTGACACCTCCAGCGAAGATGAACCCAGGTCGAATCGGTACTTTCACCCTTGTGACCAACTGCGGAAATATTGTCATCAGAACTGACGGTGTAAAGGCGCCGGTGACCCTAACTGCCTTCACTGCTCTGGCAAAAGCAGGCTACTTCAACCAATCTTTGTGCCATCGATTAACTACTAATGGCCTATATGTATTGCAGTGCGGAGATCCGACCGCAACAGGCACTGGCGGACCGGGATTTACTTTCCGCGACGAGAACCTTCCAAAGGCTGCTGCCAATAACTACCCAGCTGGAACAGTGGCTATGGCCAACTCGGGCCCGAACACAAACGGCAGCCAGTTCTTCTTGGTCTTTGCCAACACAACCCTGGCGCCGAGTTACACGATTTGGGGCAAGATCACGTCGGGTCTAGACATTGTCAAAGCCATTGCTGCTGCCGGGGTCAAGGGCGGCGGAGCTGACGGGACACCAAAGAAGACGATCGCTATTGAGAAAGTTATTCTCGGCTAACCACTAATTCGCACTTCTACAAATTACTTGGTGTTTACTAGTTGGTGTTAACAATCTTGAAGGCTTCGGCAATTCGACCTTCGGCCAGTCCGCCTGCAGTTGCGTTGCGCTCGCCCCATGCACGAACCATGTTCTCAAGTTCGGCATTGTGCGCTGTTTGCGAAGCATGGGCGTGCAGAGCGGCCATCTTCAAGTGGAAGAAGTCGGTGATATCCACGAAGTGATCGGGTGTTGCGTGCGCGGTTACCCACACTTCCTTTACTCGCCACGGCTTGATCCCTGCATCTAAGAGATCAGGAAACGCAAATGGATTACGGGCATCGGGATAGACAGCCTGTATCGCTGCTTCCCCTGCGGCTAAGTGATCTGGATGGCTCGCGCCGATTCGCTCCCAGTTACGTTCTGGGCTCTGAATTACCATGCGATCAGGTTGCGCAATACGGATCGCACGAACAATGTCTTTACGAAGTCCAAGAGTGGGTTCAAGTGAGCCGTCGCGGTAGTTGAGAAATGTAATATCGGTGACTCCGATAGCAGCGCCAGCAGCGCGTTGTTCTTTCTGTCGAACAGCTGGCATTTCCTCTACAGGAATACCGGACTCTTCTCCGCCTTGATCACCGTTGGTGGCGATGCAGTAAGAAACTTGGATGCCTTGCTTGATCCATGATGCGATTGTTCCGGAGGCGCCGAAATCCGAATCATCAGGATGAGCACTCACTACCAAGACTCGTTTGATCTCGCTGTCGGGGATCGGTTGCATTTGCGCTCCAATATTCGAAATTCATTCAGGGTGAAGCCTAATAGACTGCCGCCCATGACGAGCCCAGATCGGTTGCTAGAAGGGCTAAATCCGCAGCAAGAGGCTGCCGTGGTGCATGCCGGCGGGCCCTTGCTGGTTGTGGCGGGGGCCGGTTCAGGTAAAACGCGCGTATTGACCCGAAGAATCGCTTATTTAATGCAGAAGCGAGGAGTTGCTCCATACGAAATCCTTGCAATTACCTTCACCAATAAGGCCGCTGGTGAGATGAAGGAACGTGTTGCCGAACTCGTTGGACCGATCGCACGTTCTATGTGGGTTTCAACTTTTCACTCCGCCTGCGTGCGAGTGTTGAGGCAAGAGGCAGTGAGATTGGGCTACAGCAACACCTTCAGTATTTATGATCAGGCCGATAGTTTGAAGTTGATCACGATCGTGGCAAGGGACCTCAACCTGGATTCGAAGCGATACCCGCCCAGGCAGTTCCAGTCGATGATTTCAAATGCCAAGAACGAATTGCTTGGACCAAATGATTATCTTGCCGCTACTAAGAATCAGTTTGAACAAGTCGTTGCAGAGGTCTACACCTTCTACCAGCGCCGACTGCAACAGGCCAATGCAATGGACTTCGACGACTTAATCATGAAAACAGTTGAAGTTCTCCAGAAATTTCCCGAGAGTAAATCTCGTTTTCGCTCTCGTTTTCGCCATGTTCTCGTCGATGAGTATCAGGACACTAACCACGCGCAGTATGTGCTGATCCGCGAAATCGTTGGTAGCGATGCGGAAGGGATCCCTGCGGCGGAACTGTGTGTTGTGGGCGATGCTGACCAATCTATCTATGGTTTTAGGGGCGCGACAATTCGTAATATTTTGCAGTTCGAGTTGGACTTCCCAAATGCAACGACAGTTTTGCTCGAGCAGAACTATCGTTCGACACAGAACATTCTCAATGCTGCCAATGCCGTAATTACTCAGAATGAGAGTCGGAAAGAGAAGAACCTCTGGTCTCAGGCCGGCTCTGGTAAACCGTTGATCGGATACGTCGCTGAGGATGAGCACGACGAAGCAGAGTTCATTAAAAGCGAAATTCGGAAACTTCAAAGTGAAGGATCGTCGCAGCCGGGTGACACGGCTATTTTCTACCGAACGAATGCCCAGTCCCGAGTTTTTGAAGAAGTCTTCATGCGCGCTGCCCTTCCATACAAAGTTGTGGGAGGTGTTCGATTTTATGAGCGCAAGGAAGTGAAGGATCTTCTGGCATATTTACGGGTGTTAGCAAACGCCAATGATGAAGTCTCGATCCGTCGAATAATCAATGTTCCAAAGCGCGGAATCGGAGACCGGGCCCTGGATTATGTTGATTTGTACGCGCAGAGCAACGATCTTTCTTTCTGGCAGGGATTGCATCGTTGCTCCGAAATATCAGAGATGCCGACAAGGGCTGCTTCCTCCGTTCATCAATTTTTATCCATGATCGCCGCCCTTCATGTTCTTGTTGAAGCGAAGGTAAGACCATCGGTGATTATTGAGGCGGTGCTCGAACAATCCGGTCTTCTTGCAGAGCTCTCAGCAAGCAAGGACCCCCAAGACGAGGTGCGGGTTGAAAACCTGCAAGAACTTGTCGCTGTATCTATGGAATACGAAGAGACTCCTATTGATGATCTGGGTGAAGATCAGGAGATCTCATTGGCGGGATTTTTGGAACAGGTTTCATTAGTTGCAGATTCAGATGAAATTCCCGAAGGGGAAGATCATGGGGGAGTTGTCACATTGATGACACTTCATACTGCAAAGGGCCTTGAGTTTCCGACAGTATTTCTCACGGGATTAGAAGATGGGATCTTTCCTCATTCACGAACATTTGATGATAAGAATGAAATTGAGGAAGAGAGGCGTCTGGCTTACGTCGGACTAACTCGCGCAGAACAGCGCCTGTATCTCACCCGTGCCGAATCCCGATCATCGTGGGGGCCGCCCAAATACAACCCCCCATCACGCTTTCTCGAAGAGATTCCTCCTTCTGTGATTGAGTGGCGAAACAAGCCGACTTCTCCAGTCTCTACTCGCCGGTATAGCGCTGGAGCGCCTACTGCTCGTCCAACTGGCAAGAAAGATGCTGCGCCACTTGATCTTGCCGTGGGCGATCGTGTGGTGCACGACACATTCGGAATGGGCAAAGTAGTCACCATCGCTGGTGACGGTGCAAACGCGACTGCAACTGTCGATTTCGGTGAATCAGGCGAGAAGAGATTGTTGCTGCGTTATGCACCTGTTGAGAAGCTCTAGGATTGCACCCGTTCGAAAGTTCACCTTAGCCCACAGAAACGGAGACCCACGTGGATCTCTTTGAATATCAAGCTAGAGATCTTTTTGAAAAGCATGGCGTCCCAGTTCTAGCTGGAGCAGTCGCTACAACCGCTGATGAAGCCGCAGCTGCTGCCGAGAAAATTGGCGGAAAAGTAGTTGTGAAAGCCCAAGTAAAAGTCGGTGGGCGCGGAAAAGCAGGTGGCGTCAAGCTCGCCGAATCTGTACAAGATGCACGCGAGAAAGCCGGCGCGATTCTTGGAATGGATATTAAGGGCCACATTGTGGGCAAGGTGATGATCGCGCAAGCCGCGCCGATCGATTCAGAGTATTACTTAGCAATTTTGTTGGACCGCTCGAACAGAACATTTTTGGTTATGGCATCGGTGGCAGGCGGAATGGATATCGAAGCCGTCGCGCACGAGACACCCGAGAAGTTGATCAAGGTTCCTGTAAATACCATCGAGGGACTTTCCAAAGCCCAAGCGTTAAAGATCATTCAGGACGCTGCATTTCCAGCAGACATTGCCGAAAAGGTAGCCGAAGTTCTTGTCTTGCTCTGGGGAGTTTTCGTTTCTGAAGATGCAACCTTGGTTGAGGTCAACCCGCTTGTTAAGACAACAGATGGCCGGATCATCGCCCTTGATGGAAAAGTTACCCTCGATGACAACGCTGAATTCCGCCACCCTGATCATGAAGCACTCGTTGATCACTCAGCGGAAAATGCTCTTGAAGAAGAAGCCAAAGCAAAAAATCTGAATTACGTAAAACTCGATGGCGAGGTTGGTATCATCGGAAACGGCGCAGGGCTCGTCATGAGCACCCTTGATGTCGTTGCTTATTCAGGAGAAAAATTCGGCGGCGTAAAGCCAGCAAACTTCTTAGACATCGGAGGCGGTGCCTCGGCGCAAGTTATGGCTGATGGTCTTTCAATCATTCTCGGCGACAAAGATGTGAAGAGTGTCTTCGTAAATGTCTTTGGCGGCATTACTTCCTGCGACGCTGTTGCAAGCGGGATCGTTCAAGCCCTCGCGATGCTCGGTGATAAAGCAAACAAGCCGATCGTGGTCCGCTTGGACGGAAACAATGTGGTTGAAGGGCGACGCATTCTCACTGAAGCGGCTCACCCACTCGTCGAACAACTAGACACTATGGATGGCGCAGCAGCACGCGCCGCAGAATTGGCGGCCAAGTAATGTCAATCTTCATCGACAAGCAGACACGTGTTCTCGTACAAGGAATGACGGGTTCAGAAGGCACCAAGCACACAAAGAAGATGTTGGCTTCGGGCACGAATATCGTCGGTGGAGTGACTCCTGGCAAGGGCGGCATAATCGTAGACATCGACGGTCACTTGCTGCCAGTGTTCAACACAGTCAAGGAAGCTGGGGCTGCTACGCAGGCAAACACATCGGTCGTATTCGTCCCACCTAAGTTTGCAAAAGCCGCGGTCATCGACGCGATTGATGCTGCTATGCCACTTGTTGTTGTCATTACCGAGGGGATCCCGGTTCATGACACAGCTGCCTTCTTCGCCTACTCTCAGAGCAAGGGCCACACTCGAATCATCGGTCCGAACTGCCCCGGAATCATCACCCCCGGTCAATCCAACGTCGGAATCATCCCCGCAGATATCACCGGTTCTGGCCCAATAGGTCTGGTTTCAAAGTCGGGAACCCTCACCTATCAAATGGCCTACGAACTTCGCGATATCGGAATTAGTACGGCTGTCGGAATCGGCGGAGACCCAATTATCGGCACCACCCATATAGATTGCCTACGTGCATTCCAAGACGATCCTGCGACCGAGGCCATTGTCATGATCGGTGAGATTGGCGGCGATGCTGAAGAGCGTGCGGCAGATTTCATCCGTGAATATGTCACCAAGCCAGTAGTCGGATATGTAGCAGGTTTCACTGCTCCTGAAGGAAAGACGATGGGCCACGCAGGCGCCATCGTCTCAGGCTCTTCAGGTACGGCCCAGGGAAAGAAAGATGCCCTGGAGGCCGCGGGAGTTCGTGTTGGACAGACCCCAAGTGAGACCGCGCGCATAATGCGCGCAATATTGAAGCGATAGCAGGCATGTTCCAACGCGTCCTTTGGGTCTCGTTGACACAGGCGCTGCGAAGCATCGCCCTTGTATTACTTCCAACAGCATTTATCACCATGCTGGGGTGGGCAACTGCCGGAAGCAGTAATGGAAATACCTCCGACCCAATGCGCGCCGCGTTGTGGCTCTGGCTTGCGGCCCATCATGTTCCGTTCAATCTGCTCCTGCCACCAGCAAACCAACCGGGATTCTTGTCCTACCTTCCACTCGGGGCGATGATATTTCCGATCATCGCTATAAGAAGTTGTTTCATCCGTGCGAGGGCCCGAATTGACGATGACGGTCAGCACATAAGACTTTTGCGCAGCCTCTTTTCAATTCTTTACGCGGGGATTGCCGCGCTTCTTGCGTGGGGATCGAGCACGAGCGCAATTCGTCCTGTTCTTTATTACATTCCATTGACGATGATTCCGATGGTCTGGCTGGCTACGATGAATTTGCGAGTCGGAGAAAGACGAAGATATTTCGAAGGTGTGAACCTGGCCATGCGCTTGATAGCGATTGCGATGGGCGTCTCTTCGCTAGTACTCGGCATTTCATTGGCATTTCACCTAACAACGATCCAGAACTTGATCGTCGTTCTCCAGCCGGGCTGGTTGGGTGGAGTGCTGTTATTCATTTTCAATCTTCTGTATTTGCCAAATGCCGTAGTTGCCACTCTGGCCTATCTTGTTGGTCCGGGCTTTGCGATTGGTGCTCACACGTTGGTGGCCCCCCTCACTCATCGGATTTTCGAAATCCCCGCCGTGCCTGTGCTCGGTGCGCTGCCAACTGGTCGCCATCCAATGGTTTTGCTTAGCGCCATTGTTGTTTGCGTTGCCGGAGTCGTTCTATATCGAAGAAGCATCGCGTATGGCGCAAAATCTCTATTAGTAAGTTTCATCAGTTTTGCCTCAGCAGTGGCTCTGATTTCATACTTAAGCAGTGGTGCCCTACTCACAAAAGTCATGGGATCGGTGGGCGTTTCAATCTGGCAGGTGACCCTTGCTATTGCGCTGGAACTCGGAGTTGGTATCTTCTTTGCCTGGGCCATTCCTGCGGCCGTCAATTCAATGAGTCAGAGACGTGCCGTATGAGTGCAAAGATCGTCATTCTTGCTTCAGGTCAAGGCTCGCTCGCGCAAGCAATATTCGATGCTGTCCATAGTGGGGAACTCAAAGCGCAGATTCTGGAAGTGATCTCGGACAAGTCGGGTGCACAAGTGTTGGATCGTGCAAGGGACGCTGGTATCCCTTGTTTTGTTCACCCGATGCAGAAGGATCGACTTGAGTGGGATGCGCAGTTGATCGCGCACATGGATGAACTTCAACCTGACCTTGTCGTAAGCGCGGGATTCATGCGAGTTCTCTCTCCATACTTTGTCTCCCGTTTCAAGATGATCAATACTCATCCCGCACTCCTGCCTCTATTCCCCGGGGCCCACGCAGTCCGTGATGCCATTACCGCGGGTGTCTTCGTTACCGGAGCGACTGTCCATTGGGTGGATGCAGGCGTGGACACTGGAGAAGTAATCGCGCAATCCCCAGTTGAGGTTCTGCCAAATGATGATGAATCCACACTTCACGAACGCATTAAGATTGCCGAACGAGGTCTCATTGTTGCGACCCTAAAGGATCTACTACCTACATTGGAGAATCGCAGTGTCTAACGCTTCCGGATCTGATCGCAAACAAATTCGACGAGCCTTGGTCAGCGTTTACGACAAGACTGGTTTGATTGAGCTCGGCACTGCCCTTATCAAAGCAAATGTTGAAATCTTGTCCACTGGCTCCACTGCTAAAACCCTCCAGGGTGCAGGAATTGCAGTGACAGAAGTGAGTGATTACACGGGCTTTCCCGAGATCATGGGCGGACGCGTCAAGACTCTGCACCCACGTATTCATTCGGGAATCTTGGCCGACCAGAGCAACGCGGCCCACTTGAATCAGCTCGCCGAGCACGACATTGCTCCCTTCGACCTTGTAGTTGTGAACCTCTACCCATTTGCGCAGACGATCGCCTCTGGTGCCAATTTTGCTGAATGTATCGAGCAGATCGATATCGGTGGTCCTTCAATGTTGCGCGGGGCCGCGAAGAACCATGGATCGGTGGCGGTTATCTGTTCGCCCATGCAATATGCGAAATTGTACGAGGCAATTAACGCGGGTGGCTTTACTTCGCAAGATCGTCAGGAATTGGCACTGGCGGTATTTCGCACCACAGCCGAGTACGACCTCACCATTGCCAATTGGCTTGCCCAAACTGGCGAGGAGTTACCATCGTGGTTCGGTGTAATTTGGCAGCAGAAGAACGAATTGCGCTACGGAGAGAATCCTCACCAAAGTGCGGCGATCTACTCCAACGTTGGCGCTCCCACGGGCTTGGTAGGTGCAATCCAACTTCACGGCAAAGAGATGTCATTTAACAATTACACAGATGCCGATGCAGCATGGCGTGCGGCCCACGATCATTCCGATCCTTGCGTTGCCATCATCAAACATGCCAACCCTTGCGGGATTGCTGTTGCTGAGACGATTTCTGAAGCTCATCAGAAAGCACACGAGTGCGATCCTGTTTCAGCATTCGGTGGAGTTGTCGCCGCCAACCGCGAAGTAGATGTCGCCATGGCTCAGACGCTCTCTCAAATATTTACTGAAGTGGTCATTGCTCCAAGCTATGTGCCAGAAGCGATTGAAATCCTGAGTAAGAAACCGTCAATCAGAATTCTCCAATGCGCAACTTCAGAAATACCCAAGAAGGAATTGCGACCTGTCTCTGGTGGAATGTTGGTGCAGGAGACCGATCTCGTTGATGCGCCGGGAGATGACCCTGCCAATTGGACGCTCGCATGCGGTCCAGCCGTATCTGATGCAGTTCTTGCCGACCTTCGCTTTGCATGGCGGTCGGTACGTGCAGTGAAAAGCAACGCGATTTTGCTGGCAAAAGATGGTGCATCGGTGGGTATTGGGATGGGCCAGGTGAACCGTGTTGATTCATCCAAGCTTGCAGTTTCACGAGGTGGAACTCGAGTGGCCGGCAGTGTTGCGGCTAGCGATGCTTTCTTCCCCTTTGCCGACGGTTTAGAGATTCTCTTGCAGGCTGGGGTAGTCGCGGTCGTCCAACCTGGGGGGAGCATGCGGGATGAAGAGGTAATTGCCGCAGCCCGTGAGGCCAATATCTCAATGTATTTCACGGGAGTTCGACATTTCTCTCACGCTTAATCAGCCATAGGATGAGGTAATGAGCGCACAGATTCTTGATGGAAAAGCCCTTGCTTCAAAGATTAAGTTGGAACTTAAAGAAGAGGTTTTGAATCTCAAAGCCCTTGGCAAGTCGCCAGGCCTTGGCACCTTACTCGTCGGCGATGATCCAGGATCGCACTCCTATGTTTCTGGCAAGCACCGCGATTGTCATGAAGTCGGAATTAATTCCATCCGTGTGGATCTACCGGAGACCGCCTCAGAAAAAGACGTTCTCGCCGTGGTTAAAGACCTTAATGATTCAAAAGAGTGCACCGGCTACATAGTTCAGTTGCCTCTACCTCGTGGAATAAATTCACAGAGAGTTCTTGAAGCGATCGATCCCGATAAAGATGCCGATGGACTGCACCCTCTGAACTTGGGTCGATTGGTCAGCGGGGAAGATGCGCCGCTTCCTTGTACGCCTCGCGGAATTGTCGAACTTCTGCGCCACTACGGAGTTGCCATTGACGGTGCCGAAGTCACGATCATCGGTCGTGGCCTCACCGTTGGTCGCCCGCTTGGTCTGTTGCTCACGCGAAAAAGCGAGAATGCCACGGTCACCCTTACACATACTGGTACAAAGGATTTGGCTCGTCATACAAAGAACGCTGACATCGTGGTGGCTGCAATCGGCCGAGCGCACTTCCTCACCCCCGAAATGATCAAGGCCGGAGCCGCCATTGTTGATGTGGGCATCTCTAGGACCGATGCTGGATTACTGGGAGATGTCCATCCCGGCGTCATGGATGTTGCAGCATTCGTTGCCCCGATGCCAGGTGGTGTCGGGCCGATGACGCGTGCGATGTTGCTCAAAAACGTCGTGGAAGCATGTCGCTAAGCCGCCAATCACTTCTTGGCTACCTTCTGGTCGCCGTCGGGATCGCTTTAGGCGTTCTCGGCTCGGTTCAGGTGGGATTAATCTGTATTGCTGCTGGAACGGCTGCGGTGAGTCTGGCGGCGAAGGCCGTCGGCAGGGTCGAGCGGTATTTGCCCTTGGCGTTGGCCCTTGGCCTCTTTGCTTTGGCATTGGCTCTGCCCAGCGGGCGCTAGAATTATCTTGATGTCAAGAGAGTTTGTCATTCAACTAGGGAGAAGACAATGGGAAGCAAAGTCAGCGTAGTAGGTGCAGGTTTCTACGGTTCAACTACTGCGCTGCGATTGGCGCAATACAACATCTTCGACACCGTCGTCTTAACTGACATCGTCGAAGGCAAGTCTGAAGGATTGGCTCTGGACATGAACCAATCGCGTCCCATCGAAGGCTTTGAAACAAAAATTGTTGGGGCAACAACTACCGCCGAAGGCGCGGGATACGAAGCAACTGCCAACTCAGATGTAGTTGTCATCACTGCCGGACTTCCTCGCAAACCAGGTATGAGCCGCATGGACCTCATCGACGTCAACGCAGGAATTGTCCGCGGCGTTGCAGAGAACATTGCCAAGCACAGCCCGAATGCCGTAATCATTGTTGTCTCCAATCCCTTGGATGAAATGACTGCCCTCGCTCAGATCGCAACTGGATTTCCCCGCAATCGTGTTATGGGTCAAGCAGGAATGCTTGATACCGCACGTTTCACCAACTTTGTTGCCGAGAAGTTGGGCGTATCTGTTGGAAGCGTGAAGACGCTAACCCTTGGTTCCCATGGTGACACCATGGTGCCGGTACCAAGTCGTTGCACGGTTGATGGAGTTGCCCTTACTGAAAAACTATCAGCGGCAGAGATCGATGAATTGGTTACAAAGACTCGTAACGGCGGCGCTGAAGTCATCGCCCTCCTCAAGACTGGTTCTGCCTATTACGCCCCATCTGCTGCAGCTGCCCGAATGGCAAAGGCAGTAATCGAAGACTCTGGCACGGTCATGCCAGTGTGCGCATGGGTCGACGGAGAGTATGGAATTTCTGGCGTCTATCTCGGCGTTGAGGCAGAACTTGGTCGCACAGGAATTCGAAAAGTAGTGGAAACGAAATTGTCTGATTCAGAATTAACTGAATTGAAAGCTGCTGCCGAAGCAGTTCGCGCCAAGCAGGCAGACGTACAGAGTCTCTAATTGCAGGACACCCAGAGAAGTGAAAAAAGAGTAGCGGGAGTGGAGAAATTATGAACAAGATCAAGGTAGTGGGTACGGTAGTTGAGCTAGACGGCGATGAAATGACCCGAATCATCTGGCAGTTCATCAAGGATCAATTGATCCTGCCTTACCTGGACATCGATCTCGAATATTACGACCTCGGCATCGAGAATCGTGACGCGACAAATGATCAGGTAACCATTGACTCCGCCCATGCAATTCAGAAGCACGGCGTAGGTGTTAAGTGCGCAACCATCACTCCCGATGAAGCTCGCGTAGAAGAGTTCGGTCTCAAGAAGATGTGGAAGTCTCCTAATGGAACCATCCGAAATATTCTCGGTGGCGTTATCTTCCGTGAGCCAATCCTGATCAGCAACGTACCTCGTCTAGTTCCACAGTGGACCAAGCCCATCGTCATCGGCCGTCACGCATACGGTGACCAGTACAAGGCGACAGACTTCCTAGTTCCCGGAGCCGGAATGGTCACGATGACATTCACTCCAGAGGATGGCTCCAAGCCAGTTGAGTACGAAGTCTTCAAGTTCGAAAGCTCCGGCGTAGCGATGGGCATGTACAACGTCGATGCGTCGATCCGCGACTTCGCGCGTGCGTCATTGAACTACGGTCTACTCCGCAAGTACCCCGTATTCCTTTCAACAAAGAACACCATTTTGAAGGCATACGACGGACGATTCAAAGACATTTTCCAAGAGATCTTCGAGAATGAATTCAAGGCTGAATTCGACAAGCTCGGAATCACCTACGAGCACCGTCTCATTGATGACATGGTTGCAACCTCCCTTCGTTGGGAGGGCGGCTACGTCTGGGCTTGCAAGAATTACGACGGCGATGTTCAATCCGACACGATTGCACAGGGGTACGGCTCACTTGGCCTTATGACCAGCGTACTTATGAGTCCAGATGGAAAGACTGTCGAGGCCGAGGCTGCTCACGGAACGGTGACCCGTCACTACCGTATGCACCAACAGGGCAAACCAACTTCCACCAACCCAATTGCCTCCATTTTCGCTTGGACTCAAGGACTTTTGCATCGTGCAACATTGGATAACACTCCAGAGTTGGCTAAGTTCGCCACCACTCTTGAGCGCGTCTGCATCGAGACGGTTGAGTCGGGCAAGATGACCAAGGACTTAGCGATTCTGATTTCCCCAGAAAGTCCTTGGCAAACCACGCAGGAATTCTTGGCATCCATTGACGAGAACCTTCAAAAGGCAATGGCTTAACTCCTTTGAATTACCCCGAGTGCGGAGCTATCGCATTAGTTGGGTCTGGGGAATATCTTCCCGTGATGACCACCCTTGAAGGTGAGTTGCTTCAAGCAGCGGTCATTCGCGGCAAGAGGGAAGTTTTTGTTCAACTGCCTACTGCCGCAGGTGCAGAGGAAGCATCTCGGCTAGAACACTGGCACGACTTGGGCCGTGTGCAAGGTCAGAGACTCGCGGTCGAAACCAATTCGCTCCGTCTTTACGCCCGCGAGGACGCGTTCAACCCAGAATTTGTTGAGGCAATCCAAGACGCAGGGCTTATCTATTTGTCTGGGGGAGATCCCCACCATTTAGCTGATTCTCTGATCGACACCCCAGTGTGGGAGGCGATAGTTCGTGCGTGGAGTTCTGGATCATCGCTGATGGGTTGTTCTGCCGGAGCGATGGCATTAGGAAGTGAAATAATCGCATTTCGAAAATCACATGTAACTCCTGGTCTTGGTCTTCTTCCGATGATCCAGACCATTCCTCATTACGACCGTTTCCTGGGTTGGCTGCCTGATCGAGTATCTGCAGCGATTATGCGCGTTGAGGAAGGCATGAACTTAATCGGTATTGACGAGAACACGGCGATGGTTCGAGATCGTGCAGATTCGACTTGGCGCGTATGGGGCGAGGGCAAAGTGCATCTACTTAAGAGTTCGCAGACACATTCATTTGTAGCTGGAGAAGAAATCACCTTTTCGTAGAAATTGGCTGCGGTAACGGAGACCTGTTCCAGTTTGCATTTGAGGTCGCACTCAAGCCGTGTTGCCTGGGTAATTTCCACCTCTATTCATACGGTGGAAAATGGTAGAAATCAATAATCAAAAGGTATAACATTTGGATTATGGGGATGAATATTAAGAATGAAGAGGCCCACCGCCTAGCCGCTCAGGTGGCATCGATTTATGATGAGACACTCACCGAAGCGGTGACTGTCGCCTTGCGCGAACGCTTGGCTAGGGCAACGGCGGAGGATCGTCTCGAAAAATTACGCATTCTGGCTCACGAAGTTGCCATACGAATGCCAAAAGGAATGACCAGAGAATCGGTCGACTTCATGCTTTACAACGAATTAGGTCTACCGCGATGAAGGTAGTTGTAGATAGTTCGGCAATTTTATCAATTCTCTTTGCCGAACCCGATAGTGATGAAATTCTTATCGCTATTAATAGCAACAACTGCGCTATGTCTGCGGGAAATTATTTGGAGACAGCGATAGTTGTAGATTCCACGAAGGATCCGGTCGCAATCCGTAAGTTTGATGCATTCATCAAGGAGGCCGGCATCGAAATACTTTCGGTCGACCCAAAGCAAGTTCAAGTTGCGCGTGCGGCCTATCGAGATTACGGAAAAGGTACCGATCATCGCGCGAAATTGAACTTTGGTGATGTCTTTGCATATGCGCTTGCTGCTACAACAAGAAGAAAATTGCTATGTAAAGGCGATGACTTTCGCCATACGGATATTGCAATTTTGGACTTAATGAGTTCTTAAGGAAATTGGAAAATGTATTCCGCTGGTCTTCAGGGCTTGAGAAATTAAAAGAGCCTCGGAATTTGAACTGAACCCCTTCGGTCAGGACTCTCAATTGAGTCTCCAACTTCAGGGGTTCAGTTCATCGTCACCGAGGGCAGTTTTTAGTGCAATTAATTACTTTAAACGCTCACCCGATACTGCATCAAAGAGGTGAATTTCCGCTGGATTGGCAACGACAGAAACTGTTGTGCCAGGCTCTGGAGGATTCTTTGGATCCCATCGAACAATAACTTGTGCTTCTTCTGCGGAGAATGCGAACTTCACTGTTGGGTCAGCAGGCTTTCCGTAGACAAACGCATCGGCACCGAGTTCTTCGACGACCTCGACGAGAACGTGGAATCCGTCAGCCGCTGGGCTGAAACTTTCAGGGCGGATACCGACTGTAACTGTGTTGCCTGCATGAGCAGGTACCGGAATAGATAGCGAGCCGAGTTTGGCAACTCCACCAACAACTGGCGCAGTTAGCAGATTCATCGCAGGTGATCCGATGAATCCGGCCACGAAAGCGTTTGCAGGGTGGTCGTAAAGATTTCGAGGTGTATCGACTTGCTGCAAAAGGCCGTCCTTCAGAACCGCAACGCGATCACCCATGGTCATTGCTTCGACCTGATCGTGTGTCACGTAAACGGTTGTGATTCCAAGGCGACGCTGTAGTGCAGCGATCTGTGTACGAGTTGCTACACGCAACTTCGCATCAAGGTTTGAGAGAGGCTCGTCCATAAGGAATACCTGTGGTTCGCGAACAATCGCGCGACCCATGGCAACACGTTGACGCTGTCCACCGGAGAGCGCTTTTGGCTTGCGCTCAAGGTAGGGCTCGAGGTCAAGCAACTTTGCTGCTTCAAGAACTCGACGGTCACGCTCTTCTTTTGACGTACCGGCGATCTTGAGAGCAAATCCCATGTTCTCGGCAACGGTCATATGTGGGTAGAGCGCGTAGGACTGGAAGACCATTGCGATATCGCGGTCTTTTGGCGCAACGTTGGTGACATCTCGGTCACCAATGAGAATGCGACCATTATCAATTTCTTCAAGCCCTGCCAACATGCGAAGTGATGTTGATTTGCCGCAACCAGATGGTCCGACGAGGACTAGAAATTCGCCGTCATTGACAACAAGATCTAACTTGTCGACGGCGGGGGTTGTAGTTCCGGGGTAAATACGTGTTGCTTTGTCGAAAACGACAGAGGCCATGACATAACTCCTTCTCCGGGCAGGTACGTGCCCGACGGTCCGTTGGATGAAGGTCCCATCGCTCCTGACCCAGATGGCCATGAACGACGACACACGCTCTAAAACCAGCCAAATATTGGCTGGCCCCAAAACGCTGTGGCAGGAGGCTACGCCATTTGCCTGTGTATAGGGAAGTGGAACGAGCGGGGATAGGCGCTTATCCCGTTATTCTTTTGACATGGCAACCTCCGGCTTATCTATCCAGGGCCTCTTTCTGGATATCGCCGTGGTCTTGAGTCTGATCCTGCTGGCCGCCCTCTTCGTGGCTGCCGAAATTGCCCTCATTTCCCTGCGGGAGAGCCAGGTTAGGCAGATGGCCACGCAGGGCAAGCGAGGCCTGCGGGTTTCGGCTCTAGCGGCAAACCCCAACCGTTTCCTGGCCGCCGCTCAAGTCGGCGTTACCGTGTGTGGATTTTTATCGGCTGCCTTGGGTGCCGAACGGATCGGCAAATACGTGGAGCCGTGGCTTGAGGGAATGGGGTTTTCGCGTGGGTGGAGCAATTCGTTATCGCTCATTGGTTTGACTCTGATCATCGCTTACATATCTTTGGTCTTTGGTGAGTTGGTCCCAAAAAGGTTGGCGCTCTTTCGTACTGAAGCAATTGCTCTGGCGGCAGCGCCGATTATTGATGTTCTGGCAATGGTATTTCGTCCCGTCATTTGGCTGCTCTCACACTCGACCAACGTCGTTGTTCGCCTCTTCGGTTTAGATCCAGAGGAACAACGCAAGCAAATGTCGGAGGAAGAACTCCTCGACCTTGTCACAGGTCATGCCGCTCTGACTGATGAAGAGCGCGACATCGTTGAGGAGGTCTTCAATGCCAGTGATCGTCAGATTCACGAGGTGATGGTTCCTCGAACAGAGGTCCAATTTCTTGACGGGTCATTGACTGTCGGCAGGGCAATTGCGCTCGCAGTCGATAGAGCTCATTCCCGATATCCGGTAGTTAACGGCTCGAGTGATGAAGTAATTGGATTCATCCATGTCCGCGACCTCCTCGACAAGTCACTAGCTGGCAACCGCGAGAAGATTCAGGAGTTAGTGAGGCAGGTCATGTTCCTGCCGGGGACGAAGGGCGTCTTGCCTGCCATGACCGAAATGCGTCACCAGCGCCAACACCTTGCCATAGTTCTTGATGAATATGGTGGCACCGACGGAATCGTCACCATGGAGGACCTCGTGGAGTGCCTCATCGGTGATATCCGTGACGAGTATGACTCTCCCGAATCTGAAATCAGTCACGAGATCCGCACAGGTGACTTCCAGGTTGATGGACTTATATCGATTGAGGACCTCACAGATGAAACTGGCGTGAAGATTCCCGAGGGTCCCTACGAGACATTGAGCGGTTTTGTGATGCATTTCCTAGGCAGAATTCCCAAGGCAAATGATGTGGTTGCCATCGAAGGAGCGCGTATTACGGTTCTTTCATTGGAGGGCAAA
>Ga0315268_10003520_pt1 | contig 17261 bp, 16 predicted proteins | sample C1_top_MG_FD_204535 | JGI IMG/M metagenome (GOLD analysis project Ga0315268, IMG submission 204535) | Sediment microbial communities from Yellowstone Lake, YNP, Wyoming, USA - C1_top | ecosystem: Environmental > Aquatic > Freshwater > Lake > Sediment | place: USA: Wyoming | collected 2017-08-01
ATTGCTGACAGTTGCGTTCTTCTCGGTGAGAGAAACTGCTCCAGCCCAACCAACATCCACGGTTTCTCAAGCTTCAACGCAATAAGCTTGCCCACATAAACAGATCATATGCTTTCCGCGCGCCCCCTTTCGAACAAAGTCTTACAATCAGCCGTAGGTGAACATGAATTTACCATGACAAGAAAGGTCGGTTTATGGAATTTGAACCCGTTTGAACTCTAATCACAAGAATCCGCTGTTAACAAAGAATCGCAGGGTGTATTGATGAAAGTTTATGATTTGCAGTTTTCTACAAATTTCCAACTGAGCGCAATCCAGCCTTACAATTTTACGCTTACTGTTCGCAAGCCCGCTGGCTGGTCGCTTTTGACACCTTATGAGGTTTTTGAAGATGATGTTTTGTGGACTGCTATGCGGCTGCCTTCTGGCGAAACGTTTGGGCTGAAGTTCAAGTCCGTGGGCACAGTGGAGAAACCCGAGATTTTCTGTGAAATTTACTCTATTCAAAAAATAGACGCCGATGAGAAGAAACAGCTATTAAACATGGTTTCGTGGATGCTGAGTTTGAAGGAGGATATCAAGCCTTTTCACGCACTGGCGAGACGAGATTCTCTGGTCAAGGTGTTAATGAATGACCTTTATGGCATGAGGCGAACTAAGAGACCTGATATTTTTCCGCAGTTGATTTTGGCTGTTACTCTACAGATGGCTCCCATAGCCAGAAGCGACCAGATGATGGACTTGCTGATTAAGGAATACGGCGAGAAAATCGTGTTTGATGGACAAGAGGTTTTGTATTGGCCTCCACCTGAAAAAATTGCCAAAACGGACATCAATGAACTTAGAGAGAAGTGCAAACTCGGTTACAGAGCCCCCGTTCTGAAAGGCATCGCCAAGGCAATAGGTGAAGGTTTTCCGACGCTTCAAGAATTAGAAACAATGTCAACTGATGGAGCCAAGGCTAAATTAATGAAACTGAAAGGAATAGGCGAATACTCTGCCGACATAGTCTCTCCTCATTTTGGTTTTCCGTTGGATGTTTGGAGCGCCAAAATCTTCAGTCTTCTTCTCTTGGGCAAAGAACCAGAGTCACCCCGCACAGTGATTCCTAGATTGAAGAAGATTGCCGAGAAGCGCTGGGGAAGATGGCGCGGCTATGTGTTTACTTATGTGCTTAACGATATACCCAACTTCTCTAAGAGGTTCAAACTCAGCCTTGAAGAGTTGTGAGCCCAAACCTTAAACTAGCTTGTTCAAAACGGCTTTTTCAATGTCATCTTCGCCTATTTTGAAGGTTTCGGGCTCTTCTATCTTTAGTATGGTTTTCAGGGCTTCGGCGTCAAGCCCTCTGACTAGTCTCAGAATTTCTTTTTTCGCCAGCGTCAAATGCTTTCCAAGCCTCTCTTTATCTGAATATAATCTTCCAGCCAACGGACAAATCGTCTCTTTTTTAAGATGCCACTCGATTTTTTGGGTCTTAGTGTTTATGTCGAAGGTTACGGGTCCTGCTACACAGGTTTCTGGCTTTACCGCATGAATTAGGCATTTTTTGGTTTTTCTGTCGTTGAAAATACAGTAGCTCTCTTTGTCTTCTCTCGGGAAAATGCAGCTTGTTTGCGCAAAAGGTTTTTCGAGTGGAATCTTCTGTTCTTTCAGATGTGTCTCTATAATTTTTATTCGCTCTGGTGTCAGTGGCGGTCTCGCGTTTATGCAACAACTAGCATTGCATTGGCTGCAGATTTTGAAGAATTCGTTTTCTTTTCTGTTGACAGGGGGCACGAGCCGTTCTCCATTTTTAGAAGTATGGCTGGTTATCTCTTAAGCTCTTCGTGAGACTTAAGTAAACGCCAAGCATTGCTTCTTTCAAATCAGTTTTCCTAGCCTTGCTAAGAACTCTCTCACGTATGGTTTCAGATAGGTTTCCCTTCTCTATTCTCTTTTCAATTATTGGCAGGTACTCTTTCTCTTCGTCAGACGCGTTTTTCCAAGCAATCTCGTAAAGGTGTCTACAAACTTGGCGGGCGGCTTTACCGTAAGGATGCAACGTTCTGGCGTCTAGACCCGCTTTTAGAATGGAATTGAAATCTTTAGTCAAGATTTCATGAGACACAAGTTCAGTTTTTTCTCTAAGTAGTCCTCTCGCGCACGCTCTTACAAAGCAGCTTAGAGCAACGTCTGATTTGATGCACTCTTGCTCATCCATAACGCGAATTTCAAACGCCTTTCTGTCGAATCGGAGAATAACGCCGCGGGAATTAATCCACTCCTTGTTGAGGATACACTTTTGTGCTCCCGCTTTGGTTAAGTCTGACGAATATTTTTGGATGGTTTCTTTCCTGTACTGCTTGAGTGAAGCTATGTATTCTGGCACGACATCGCCGACTATTGAAGGCACTTCGCTTTGGTTTGTCATATAAAAGAACAGCCTGTTGTCAGCGTTCTCTCCAAAGTTTCCTTCGTAAATAGGAGACGAAGCCGCGATTGCGGGCAAATAAGCGCACAGAATGGCGAGAACATTATTCAATGAGACCGCGTCTTTTTCGTTTGAGTATGGAATGTTTAGCTGGTAGCTTTGGATGTTTAGCCACCCATGTTGTTCTAGGTTGAAGATTTGGCTCATAGCATGATAAATTTGCTTGTGGCGGTGTGACCAGATTTTCGTGTCCTCTAGGCGCAAGAGTGGATGCATTCCCGTACCTAGAAGAACCGCCCCGTACTTGCTTTCTACATAACCCAGAAGTGTCAAAACAGCCTTCTGCATCGTTTCCTCAAAAACTTTGGGCGATTTGAACGGAGCGTTGGGTTTGAGTTCCATCACATGCAGTTGGAGTTCTTTGCCAAAAGTGAACTCAGGCATCTCTACGAAGTTGACTATGCGTCCGTGAAAATCCTTTATCAGTTTGTCAACTATAGGCAAGGCTCTGAGCTGTTGGTCAACTATTGATAGTTCGTGTTCTGGACCTAGAACCTCCAGCGTTCTGTAAGTGTGCGTGTGGACTCCTCTTGTTTTTGCATTGGTTTCGCTTAATAAAAAAGTTATAGTTAGTTTTAAATACGGAACGCGGTTATACAGCACAATTTGATTATCTGGTGTTCGATGCGTGCTGGTCGTCTCTAACATCGACCTAACAACCGACGTGACGGTGATGAAGCCGTCAACGTTCCTGAACTCTTCTGTTAGAGATTTTGTTCTCAACATAGACACTGACTACCGCTACATGAAGACAGGCTACTACGTGTCACTGCACGCGGAAACTCTCGAAGACCCCGTGATACCCTCGAGCGTGGACATCATCGACGCCAACCGCGTGCCAGTTCTGCTAGTTAGAGCAGCAAAAGCAGGAATCCTAACGGCGCCCTATTTAGTGACGGATTCTGTGAAACAAATAATCTCCGAATTCGGCTTTCCAGTGGTTCTTTTTCCTGTGAACCCGTTCTCTTTCAACATTTTTAAGACAGCCAAGAATAGAAGCGCACTCTACAGAGCATTCAAAAGCCTAAGCATGACCTACAAATACGCCGTCTGTGCTCAGCCACTGATGGGCGAGATGATTTCGTTCAAGTCAATTTTCGGAAAATGCCAACTCGACGAAGCGACCAGAGAAATCTCAGAGAGGGTGTATGAGCTATTTAAGATTCCAATATGTAAACTGTATGTGCAACGTGCTAACGGAAAATCGTATCTCAGCGCGTTTCATCCGTTGACGATGGAAGAGATTCTGCCGTCTGACGTAAGAATGGTTTCTGAAATGATTTTTCAAGTTTCAAAGAAAGGAGAGCACCTTTGGTTAAGATAGCGTGTTTTGTTGAAAAGTACAATTTTATGGATCCCGATGAAACTGGTGCATTGCAGAACTTCAAACTCGCCGCTTCTTCTATGGGACATAACTTCAGTTTCATGTTTAAGGAGCAAATCTCAGAAATTCCGCGTTACGATGCCATCTTCATACGTGCCACGACAGACCCGCTCAACACTTCTTACGTGGTCTCCAAAACGGCTTACGAATTGGGTTTAAGAGTGGTTGACGACCCAAAGTCGATTCAAATCTGTGGAAACAAGGTTCACCTGTATCGACTCTTCGAAAAATATAATATTCCTCATATTCCAACGATGTTTCTGAACAAGGACGAGTTTCATCACAAACGTATAATGAACATCTTCAAAACGTTCGGCATTCCCGTTGTGATCAAGGCGCCATACACGAGCTTCTCCAAATACGTAGAAAAAGCGTCTTGCGAAACTAGTTTTAGAGAGGTTGCTGAGAAGTTCTTTAGGCGTTCGGATGTTTTGGTCGTGCAGAAGTTCATGCCTACGCCGTTTGACTGGCGAGTCGGAGTGTTAAACGATGAAGTCTTGTACGTGTGTAAATACACCATGCGGAAGGGCAGATGGAAACATGGTTCCAAACTGAGAGGCAAGCCACGTTACGTCTGGGGTAGAACCGTATCGCTGAGAAAAGACCACTCCCCGCTGAAATTGAGAGAAATAGCCTTAAAGGCGTGTGAGTTTATTGGGCGCGGACTTTACGGAGTTGACATCAAGGAAATTAATGGCGAATACGTCGTAGTTGAAGTGAACGACAATCCCAGTATATACGCGGGCTTTGAAGACTGCAGAAAAAAAGATGTGTACGAGAAAATCATAGCATACCTTGCCGACTAACTGTGGTAGAAGAGGTCTGGGTTCTTTGTTAGGTATTCCGTGTACAAGTCTATTAGTTCGCGTAGTCTAATCAGTTTAAGAGTGGCTTCTCCGACTTTGACAGTTTTCATTATGCAATGTTCTCGGCACGGTTCTTCCAATTTGGCAAAATCTGGGTATGGACCGAAATCCCACTCCCACTCTTTCTCAGGATACTTCTCGACAAATTCTTTTGGTGGAGTAACCTTCTCTAGTATGTGTCTGGGAAATTGAACCCTGTTTTCAGCCAGGTGCATGGCTGTGCAACGGTCTAAACCAACACCTAAAAGGAGAACGTAGCCGCCCACATCGAGCAGTTTTTGCCAACCTCCACGGACGCTTTCACGACCAGCCTCAACAATTTCCTTCGCTTTTGACCCTTTGGCTGCAAGAGAAGTGACAGGATGCGCGCTTCGTACGGTTCCTTTCCGTTTTCTAAAAGTTTCGGGTATGAGACCAGTTGTGCATGGTGTCTTTTCGGGGTCATAGGGAAGGATTCTGAATAACCATGAAACACCCATTGCCTTCTGTTCAGGAGACATCTCTACCTTTAGCAAGTTCGACGAGTGGGTGGGCATGACTATGGTCCCTTCTTCTCCGACTACCTCGAGCAGTGCGTCTATGACAGCGCCAGCCCCACCTTCTACATAGCCAAACTGACTAAGAGAACTGTGAACGCCCACTGCATCGCCCTTCTTCAAGCCGAGTTCCCTCAAACCAGTTTTAATGTCTTCTTTAGAGACGCTGGCGCTGATGGTTTTCCTTCTCTTCGACCGCATTCAGAAATCCTCGTACAGTTAACAAACACATAATCTTGCTATAACGAAAAATAAAACTGTGTTCTTTTTGTTCGGAGTGAAACGATAGTTATAAATGCTAATGCGTTAAAAAGAGTATCTTACCACTTCTCTGTTTAACTGGGAAGTGTCTAAGGGAGGTCCAGTTATTGAGCACCCATGTGGATAACCTGAAACTCCGATTAATGACCATCGAACTCTTACGCACCGCTAAGAAGCAGTACACGTACCGCAAACTATCAGAGAAAACGGGCTTGCCCGTCACCGTGCTGAGCCGCTATGCCAAGGGACACGTGCTGCCTAACGTGGCGCGTGCGAAACAGCTCTGGAAAACTTTGAACAAGATGGTGGGCTTGGAAATCGAGCTTCATCGTCGCATAGAATTCAATAGCGAAGGATATTTTGACAACACCAAAATCATCGGCGACTATAACATTCTTCGCCAGGCAGCGCATTTTGCCTTGGCTACCTTTGCGGGTAAACGTGTGACAAAAGTGTTGACCGCGGCTGTGGACGGCATTCCGTTGGCTACTATGGTGTCGAGCAACATGGGTATCAACTTGGTCATAGCCAAACGCGGTAAAGAAGTTGGTGTTCCAGCGTTTATCGAAGAGACTTACGTGCTGAGTGATTCGGGCGTTACCGACACTTTGTACGTACCGCGGGACATTATTCGCAAGCGTGACAGCGTCCTGATCGTGGACGACATGATTAAAACCGGAGAAACCCAGATGGCGCTGGTGAACCTTGTGCGCAAGGCGAAGGCTGAAACGTCGGGGATTTTTTCTCTAATAGCCGTCGGCGAAAACTGGAAGAAACGACTGCTTCTTCCATCTGGCTGCCCACTGGAAGTTGTGACTCAAATAAAGCCTCCTGTGAAGAATGAGTAAGTTAACGCTTTTTTCTTCGCAAGTCTTTGCCGTATCTTAGCATAGCAGTTTCAAAGTTTACGAACGTGTAGCCTGCGATTTTATTTTTGTTCCAGAAAGCCTTCAGCGCCTCTAGTGCTTTTTGTGGTTCTTCGGTTTTCATTATTTCCAAGTTTTGAGCCGTCAGCACAACTAGCGGTGTGGGTTTTGGGTCTGCTTTTTTCCAGACGCCTCGCAGGTCGCGAAGGAATATGCTCACGGTTACTTCGCCTATGCCCTTACCCAACAGTTTAAGGCGATTTTCCAAATCTGCCGAGTCTGAGGCTTTTTGGTGGAGCAGGTTTAGGCTTCCGTCGTATTCTTTCTCGAGGTTACTCATTACCAAGAGGAGTTTGTCGGCGGTTTTGAAATCGTATCTTGTGTAGCTGCCCTCGTCAAGGATTTGTACCAGTCCATTCCAGCCTGTTTTCAGAATCTTCTCAGGCGTTAGCACATGGTGTTTTTCGAAGCACCTGTAGGTCTTTATCACCGAAGACTCTGTAATCGGCGCACCGAACAGAACAGCAGCCAGAAACCACTTGAAAACTTCGCTGCCCTGTGCAGTTTCGAGTTTGATGCCCAGCGTTTCAGAGTATTTCTGTCCATGTTTCTCCAGCAGTGTTTTTAAGGCTTCACGATTCATAATATCCCTGAATATTCATAGAACGTGCCGAGTATAAGAAAGTAAAGAGGTGACGGTTTTGAGGACTATTGAATGGAAAGACGGCGTTGTAGTCACTATAGACCAGACAAAACTGCCCTGCGAAGCAGAACATGTAGAAATAAAAGATTGCGCCGAAATGGCAAAGGCGATTAAGACCATGAAAATCCGCGGAGCACCAGTATTAGGCGTAGCAGCGGCATACGGCTTAGCTCTTACTGCGTTTCACAGCAGAGCCAAAACCAGAGAAAGCCTACTACACGAACTCGAGTATTCTGCTGAGCTTTTGGGAAAAACCAGACCCACGGCGGTGAACTTGTTTTGGGCGATAGACCGTGTGCTGAAAAAGACAAAGGAAGCGCACGGCGACGTACATACCATAGCCCGAGTAGTGGTTCAGGAAGCCCAGAAAATGGCAGACGAAGATGTCAAGGCTAATCGCAGAATAGGCGAAGCGGGTGCTAAGCTGATTCAGGACGGCGACACCGTGTTGACGCACTGCAACGCTGGAAGTCTAGCAACCGTGGACTACGGTACCGCATTGGCAGTTATCCGAGTAGCCGTGGAGCAAGGTAAATGCGTGAACGTAATTGCCACTGAAACCAGACCGTTACAGCAGGGTGCGAGGCTCACGACGTTTGAACTGCAACGCGACGGCATTCCTGTCACTTTAATCACGGACACCATGGTCGGCTACGTCATGGCGAAAAAACTCGTGAACAAAGTTGTCGTCGGCGCCGACCGCATAGTCAAAGACGCAGTTTTCAACAAAATTGGCACCTATACGGTGGCTGTGTTGGCACATGAACATGACATTCCGTTCTATGTGGCTGCACCCAAATCGACTTTCGACTTGACCCATGTTTCTAAAGATATCATAATTGAAGAGAGAAGCCCAGAAGAGGTTACCATTTGTGGTGGACGAAGAATAGCGCCCGAAGGCGTGAAGGTCATGAATCCAGCTTTTGACGCAACACCGTTAAAGTATGTGAGCGCGATAATCTGCGAAGAAGGAGTTCTTTCGCCAGAAAGGTTTCGAAGGCTGAAAAGCTAGTTCTGCTGAAAACTCTTAAACACAAATGTTCCTATACGTTATGGAAAGTTGAAAAAGCTATGACCTCGTCGCAAGCTGAAAAAGAAATTATCGAGAAAAAGAAAGCAGAGGCCATGCTTCAAAAGCGGGAAATGGTAGTGTCCACAAAAAGCGACGTGGACGCGCTTTCTTCACGTGGCTTTGGCACGGCGGAAAACGGAAAGTTGAAGCTAGCGTTTTATGAAGCTCTGTTTCTTTTGGACAAAGGCTTGATTGAAATTAAACAGAAAAAACCCAAAAAAACGCTAGGTTTCCAAGAAGTTTTGCAGCTTTTCAAGGTACAAGATGAGAATGCGTGGGCTAAGTACCTCATTTACCGTGATTTGAGAAGTCGAGGCTATGTGGTCAGAAACGGCTTTGGTTTAGGCGTTGATTTTCGCCTCTACGAACGTGGCGAGTACGGAAAGGACGCTGCAGAGTTCATCGTTTACGGCATTCAGGAAGGCAAGCCAGTTCTTATGAAAGAATTAGCCAACGCGCTTAAGTTTGCACTGAGCGCCAAAAAGCAGCTAATCCTTGCTGTTTTAAACCGCAGAGGCGAAGTTGTTTACTATTCACTTTCAAAATTAATGATGAGATAGGTGTAGAAATATGCCAGAATTCCAGACTGTCCGCGGAATGCGCGATTTTCTCGCCAAAGAAGCAGCAGCTATGAAGTACGTGGAAGCATTGACGCGTGAACTCGCACGGCTCTACGGGTTTCAGGAAATCATAACGCCTATAATGGAGTCATACGAGCTTCTGGCCGCAAAATCGGGCGAGGAAATTCGACAGCGCATGTACACGTTTGAAGACTTGGGCGGTAGAAAAGTTGCTTTGAGACCAGAGTTTACGGCTTCTATCGCACGACTTATGGCGTCAACGCTGCGTAACGAGCCTAAGCCACTGCGCTTGTACTGTTTTGGAAGCCTCTACCGTTACGATGAGCCGCAGTTTGGTCGTTATCGTGAGTTTTGGCAGTCGAACTATGAACTCATCGGCACGAGCAGACCCGAGGCAGATGTGGAAATCCTCTCGTTGACGAACGACCTCTTTCAAAGAATAGGCCTCCGCGATTGTCACTTCAAAATCGGACACGTGGGCATAGTCAAAGGAATCCTGAGCGCAGAGGGCATGAAAGAACAGAGCCAGAACAGAGTCATGCAACTACTCGACAAGAAACAGTGGAACGACGCGTTAACGATTGCCAAGAAACTGAAGGTCTCAGAAAAATGCCTCGACACGCTAAAGAAGGTTTTCGAAATAAAAGGCGAAGACTCAGAAAAAGTGCTCAAAGAAATCAAAAAAACAGTCAAAGACCACGAAAAAGCCGTGACCGCAACTGAAAACCTGAAGGAAATTCTCATGCTTCTCCAGAAGGGCGGCGTAGAATTAGACATGACCATAGAAGCCGGCTTCGCTCGAGGGCTTGAATACTATACGGGCATCATCTACGAAGTGACCGTGCCTGAACTGGACGTTTCGATTGCTGGTGGAGGGCGCTATGACAGATTGATTGAACTCTTCGGCGGAGAACCCGTACCTGCAGTGGGCATAGCGCATGGAATAGACCGGATAACGTTGGCAATGGAAAAACAACAAATTCAACCAAAAACCATGCTTGGCATGCGAGTAATGATTGTATCCATAGGCGAAGAACCAAGGGGCGAAGCATTAAAAATCGCCTCGATGCTACGCAACGCAGGAGTACCTGTGGAATTGGAAGTCATGGGACGCACAGTCTCCCGCGCGTTGCAAGACGCAGACCGCAAAGGCGCTACTCACGCAATCATTCTGGGACCGAAAGAAATGGAAAAGCAGGAAGTAACACTCCGCGACATGAAAAAAAGAGAACAAAGCACGATTAAAGTGCAAAACTTGCTGGAAGAAATCAGAAAAACCCAAGCCTAGAATGTACGTCGCTAAAGTCAACCATTGATTTTCTGTTCTTATTTGCAGCGTACTTGGAGCCTAATAGAAAGGTCTAGTCACCGCTGCTGCAAGCGCACACAGAGTTTCCGAGTCTTAACAAAAGCTTTTTAGGTTGCCTTTGTCATCACCATGTGACTCGTTACAAAAAGGGCGAATATTTCAAAATGCCTAAACACGTAAATCAACCGGTACTAAATCTTAGGCATGCTCAAGAGTGGTAGTTAGTTATGGGACGGTATAAGCAGATCGAAGAAATTGTTAAACTCATGAATGACCCGAAACACATTCGAAACACCAGCATAATCGCGCACGTTGACCACGGGAAAACAACCTTATCCGATAGCCTCCTCGCAGCCGCGGGCATAATCAGTGAACAAACTGCGGGACAGAAACTGTTCCTCGACTCGTGGGAACTGGAACAGAAAAGACAAATGACCGTGTTCGCCTCGAACATCAGCCTCACACACAATTACAAAGGCAAAGATTACCTAATCAACCTCATAGACACGCCGGGACACATCGACTTCAGCGGCGCGGTTACAAGAAGCTTAAGAGCCGTAGACGGTGCACTTGTGGTCGTCGACGCTGTCGAAGGTCCTATGACTCAAACCGAGACAGTTTTGATGCAGGCGCTTCGAGAAAGAGTCAAACCGCTCTTGTACATCAACAAGGTTGACAGACTCATTAAAGAAATCCGCCTAACTCCTCAGGCTATTCAAAATAAGTTCGCAAAAATAATAGCCAGAGCAAACAACCTTATCGAAAAGTATGCGCCACCCGAACACAAGAAGGACTGGCAAGTCAAAGTTGAAGACGACCGAGTGGCTTTTGGTTCAGCACTTCACAAGTGGGGGCTCAATCTCAGTTACATGAAAGCCAAGGGCATCTCATTCGCCGACATAATTGAGGCTTATAGCGGTGAACCACAAGAAGTGACGCGAAAAGTGGACGAACTCAGCAAAAAAGCGCTACTTTACGAACCCATTCTGGACATGTTCTGCCAGCACTTGCCCAACCCATACGAAGCCCAGCCATACAGACAGAGCCAAATCTGGCCAGGCGACCCGAACGGCGAGATGGGCAAAGCCATGGCAAAGGTTGACCCGAACGGACCGCTTCTCATGTGCATCAGCACGATTGAAGTTGATCCGCACAGTGGTGTCGTGGCAATAGGCAGAGTGTTCAGTGGAACGCTTGAAAAAGGCAAACAAGTAAGGCTAATCACGAGTCGCCAGAGCGGAATTATTCAGCAGGTTTACATGAGCATGGCTACCGACCGTGTGATTGTTGATAAAGTTCCTGCGGGCAACATAGCTGCGATTGCAGGGATGACGGGTATTCACGTGGGCGAAACTGTCGCTGAAGGGGGAATTGAGGTTCAGCCTTTTGAGGGGCTCAAATACGTTTCGGACCCTGTGGTGACGGTTGCCGTTGAGCCTGCAGATGTTAAGGATTTGCCGCTTTTCGACAAGGTCATTCACAAGCTGACTCTCGAAGACCCAAACCTTCGCTTCACCATCAATAGAGAGAGCGGTGAATATCTGCTGAGCGGCATGGGCGAGTTGCATCTTGAAATCACCGCTTATCGTATGCAAGAAGCAGGTTTGAAGGTCAAAACCAGCAAACCCATTGTTATCTACCGTGAAACCATCAGTCATGATTACAAAGGTCCAGCAATAATGGGCAAAAGCCCGAACAAGCACAGTAGGCTTTGGGTGACAATGCAGAAACTGCCAGACGACGTGATTGAAGCGATTAAGATGGGCAAGATTAGTGAGATGCAGGGTCGTGACGAACGCCAGAAGGTTCTGCGCACCCAGTTTGATTGGGAGACGGACGATGCGCGTAACATGATTGCCATCGAAGACACTAACGTGCTCGTTAATCGCATCAAGGGAAGACAGTACGTGGAAGAAGTCATCGACCACATCAAATCTGGCTTTCGCGAGGCTGTGCACAGTTGTGTTTTGGCTAAAGAGCCCGCTTATGGTTTGAAGATTAACTTGGAAGACATTCAGGTGCACGAGGACCCGGTGCATCGAGGCCCAGCACAGATTTTGCCCATGACTTGGCGGCCTATTTGGTGTGCGTTTCTGCTTAGTGACCCGAAGTTGTTGGAGCCTCTTTTGAGTTTTGAGTGTAAGGTTCCGAACGATTTTGTGAGCGCCGTGTTGGCCACCGTGCAGAAGCGTCGTGGCAAAGTGTTAGACATGATCACCGAGGAGGACATGATGCTGGTCAAAGCCGAGATGCCTGTTGCGGAATCTTTCGGTATCGCTGAAGAGTTGAGGTCTTCGACTCAAGGAAGAGCTTTCTGGGCTACGCAGTTCAGTCGGTGGACGCCCGTTCCAGAAAATATGCAGATGGAAATCATCGGACAGATTCGCGAACGCAGAGGCTTGGACAAGAACCCACCGCGTCCTGAGGACTTTTACGAAAGAGAATAACCTTGCGTGTGCTCGCGGCAGTAGTCTAGAACTTTCATTTGGACTCCTAAATACGCTTCAAAACGCGGAAAAGAAAAAAGAAAGTGCACGCTAATATCGGCAGCGGAGGCGAAACACATGGACAAAATCATCTTTCACTCAGCTAGGTTGGAATGTGATGCGAAGAAGGCGTTTGAAATGTTCACTGTTAACGATTTTTTGGAAAAATGGCTGACAGAATTGGCTGATGTAGAACCCAAGGCGGGCGGAAAATACGAGCTTTTCTGGAACCCGAAAGACAGAGAAAACGACAGCACAACAGGATGCAGAATATTAGCCATAAAACCCGACGAGTTCCTGTGCTTCGAGTGGAAGGGACCGAAGCAGTTCAAGCATTTCATGAACGAACGCAGACCCCTCACAAACGTCATAGTTTTCTTTGTGCCGCATGAAGAAGAAACCGAAGTCTACCTGCTGCACACTGGATGGGAAGACACAGAAGAGTGGGAAGAAGCAAGACAATGGTTCGACAAGTCATGGGCTATGGCTTTTTCAGAACTTCAAAAATACGTGAACAAAAAATAAAAAGGAAAAAATCGGCTATTCTTCGCCGTATTCCGATGGTGGACCTTTTCCGCCTGCTCCTTCTCTGGGTTTTGTCGCAGCGATAACGTCGTCGATTCTGAGTATCATGCATGCGGCTTCTGTGGCAGATTTTACCGCCTGTTCTTTTACGCTTAGGGGTTCGATGACTCCTTTGTCGTATGTGTTGACGATTTTGCCCGTGAACACGTCCACGCCCATCAGATGTCCATCCGATTTTTCGTGCGTGGATCTCAGGCTAACCAAGATGTCAATCGGGTCGAGTCCCGCGTTTTCTGCGAGTGTTTTAGGCACGATTTCCATAGACTCTGCAAAGGATTCGATTGCCAATTGTTCTCTTCCACCGACTTTTGTGGCGTAGTCGCGGAGTGATTTAGCGATTTCTTCTTCTACCGCGCCGCCGCCTGGGAGGACTTTGTTGTTTTCGATGACGTCGGAAACCACTGAGAGCGCGTCGTTCATGGCGCGTTCTGCTTCGTCTACCATTCTCTCCAAGCCAGCGCGTATCAAGATTGCAACCGAGCGTGGGTTTTTGCAGCCTTCGACGAATATCATTTTGTCTTCGCCGACTTTGCGTTCCTCTGCAACGTTCGCTGCGCCTAGGTCTTGTTCTTTCAGATCGTCTAGGTTCGTGACCATTTTTCCGCCAGTGGCGCGGGTGAGTTTCTCCATGTCTGACTGCTTCACGCGTCTAGCCGCGAGTATGCCCTCTTTAGCCAAGAAGTGCTGTGCCATGTCGTCGATGCCTTTTTGACAGAACACCACGTTTGCTTTTGAGGCTTTGATTTTGTCTACCATGTTTCTTAGCATCTGTGTTTCTTGGTCTAAGAATGCCTTCATCTGTGTTGGGTCGCGTATTCTGATTTCGGCGCTGATTTCTGTTTTTTCAACCTCTAACGCGGCGTCTATTAAGGCGATTTTTGCTTTGTCGACGTGTTTTGGCATTCCTGGATGCACCACTTCCTTGTCGATTATTAATCCCCTGACGAGTTGCGATTCGAAGAGGCTTTTTCCTTCTTTTTTGATTACTTGTATGTTGTCGATGTCTGCGATTATTCTGTCGCCTCTTTCTTCGGCAATCTGTCTCACAGCCTCAATTGCCATGTCGGCTAAATGTTCTCGCGCAGTGCCCACTCCCTTGCTTGCCATGGAGGTGAGTGCCACTTTTTTCAGCGTAGCTTTATCGTCGATCTTGACGGGAACCCCTTTTGCGTTAAGCAATTCAATTGCCTTTTGCGAGGCTTTTCGGTAGCCGCTGATTAGAACAGTTGGATGAATATTCTGGTCGAGCAGTTCTTCGGCTTTTTTCAAGAGTTCACTCGTCAGCACTACGGCGGTTGTTGTGCCGTCGCCGACCATGTCGTCTTGGGTTTTGGCGATTTCCACCATCATCTTTGCCGCTGGGTGTTCGACTTCGATTTCATCTAGGATTGCGGCGCCGTCGTTGGTTATGGTGATGTCTCCGAGGCTGTCGATGAGCATTTTGTCCATGCCTCTTGGTCCGAGTGTGGTTTTGAGGACTTCGCCGATTATTCTTGCCGCCATGATGTTGTTTCTTTGTGCTTCTTTGCCTCTGCTTCGGGCTGTTCCTTCTTTGAGGATTAAAACTGGTTGTCCACCTTGCGTTGTTAAATAAGCCATTTATGTCACTTTCCTTTTCGTAAATTTGCGTATTACAGCAAACCGCACAAAAATATAAACTTTGCTAACAGCGATGGCTTCTATGGCTTTAAGCAGTGAGAATCTGTGCGCAACGCCCCTACCCCCCTTCACTATATGATCCAAATATGCCGAGAGAACCAACAATTCACTTTTCAGACGGTAGACATAGTGAGCAGATAATCTCTGGTTCTTTAATTAAGGGGTATTATCTCAGAAATGAGTTAATGATTTGTCGCTTTTGAATTGGAAAACAAGGTGTTCTCCATTTCTTTTGTGGTGAATTGAAAAAACTTCTATGTCGGGAATTCGGTTACACAGTCCGGTTTGAAGCTGTTTAGCTTCATTTGTTGACTGAAGGATGAGATTGAAACTGCCTTCGGAGATTTCCGGATAAAATGTGCTGTGTGGATTTCCCTCTGGATGAACCTCAGCCATGATTCTTAATCTAGGTCGTATCGAGGCTTTCTCAATTATTTGCGACTTTGCAATTATGGTTTGGTCATCGACATATTTTAGAGCTTCTTCGACTTTTTCGATTGTTTCTTGAGGAATTTTCGCTTCTTTCTTTTTTAGGTGCTCTCGATAGACATTAAGAAGCATTTGATAAAAGAGATGCCCTTTAGGAACAGTTTCGAAAAAGGCTCCGTCTACTACAGAAATCTTGACTGTGTTGCTTCCTCTAAATGTCCTCACAAAATAGAAGCATCTTCTTTCAAATTTGCAGTAGTCGTCGTTTAGTGCAAGTTTGCTGTCCAAGGCTCTAGCTATTTTCGAAACCAAATTGTTTCCATTAATTACATCCACTTCTTCGAGAGTTTTGTTGCGGGTAGGAATTGTTGAATTGAAGGAAGAGATGCTTCCACCCTTTGAGTCCTTTAATTCCATCAAACTACCATCAATGAACTTATCGCCTCTTTTCTTCGCTTTAAATAGAAAATCGGGGAATTGTTGCGATTCTGTGTAAAGTAGTCTCTTATCTATGCCTCGGCTCTTCAGAAAGTCCAAACTTAAGCCATTCCAAAAATCAAAGTTATATTTTTGTTTGGCAGAACGACGGTCATCGATATATGCTAGATCTTTTCCACATTCTTTTATCACAATTTCTTCCAGAGGAGAATTAAAAGAGATTTGGCCATTTTTCAAGTCTGCTAATGTTCGCACGAAAAGTTCAGTAGCATCAGCAACAGACATTTAGATAAGCCTCTTTTGTTCAGTACTGATGCCTTTTAATTGCCAGATTTCTTTCAAGTTATGAGTAAACTGATAATAATCAAAAAATCGAGATACATTATCAGACGGTCTCAAAAAGTTCAGTCGTCTCTTAATTATTGCAACATTATCAGGATCTATTTCGATTCCTATGGAATTTCGGTCCAATTGTTTTGCGACCACTAATGCAGTTCCTGTTCCGGCAAGAGGGTCCAAAACAACGTCTCGCGGCATAGTGGAAGACAGAATAATTCTTAAGAGCAATGCAACTGGGCTCTGTTGAACGTGAGCTCTATTTCCCAAATTGTCCCTTATTGCCTCATCCCCTGCAAAATAGCCAGAAGTCAACTCTCGAATATCATCCCATACGTCAGTAAGATAAACTCCATTTTCATGTTCATATTTATGTTCTGGAAGGGGAGGAGGATTAATGCGCAGTTTGTTGAAGACACGCGGCGCATTGCCTTTTATGGCATAGGCAACGATTTGATATTGCTTGGAAAATCGAGTCATAACAGGAACTGCAGAGGTTTTCTTCTTCCAAATAATGAGGTTTTGAAATTTCCACCCTGTCTTTCTGAGAACTCGCAACACTCTTTCGGTGTTCTTTTCCCTTTGCATGAAGTAAATAGCGCCACCATCTACTGTGGCATCATATACTTTATGTAAGATATCCGATATCCAACCCCAATATTTCTCGATAGGCTGGCTATCATCAAAGAATCTATAATCTTTCCCCTGTCTATAAGGCGGGTCAAAATACGTGAGTGAAATGTTGCCAATGGAGTCATCACTCAGATATTTGAGGCAATCTCCTTCAAGTATTCTGGACCACACATCTGTGATGTTCAAATCGCTACTTATGGGTGCAATTATTTCTTGTGGCTTAACGTCGATTATAATGTGTTCTTGTTCCTTTGTTTGAGATTTAACTTCATATCCATTTTCAACTTTGCTAATCGTTACTTCGGTGCCGACTGGGAATCGATTTCTCAAATAAGAAGACCATAACCTTCCACGGGCGTCAAATCTCGCTGGATTACCATTCAACACGGTAGAAAAAGGTAATGGCATACTTCCAATTAATTCCATTCTACTGTCAACAGGGATTTGTATGAAACCGTTAAGAACCTCCATTTTTCTGAGAATTTTGCTAGCCATTGACATCGTCTTCTACTTTAGGTAGAATCACGTCTATAAATTTAATCTTAGCCCAAAAAATGCCTGAAACGTGCTGGGCATATTTGGAGCCTATTAGAATAGTCTAGTCTGCGTGCCGAGGACACGCACAGAGGCTAAAGCAGGCACAT
>Ga0315268_10003521_pt1 | contig 17260 bp, 21 predicted proteins | sample C1_top_MG_FD_204535 | JGI IMG/M metagenome (GOLD analysis project Ga0315268, IMG submission 204535) | Sediment microbial communities from Yellowstone Lake, YNP, Wyoming, USA - C1_top | ecosystem: Environmental > Aquatic > Freshwater > Lake > Sediment | place: USA: Wyoming | collected 2017-08-01
CAGTCCATATTTAGGAGCATAGTATGGTCGAAGATTTTGTAGATCAGGGGCTAAAGTTGGAAAAGCACGGGCATCTGGACCAGGCCCTCAACAACTATAATCAGGCGCTGGAGGCCGACCCCAACAACGCCGACGCCTGGTTCTACCGGGGCCGGATCCTGAGCCGCACCGACCAGTTCGAGGAGGCCATCCAGGCCTATGATAACGCCATCATCATCAAAGCCGACTACGCCAAGGCCTGGTGCAACAAGGGCATCGTGCTGGGGGTGCTGGACCGGGACGAGGAGGCCCTGCAGGCCCTGAACCAGTCCATAAAACTGGCCCCGGACTTCATGGAGGCCTGGTACAACCGGGGGCTGGCCCTGCGCGACCTGGGCCGCTATGAAGAGGCTTTGGCCGATTTCGACCAGGCCATCAAGATCAAGCCGGACAACAACGACGCCTGGTTCAGCAAAGGTCTGACCTACAAGATCATGGGCCGGTACGACGAGTCCCTGGCGGCCATGGCCAAGGCCCTGGAGCTTTATTCCGACGACGGAGAGGTCTCGCTGGAGAAGGCCAAGGTCCACCTGCTGAAGAACCAGGCCAAGGAGGCGCTCAGGTCCATCGCCAAGGCGATAGAGGCCGATGATAACCTGAAAGAGACCGCCAAGAGCGACGAGGAACTGCAGGCCTTGTGGGAGAGCGCGGAGTTCAAGAAGCTAGTCAGCTGAGAGGCAAGGCAGAACGGATACTATTTGCCACAGAGACACTGAGGTACAGAGGAATATTAAAAATCGAGGTGATATAAAATGGCCAAAGTTAAAAGAGCCGTAAAAAAGAAAACGGTCAAAAAGACCATCGTAAAAAACACTTCTAAAAAACTGGTCAAGAAAAAAATCAAAACCCCGGCAAAGGGCAAGAAGGTCAAGAAAGTTCTACGCCCCAAACAGGGAAAGCAGAAAGCAAAAAACAAAATACCCAAGGTCTCCGGTAAAAAAGTCATCAAAGCCAAAAGCGCTAAAAAGGCGGTAGTTTCCAAGGCGCCTTCCGGTGAGCCGTTGATCTTAGTTCTGAATCCCGGCTCCACCTCCACCAAGGTGGCGGTCTATCAGGGGGCGAAGCCGCTGGTCTCCGAGTCCATAGACCACGACAAGGCCGAGATCGAGAAATACGCCAGGATCGTGGATCAGTACCCGATGCGCAAGGCAGTGATACTGGACTTCCTGACCCGCAAAAAGATCGAACCTAAAACGCTGGCGGCGGTGGTGGACCGGGGCGGGCTGCTTAAGCCCATTTCCTCCGGCACTTATGTCATAAACGAAGCCATGCTCCAAGACCTGCGGGAGGCCAAACGCGGCGAGCACATTTCCAACGTGGGGGCTTTCATCGCCAAGGAGATCGCCGATCAGTCAGGCGCCAGGGCCTTCATTGTGGACGCGGTCTCGGTGGACGAATTTTCGCCGCTGGCCCGGATCTCCGGACTGGCCGGAATCGAGCGGAAATCCCTGCTGCACGCCCTTAACATGAGGATGGCCGCCCTGCAAGCCTGCCAAAAGCTCAACAAAAAATTGGAGGAGGTCAATCTGATCGTGGCCCATCTGGGCGGGGGCATCTCCATCTCGCCGGTGGATCACGGAAAATTTGTGGACGTCAACAACGCCAACGAAGGCGGGCCGTTCTCTCCGGAACGGGCCGGGGGCGTGCCCACCGGGGTCTTGGTGAAGATGTGCTTCTCCGGCAAATACACCGCCGACGAGATCAAGAAAAAGCTGACCCGCAGCGGCGGGCTGTCGGCCTACACCGATACCAACCGGGCCAACGAGGTCAAGGACCGGGTGCTGAAAGGCGACAAACAGGCCGAGGAAATATTCCGGGCCATGGCCTACCAGATTGCCAAGGAGATCGGGGCCTGCGCCACGGTGCTCAAAGGCAAGGTGGACGCCATCGTGGTCACCGGGGGCGTGGCCCACAACCAGATCTTCACCGACTGGATAAAAGAGAGGACGGCCTTCATCACGCCCCAATATTTTGTTTATCCCGGTGAGGACGAGATGCCGGCCCTGGCGGCCGGTGCACTCAGGGTTTTAAAGGGTGAGGAGAAAGCCAGGGAGTACTGAACTCCGCCGTGTCCTCTCTCCGAATTTATTTATAGAGAGGTTTGGGTGAGGTTCCTGCAACACAAATTATTACTAACAACCTAAACATAAAGCAGCAAGGATGTGCATGATGGCCCACCAGATAGACATTGACCAGGTAAAGGGTATAATAAGGCTCGTTCATTGGGAAAGCATACATAAGGAAGCTTTATTGGTATCTCATCAGGAATTGCTGGAAAAAATAAAAGGGATGGAAGCCCCGAAAATATTGGTGGACTTAAGGGAAGCAATCTTAAAGGTAGAGGATTGGGAAAAAAGGGAATTTGCCGAATGGCACAAGCAATATGTTACCAAGAAGGCCAAAATAGCCGCCTTGATACAGGCCAACGATCCGAATTACAATGATTTTCAGCATCTTGAAACGTTGTTCGTGAACCGAGGTATCAATTTAAGGATGTTTGACAACGAGTATGCGGCGGAGAGCTGGCTGGCGGGTTGAATAGTAAATGATAGTTTAATCGCAATTTTTAGTTAAAAGCAAAAAACGGAGGAATTTCCCGTGCCCTTCAAAGTTCTGGCCATCAACCCCGGCTCCACCTCCACCAAAATAGCGGTGTACGAGGATGACAAAGCCATATTCAAAGACACCCTGCGCCATTCCGCCGAGGAACTGGCCCCCTTCAAGCGGATCACCGACCAGTTCGATTTTCGCAAGCAGGTGATAGAGGATGCCCTGGCCAAGGGCGGGATCAACGTCAAGGACCTCAACGCCATCATCGGACGGGGCGGGCTGTTCAAGCCGATCCCCTCGGGCACCTACGCGGTCAACCAGACCATGCTGGACTACATCAAGGCCGGCACCGGCGGGGATCACGCTTCCAACCTGGGATGCCTGATAGCCGACGACCTGGCCCGGGATGCCGGGGTCAAGTCATACATCGTGGACCCGGTGGTGGTGGACGAACTGAATCCTTTGGCCCGCTACTCCGGACTGCCGGAGCTGCCCCGGGTCAGCATTTTTCACGCCCTAAATCAAAAGGCGGTGGCCCGGCGGGCGGCCAAGGACATGGGAAAAAAGTACGAGGAATTGAACCTGATCGTGGTGCATTTGGGCGGTGGCATCTCCATCGGCATCCATGAAAAGGGAAAAGTGGTGGACGTCAACAACGCCCTGACCGGCGACGGCCCCTTTGCCCCGGAGCGTTCCGGAGGCCTGCCCACCGGAGACCTGGTAAAGATGTGTTTTTCGGGAAAATATACCGAGGCCGAGATGATGAAAAAGCTGGCCGGACATGGCGGCTGTGTTTCGCACCTGGGCACCAATGACGGCCGGGAGATGGAGGAGAAGGTAAAGGCCGGGGACGCCAAGACAATTTTGATCATCCAGGCCATGGCCTACCAGAACGCCAAGACCATCGGCGAGATGGCCACAGTGGTCAACGGCAAAGTGGACGCCATCGTGCTGACGGGTTCTTTTGCCTACTTTCCGGAATTTGTGGAGTGGATCAAGGAACGGGTTTCCTGGATTGCCCCAGTCAAGGTCTACCCCGGCGAGGACGAGATGACGGCCCTGGCCGAGGCCGGGATAAGGATACTGAAGGGCGAGGAGCAGGCCCGGGAATATAAATAAAATCAGAATGCAAAATTAAAATTGCAGATTTCAAAATTGTAGGGGCGATTCACGAATCGCCCGGATAATAGAAACACAGGAGCATATATGATCAAATCATTTTCCGACCTGATGAAAGAGGCCAAGGCCAAAGGCCCTAAAAAAGTAGCCGTAGCTGTGGCCCAGGATGAAGTGGTGCTGGAGGCGTTGAGCGACGCCGCCAAGGAGAAGATCGCCACGCCGATCTTATTCGGCGACAAGAAGGCCATCGAGGAGGCCGCCAAGAAGGCGGGCGTGGACATCAAGGGCTGGGAACTCCATGACATCAAGGACATGGCCGAGGCCAGCAAGGCCGCGGTCAAAGCTGTTTCCTCAGGCCAGGCCGATTTTCTGATGAAGGGGCTGGTGGCCACCGCCACCTTCCTCAAAGCCGTCTTGGACAAGGAAGTGGGCCTGCGCACCGGGCGGCTGCTGTCGCACGTGGCGGTGATGGAATCGTCGTCCTACCCCAAGCTGATCCTGGTCAGCGACGGCGGGATGAACGTCAAGCCCGACCTGATGGCCAAGGTGGACATCATCAACAATGCGGTGGAGATCTGCCAGAAGCTGGGAGTGGAGAAACCCAAGGTGGCCGTGCTGGCCGCCATCGAAGTGCTTAATCCGGAGATGCAGGATACCATAGACGCCGCCCACCTTTCCAAGATGAACGACCGGGGGCAGATCAAGGGCTGCATCATAGACGGCCCGCTGGCTCTGGACCTGGCAGTATCGGCCGAGGCCGCCGCCCATAAAAAGATCAAGAGCCCGGTGGCAGGCGAGGCCGACATCTTTTTAACGCCAGAGATCGCTTCGGGCAACATGCTGGTCAAGGGACTGATCTACCTGGGCGGGGCCCAGGCGGCCGGAATAATAGCCGGTGCGGCCAAGCCGGTAGTGATGCTGTCCCGGGCCGATTCCAAACAACAGAAAATAAATTCCATCGCACTGGGAGTGGTCAGCTGCTGATGCCACGGTTTGACAAGGCTATGTATCGGGCTAAGCAGAGCGGCCGCAATGCGGTTTTCGTCAGCTAATGGCGCATTTCTTTAAGCAAATATGCTCCGGGATATGAATCCGTCATCGAAATAACAAACAACCTTTTTACATAATAACAACCATAGGAGAAAAAGTGGCACAAGTCACCTCATTGAAACAGATGGCGGAACTGGTCAAGGGTGGTCCCTTAAAAAGAGTGGCCGTGGCCTGCGGTCAGGACCCGGACATCCTGGGCGCTCTGGCCCGGGCGGTCAACGAAAAGTCGGCCAAGGCCATTCTGATCGGCGATCAAAAGAAGACCGAAGTATTGGCCAAAGAGCATAATATCGATCCCAAGATATTCACTCTGATCGACCAGCCCGATTATAAAAAGGCGGCCACCCAGGCGGTGGAAATGGTCAAAAAGGGCGAGGCCGACGTGCTGATGAAAGGCCTGATCGATACCGCGGTATATGCCCGGGCCTATTTGAACAAGGAAACCGGCCTGACCACCGGGGCCACCATTTCACACGTGGCGGTGTTCGAAGTACCTAATTATCCCCGGCTGCTGATCCTTACCGATGCCGCCCAGATTCCCTATCCGGACTTCGGGCAAAAAGTGGATATGATCAAGCATGCGGTCTCCGTGGCCCATAAACTGGGGATAGAGACCCCCAAGGTGGCGGTGTTGACCGCTACGGAAAAAGTCAACCCCAAATGGCCCTGCAGTCTGGAAGCGGCCCAGCTGGCCAAGATGGCCGACCGGGGGCAGATCAAGGGCTGCATCGTGGACGGACCGCTCTCCATGGACGCCGCAGTCAGCCCGGAATGCGCCGCCGGCAAAGGCTTAAAATCGCCGGTGGCCGGATATGCCGACATCCTGGTCTGCCCGGACATCCATGCGGCCAATATCCTGTACAAGACCCTGGCCCAGTTGGCCAAGGCCGAATTGGCGGCCATGGTGATCGGCACCAGCGCCCCGGTGGTGCTGACCTCGCGCACCGATTCCGACGAGACCAAGTTCATGTCCATAGTGCTATCGGCGCTGATGGCACAATAACTGGTTAACTGCCAAAGCAGGGAGCGTTTGAGGAGCAAGGATATCTGCCGGGCAACGTTTGAGGTGTACTAATAAAAGCCGGGCGATGTTGGAATCGTTCAATCGTTGGTTGGCGGCCTTGCTCAACTTCTCAACTGTTGATTAGCCGCTTATGCCCGACATCTCAAACATTGCCGCGCTATCAAAAAATGGCTTCTCAAACGTAGCTGAGCAATCTTGACGAACATCTCGATCAGTTCATAGCAGTCTTGCGCAGCCTCTCAAACGTTGCCGGGCATACTTGATTGGCATCTCAGCCGCGGTGTTGCAGGTTCCCCTTGACTTTAACCGGCGGATACCTTATCCTTAATAAACATCACGAGGGCATTTCATGAAGATCGCCATCGGCACCGATCACCGGGGGTTTGCCCTGAAAGAGCAGATCAAAGCCGCTTTCTCCCTTGACAATCTGGAGTTCATAGACTTCGGGGCCCAGAACCGGGATCCCTGCGATTATCCCGATTTCGCCATCCCGGTGGCCCGGGCGGTGGCCAAAGGCGAGGCGGACAAGGGGATACTGGTCTGCAGCACCGGCAACGGGATGGCCATCGCGGCCAACAAGGTCAAGGGGGTGCGGGCGGCCATAGCCATGACCCCGGACATGGCCCGCTACTCCCGGCTGCACAATGACGCCAACATCCTGGTGCTGCCGGCCGATTACATCGACCTGCAACTGGTCCCCAAGATCGTCAAGGTCTGGCTGGAGACGGGGTTCGAAGGCGGCCGCCACCAGCGCCGGGTGGACAAGATAACAAAATACGAAAACGAATAAAAAAAACGAAGAACCTTCATTCATTAGATGAAAAAATATTTGGCCCTATGCCTGGCTATTCTGGCATTCAGCGCCCAAGCCCTGGCCGCCGGTGACAAGCCCGGATTGAAGGCGGGCGATCCGGCACCCCCTATAGTATTAAAAAACCTGGACGGCACTTCCACTTTTTATCTCCGCGACCACTGCGGGGAACCACGGGGACCGCGTAAGCCCCAGCAGCGGAATGTGGTGGTCCTGAGTTTTTTCACCACCTGGTGCGAGAATTGCAAAAAGGAGATCCCCTGCCTGCAGGAGATGGCTTCGCGCTTTGCCGGCGACAGCATCCGGTTCTACTTAGTGAACGTGGGCGAGGACCGGGACACGGTGGAATCCTATGTCTTCCATCGGGTGATCTCTCTGCCCATCCTGCATGACGAATTCCAGGTAACGGCCAAGAAGTACCAGGCCAACAGTCTGCCCACTTTGGTGGTGATAGACAAAGCCGGAACAATCGCCGAATATCACACCGGGTTTGTGGCCGGTTATGAGAAGGAATTGGAGGCCAAGCTCAATCTGCTGTTGGGCAAGGCCAAGCCCGAAAGCCTGGCTACCCGGACAGACAGCGCCGCCGCCGATACGGTCAAGCCAAAGCCCAAAATCAAGAAAACAAAGAAAAATTAAATTCAATAAACAGACTAAGGTAAAACAAAATGTCCAACTTAAAGATCAAAGATCCCGAGATCTACCAATCAATCATGGACGAGACCAAGCGCCAGGAATATGGCCTGGAGCTGATAGCCTCCGAGAACTTCGTGTCCGAGGCGGTGCTGGAGGCCCAGGGCTCGGTGATGACCAACAAATACGCCGAGGGCTATCCCGGCAAGCGCTACTACGGCGGCTGCGAGTTCGTGGACGTGGCCGAGAACCTGGCCCGGGACCGGGCCAAGCAGCTGTTCGGCTGTGAATACGCCAACGTCCAGCCCCACTCCGGCTCCACCGCCAATCAGGCGGTCTACTTCACCTACTGCCAGCCGGGCGACACGGTGCTGGGTATGGACCTGGCCCACGGCGGTCACCTGACCCACGGCTCACCGGTGTCCTTCTCCGGTAAGATGTACAAGATAGTTTCCTACGGGGTCAAAAAAGAGACCGGGTATATCGACATGGACGACGTGGCCAAAAAGGCCCGGGAGCACAAGCCCAAGATGATCATCGTGGGGGCCTCGGCCTACAGCCGGCACTATGAGTTCGCCAAGTTCCGGGAGATAGCCGACGAGGTGGGGGCCTTCCTGTTCGCCGACGTGGCCCATCCGGCCGGGCTGATCGCCGCCGGGCTGCACCCCTCGCCCATCCCCCATTGCCACGTGGTGACCACCACCACCCACAAGACCCTGCGCGGCCCCCGGGGCGGAATGGTGCTGATCGGCAAGGATTCCGAGAACCCCTTCGGCATCAAGATCAAAGTCAAGGCCGGCGAGCGCCTGAAAATGATGTCCGAGGTGATGGACAGCACGGTGATGCCCGGCATCCAGGGCGGCCCGCTGATGCACGTTATTGCCGCCAAGGCGGTGGCCTTCAAGGAGGCCCTGGATCCTTCGTTCAAGATATACGCCCAGCAGGTGATAGACAACTCCCGGGCCCTGGCCCAGAGCATGATGGAACGGGGCTATCAGATCGTCTCCGGCGGCACCGATAACCACGTGATGCTGATAGACCTGACCAGCAAGAACATCACCGGCAAGGAGGCCGAGAACGCCCTGCATGCCGCCGGGATCACAGTCAACAAGAATATGGTGCCGTTCGACGCTCGCAGCCCCTTCGTGACCTCCGGTTTCCGGATGGGCACCGCCGCCCTGACCACCAGGGGAATGAAGCAGCCGGCGATGAAAACCGTGGCCGGAATGATAGACAAGGTGCTGGCCAACATCAGCGATGACAAAATAATACAAGAAGTAACCGGCGAGATCAAAGAATTATGCCGGGAATTTCCGCTATACCCCAACCGTTTGAAAGGGTAGACCGATATGGCTGAAAAAATAAACCTGGGCCGGGTCCAGTTCGGAGAGGTCGTCACCAATGCCCTCAAGGAGCGCTGGTCCGGAGTACTGACCATCGAAAACTCGGAATACACCGAATATGTGGAATTCAAAAACGGATCGATCGGGGGATTCTCCTCGGCCGAGCGCAAAAAACTGCTGGGCGAGATATTGACCGCCGGCGGCCACATCAGCACCGAGGACCTGGATAAGGCCATCGCCACCCAAAAAGCCAAAGGCGGCCGGATCGGCGACATCCTGGTGGATATGAACCTGATTACCAGGCAACGGATAGAAGAAGTGCTGGCCATTCATCAGATGAGCGTCCTGGCCCAAAGCCTTTCGGCTAAGGATGCCGAACTTTCGTTTGAGCCGGGCCTGACCTTGGCTGACAAAGGATAGATGAAGATCCCCAAGAAGAACCCGGCGGTTGCTACAAAGCCGCTGCGCCCCAGCTGGGACCGCTATTTCATGGAAATAGCATCGCTGGTGGCCACCCGGACCACCTGTCTTCGCCGTCAGGTAGGAGCGGTAATAGTCAAGGACAAGAGGCTTTTGTCCACCGGCTACAATGGGGCTCCGGTGGGGCTTAAGCATTGCGCCGAGATCGGATGCCTGCGGGAGAAGCTGGGGGTCAAGTCGGGGGAGAAGCATGAGCTGTGCCGGGCCATCCATGCCGAGCAGAACGCCATTATCCAGGCGGCCACTTTCGGAGTGCCGCTCTGGGGAGCCTCGATCTACATCACCCATTTTCCCTGCGTACTTTGCTCCAAGATGATCATCAATGCCGGGATCAAACGGATAATATATTCCCAGGGATACCCCGATCAAATGTCCAGGGATATCCTGAAGGAAGCGAAATTAAAGACGGAGCTTTTAAAACCGTAGATGAAACAAACCGCCGGAAATAAAAAGATCAAGAGCTATATCGGGCTGGGTTCCAACCTGGGAAACCGGTTGGGAAACATTCGCTTTGCCCTGGCTGCCATGGGACAGATGCCGGGCTCCAAGGTGCTGAGGATGTCCGGTGTTTATGAAACTGAGCCTTATGGGAATCCCGACCAGCCCAAGTTCCTGAACGCGGCGGTGGAACTGGAGACCTCCCTTGAACCGGTGGTGCTGCTGAGATCCCTGCAGCGGATCGAGCACCATATGGGACGGTCACGCCAGGTGAAATGGGAACCGCGGGTGATAGACCTGGACATCCTCTATTTCGGCAGCCAGGTGATAGATACACCGGAGCTCAAGGTGCCGCACCCCGAGCTTCCCCTGCGCGGGTTCGTGCTGGTGCCGCTCTGCGACCTGATCCCCGATTTTGAGGACCCGGCCAGCCGGCAGAAGGTGAAGGCCCTGCTTAAGAAAATACCCCGGACCCAAAAGGATGTCATTAAACTGGAGACGGCTAATTTCTAGACCTGTTATCTTAGCCATTTAACCACAGAAGGCACCCTTCTATACATCAGGGTAAACCCTTCGCTCGCCAAGTCACTTGTCTTGCTCAGGGCAGGCTTCCGACACAAAATCTACTGCAGAAAAATATGTGAGTTATGTGCTTTTTTGTGGCCAATCATAAAATACCAAAATGCCCAATAGTTTTATCATCATGGATTCAAAAATACCAAGATACGTGGCCATTGAAGGCGTGATCGGCGTGGGCAAGACCACGCTGGCCAAGATGCTGGCCGAACGGTTTCACGCCAAACTGGTGAACGAGGAGGTGGAGGCCAACCCCTTCCTGGCCAAGTTCTATTCCGACCGCCGGGCCTACGCCTTTCAAACCCAAATATTCTTCCTGCTCTCCCGCTACAAGCAGCAGCAGGGGATGCTGCAGCAGGATCTGTTCGGCCAGCAGATAGTCTCCGATTATCTGTTCGCCAAGGACAAGATTTTCGCCTATCTTAACCTGGACCAGAACGAGATAGCCCTCTACGAAAACTTGTGGAAACTTCTGGAGCCGGGGATAGTCAAGCCCGACCTGGTGGTCTATCTCCAGGCTGAGATAGATCTGTTGTCCAAACGGATCAAGGAACGGGGCCGGCCCTTCGAACACAACCTCTCCCGGGATTACCTGGCTGAGTTGTCCGAGGCTTATAACCATTTCTTTTTCAATTACACCGAAACCCCGCTTTTGGTGGTCAACGTCAACCAGATAGACCTGATCAACCATCCCGAGGATTTCGAGGACCTGGTGCAGAAGATCTGTCAGCACCACCCCGGCACCCGCTATTACGTTCCGGCCGGAACCAAAAAGGACAAGAAGAAACTCAAGACGGTTGAACCCAAGGAGCAGAACCTGCTACAGGAATGATCAGGGGAACCGCAGGTTCTCATTTAACAGAGGCCTTTAACAATGGAATGCAAATTTGCCTGACCTCTGGCAAACTCTAAATTCTAACAACGGAAAACCAAACAAATTCAAATCAATAAATTCCAAGTATTTAAATTGCATAGTGATTTAGGTATTTGGCCACTGATGTTTGTTTAGGGTTTAGAGTTTAGTGCTTAGATTTTAATAGAAACATATATATCAATCACAAAAAAAAGGGAGTGCCGCTATGATTGACTGGAAGGGATCCTTTGTAGCTTTGGTAACGCCGTTCCGCAACGGGGCTCTGGATGAGCAGGCTTTGGAACGGCTTTTGGATTATCAGATCGCAGCCGGCACTCAGGGGGTGGTTCCCTGCGCCACCACTGGTGAGGGTCCGACCGTCCTGCCCGACGAGTATCTGAGGATCATGAATATGACCCTAAAAAAAGGCAAAGGTAAATTCAAAGTACTGGCCTATACCGGCAGCAACGATACTTTAAGAACCATTACCCGCACCCAGGAGGCCGAGAAACTTGGGGTGGACGGGGCTTTGGTGGTCACTCCCTATTACAATAAACCAACCCAGGAAGGCCTCTACCAGCATTTCAAATCGGTCGCCTCGGCGACCAAACTACCCCTGATGCTCTATAACGTGCCCTCCCGCACCGGCGTCAACCTGGAGCCGTCCACCGTCACCCGGCTGGCGGAGATCAAGAACATCGTGGCGGTCAAGGAAGCTTCGGGAAATCTGGATAACGCCAGCCAGATAATGGCCCTCTGCGGCGACCGGATCACGGTCTTCTCCGGAGACGACTCACTGACCCTGCCCATGCTGGCGATCGGGGCCAAAGGCGTGGTCTCGGTGCTGGCCAACGTGGCTCCCAAGGACGTTTCTAAAATGGTCAATTATTTTTTGAACGGCAAGATCGAGGAAGCCCGTCAGATCCATCTCAAACAGTTCCCCCTGACCAAGTCCCTTTTTGCCGAGACCAGCCCCGGACCGATCAAGGCCGCCCTGAACCTGCTGGGCCTGTGCCACGCCGAGATGCGGATGCCGCTGGTGGATATATCCGAAGAAACCAGGAAATCGGTCAAGGCGGAATTGAAGAAATACGGATTATTGAAACAATAACCTAAGTTCCCAACCCTGTTTTAACGATATGTCTAGATTACTGCTGCATATCTGCTGTGCTCCCTGCCTGACCTATCCTTATCAGGTGCTGACCACTGAGGGTGTAGATTTTACAGGGTTCTGGTACAATCCCAATATCCATCCCTACCGGGAATACCAGGCTCGGCTTCAATCGGTCAAGGATTTTGCCCGGGTCCATAAGATGCCGGCGGTCTTTTTGGACGACTATCCTTTGGAACGGACGCTGGACCTCCTTTCTCGGGAACGTTGCCAGGGCTGCTATCGGATCAGACTGGAGGAGACCGCCCGCCAGGCCAAGGCCCAGGGATTTCAGGCTTTTTCCAGCACCCTGCTTTACAGCATCTACCAGAAGCATGATCTGATCCGGGAACTGGGAACGGAGATCGGCAAAAGGCAAGGGGTAGAATTCTTCTACCGCGATCTCCGGATCGGCTGGGAGGAAGGGCGCAGAATGGCAATGGAGGAAAACCTTTACCGCCAGAAATACTGCGGCTGCATCTTCAGCGAGAGGGACAGATACCAAAAAGCAGAAAACAAAAACAGAAAGCAAATACCAGAATAAATGAGCCAGAACAAAGAACAGCTGACCAGGGTAGGGGTATCCATAGAGCTTTCCCTGATGGAGAAGTTCGACCGGATGATCGAAAAGAAGGGATATACCAACCGTTCCGAAGCTTTCCGGGACATCGTCCGGAACATCCTGGCCGAGGGGGAATCCGAAAAGGGCAAGGAGATGGTGGGATCCATTTTGATAGTATACGACCATCACCATCCGCGCCTGGTGGAAAAACTGCTGGTCCTGCAGCATGACTCCGACGCCAAGATCATCGCTTCGCAGCACGTCCACCTGGACCATCACCATTGCATGGAGACCATCATCGTCAAAGGCCCAACCGAGAAGCTGGAGGCCCTGCAGGGAAAGATAGGGGCCTTGAAGGGGGTGGGGCAATGCCTACTTTCCAAGACCAGTTGCCGGGTGCTGCACTGAAACATATGCATGGAGGAGAATGAATGAAATTGAACATCAATATGTTTTACAGTCCCGCGGTCCGCTGGCTGGAGAGGGGTCTGGCCCTGGCGATGCTGGTGGGTGTCCTGATCGCGGCCGTAAATGGCGGAATCACCATGTCTCAAATGGATTGGACCGCCAAGGAAACATTTTATGAACTTATATATAGGGTCCTGCTGCTGGTGATAGGTCTGGAACTTGTCAGGATGCTGGTCACCCATAGCCTAGCGGCGGTGCTGGAACTTCTGGCCTTCGTCATCGCCCGGAAGATGCTCAAGCCGGACCTGACATCGTTGGATATAATCCTGAGCGTGATAGCCTTCGTGGTGCTGCTGGGAGGAAGGCGCTATTTGATAAGCCGCACCTGTTATTCGTCCGGAGAACTTGAGGATGGCCGGACGTGCAATGGCGAGAAGGACCAGCCATAGCTCTCGGGCCGGCCAGCATTGAACGGCTCCGGCAAAAAAACAATTGACATTTGCTTTCAATCGTGCTACAATTTAAAAAATCGTAGCACGTTTTATTTTTAATAAGTGAAAATGAGAAACAAAATACCGATCTTTCTGGCCATGGCTATGGCAATGTCCGGCTGCCTAAAGAAAGAGGAATCGGCCCGGCTGACAGTGGTCACCTCCTTCTATCCCATGTATGTCATGACGGCCAACATCGTCAAGGACGTTCCCGGGGTCGAACTGGCCAGCCTGGCCCCGCCTTTCTCGGGCTGCCTGCACGATTATCAGATGACCCCGCAGGACATGAAGACCTTGAGCCGGGCCGATGTCCTGGTGGCCAACGGGGCTGGGATGGAGTCATTTTTGGGCGATGCCGCCCGCCAAAACCCAAAGCTAACGGTGATAGATGCCAGCCGGGACATTGATCTGATCGTTTCTCAGGGAACGCCCAATCCTCACATATTCGCAGGCATCTCAGGAGCCATGGCCCAGGTGCGAAACATCGAGGCCGGAATGGAAAAAGTCGATCCGGCGCAAGCCAAGCAATACCGCAAAAATGCCGGTATCTATCTGGCCCGGCTGGATTCTCTGAAAAACAGGATGCACCTGGCTCTCCGGGACGTTAAAAACAGGGACATCATAACCTTTCACGAAGCCTTCCCCTATTTCGCCCGGGAGTTCGGCCTGAACATCCTGGCGGTGATAGAAAGGGAGCCGGGGTCGGAACCCAGCGCCGGGGATCTGGCCCAGACCATCGGGATCATCCGGAAAAACAAGGTCCAAGCCATTTTTGCCGAACCCCAGTACCCGGCCAAATCGGCCGAGGCCATCGCCCGAGAGACCGGGGCCAAGGTGTACACCCTGGATCCGGCGGTCACCGGTCCGATGGAGCCCGATGCCTACCTTAAGGCCATGGAGAAGAACCTGGAGGTGCTTGGCCGGGCGCTGCGATAAAGTCCATCAATCATTTCAAACATAAAACAAGGAAAACTGCTTTGAATAACGAGATCACCATGCTGGCGATAACCGCCGCCTCCCTGGGGTTCATCCATACCGTCATTGGCCCCGACCATTACATACCGTTCGCGGCCATGGCCAAGGCCCGGAAATGGAAATTGTCAAAAACTCTCTGGATCACTTTTCTTTGCGGTATAGGGCATGTCGGGAGCTCGGTCCTGATCGGCCTGGCCGGGATCGCCCTGGGGTTAGTGGTGGGAAGGCTGGAGATAGTGGAATCGTTCCGGGGCAACCTGGCCGCCTGGGCAATGATAGCTTTTGGGCTGGTATACGGCATCTGGGGGTTGCAACGGGCGCTGCGGGGCAAGGAGCACAGACATTTCCACTCACATGCTGACCTGGACGGCCACGAACACGAGCACCGGCACACACCGGAAGAAGGACACATGCACGTTCACGAGGAGCCGGGCAAACAATCCATCACGCCATGGGTGCTGTTCACCGTCTTCGTTTTCGGACCTTGCGAGCCTTTGATCCCGCTGCTGATGTACCCGGCTGCCAAACACAGCACCGGCGGCATGCTGCTGGTAAGCCTGGTTTTTGCGGCGGCCACCATCGGTACCATGCTGGTCACGGTCAGCATCACTACCCTGGGGTTCAAGGCGCTTCCCATGGGCAAACTGGAGCGGTACAGCCACGCCCTGGCCGGGGCCACCATAATGGCCTGCGGACTGGCCATCCAGTTCCTGGGTCTGTGAGCCAGACAAAATATTTGTTTTCGCAGATGAAAAAGGGGTGCCAACCCGGCACCCCTTTTTAAATATTTGAACAAACCGTTTTCCTGTGCTATAATAAAACCACAGTCATATGATCAATCAGAAAAAGAATCATGGAAATGAAACTCTCCTCCTTTGACTATAATCTCCCGCCGGAGCTCATTGCCAAAAGCCCCGTTGAAAAGCGCGATTCCTCGCGGCTGATGGTGTTGCACCGCGATGACGGTCATATAGAGCACCGCCGGTTCAGCGATATAGTTGAATATCTTAAGCCTTCCGACATTCTGGTGGTCAACAATACCAAGGTCATCCCGGCCCGGTTGATCGGACACAAGAAACAGACCGGCGGGGAAGTGGAGATCTTGTTGCTCCGGCCTGAATCCGAAAATTTGTGGAACTGCCTGGTGCGGCCCGGCCGCAGGCTGATGCCGGGCGCCAAAGTTGAATTCAAGGAAGGCCTGATGGAGGCGGAGATCGTCGAGCACCGGGAAGGCGGGCAGCGCCTGGTCAGATTCACGCATCATGGTGACTTTTATCAAACCCTGGAAAAAGTAGGCCAGGTGCCGCTGCCGCCATACATCGACCGTAAACCAATGGAGACAGACAAAAATCGCTACCAGACAATATATGCCAAGGAGGAAGGCGCAGTGGCCGCTCCCACCGCCGGCCTGCATTTCACCCCGGAACTGATGCAGAAGGTCAAGGCCAAAGGGGTGGAGGTACTGGAAATACTTTTACACGTGGGCTGGGGAACATTCAAAGGAGTTGAGATAGAGGACATCCGGGAGCACAAGATGGACGCCGAGTATTACAAGATAAGCAGGGAGACAGCAGAAAAAATAAAAAAGGGGAAATTGGAAAATCGTAGAATAATTGCCGTGGGAACCACCACCAGCCGGGCCTTGGAGAGCTTTGGCCAAAGCGGAAAGTTGTCAGATTGGACGGAGATATTCATCTACCCGCCGTACCAATTTAAAATAGTGGACTTACTGGTGACCAATTTCCATCTGCCCAAATCCACGTTGATCATGCTGGTCTCGGCCCTGGCTGGAAGAGAGAACGTGATGAATGCCTATCAGCAGGCCATCGAGAATAGGTACCGTTTTTACAGTTACGGCGATGCCATGATGGTCATCTGAGACCTAAAAGCTTTAGTGAAAAATACAGAATTCCCGATATAAATAATGCTTAAATTGGCATTAAAAAACCCCTAAAAAGCAGGCAAATTTTGCCTGCTTTTTTTATTTCCCCGGGGCCTGGCAGACAGCCAAAAAATAAGTCAAAAAAAAGTCATTTTTTGCTTGACAATGGGGCTAAAAAACACTAAAATGGTGATCAGTGGGTTAAAGTGGGGGATAGTGGTTTAACCTGGTTAAAAACCCCAAGTTTTCAGGAACTTTATCGGCAAAAAATAACAATCCCGGAAAATTCTAAAAACACCGTAAAATAAGGTGTTTTGGAGCGTTACCATGGCCTATTTCTTCGGCACATACCACCACAATCTTGATTCCAAGGGGAGGCTCAATCTGCCGGCCCAATTACGGAAGCAGATCTCCAACGAATCGGCCGGCCAGCTTTTGATCACCAAAGGCTTAAAGGGCGGCTGCCTTTTTGTCTATCCCCAGGACAACTGGACCAAGATCATGGCCGAATTGGAATCACAGCCCCGGACCGAGGAAAATCGGAACGCCTTGAGGATCTTCGCAGCCGAAAGTATCCTGGCCGAACTTGACGCCCAAGGGAGGATCATGATCCCGGCCAAATTCCTGCAGGAAACGGGACTGGTCAAGGAGGCGGTGATCGTCGGGGTCAGCGACAAGATGGAGATATGGAATCCCGATTCCTATCAGAAACTATTGGATCAGAACAGCGGGCTCCATCAGGAGTTGATCAAGAAACTGTAGTCTTCTAAAAACGGACACTTGAAACAGCAATCAAAAAGGAAAATATAGATCATGAGAATTCAAGCCATCCCTGCGGCCGATAACAGCGTCAGGCTGGAAGTGAACGGCATGATA
>Ga0315268_10003523_pt1 | contig 17259 bp, 14 predicted proteins | sample C1_top_MG_FD_204535 | JGI IMG/M metagenome (GOLD analysis project Ga0315268, IMG submission 204535) | Sediment microbial communities from Yellowstone Lake, YNP, Wyoming, USA - C1_top | ecosystem: Environmental > Aquatic > Freshwater > Lake > Sediment | place: USA: Wyoming | collected 2017-08-01
GGGGGGACCCGTCGGTTTTTCCGACGGGGGGAACCGACGGGACTGGTTCCCCCGGGGTCCGGGGGCTGCGGATGGACCTAGCGCCGCCCATGGAATGTCACTTTATTTATAGCGCAATATTTATCGGTTCTACTCAAGGAATTCGACGAGCTTGTGCTTGTTTGGAAAAAGGGCCGGTGTTCCGCCGGTGTGGAAAAAAACGACGCGATCCGACTTCTTGAAGAAGCCCTTCTTGACAAGATCGACAAGGGCCGCCATGGCCTTGGCCGTATAAACCGGGTCGAGGACGATCCCCTCCTTCATAAAGACTAGCCGGATAATATCCGCGACTTCCTTATTGACAATTCCATAGCCGTCCTTGATATATTCGTCAAAAACGATCACCTCGTCCGCGCCGGCGTGGCTTCGAAGGCCCAAGCTCCTCTCCGTCGCTTGAGCAATCGTCAGGACATCGCGGCCGAAGGAGATCTTATCATCCGAAACGCTGATGCCGAGCACCTTTGTCCCTTGCCCCAGGGCTTTAGAGCCGATGACAAGCCCGGCTTGTGTCGCTCCCGAACCCGTGGAATGGATGACATAGTCCACACCGACTCCGAGCGCTTCCGCCTGCTCATGCATCTCGATAAAGGCGTTCACATAGCTGATGGCGCCCAGCGGCTGCCGCATCGATCCGAGAGGCATTGACCCTCCAACCGGGACGACATAGGGCGCATGCCCTTCCTGGCGAATTTCGCGGGCGACCTCCTGGGCGGCGGCCAGGGCATCCGCCTGGTTGACGATCTTTCCCTTCACCGCTTCCTTGATTCGGATTTCGGCGCCGAGGATATAATCGAGCAGTAGATTGCCGTCATATTCCGCCGGCAGATCGTAGGTTTTGAAAAGAATGAGAATCGGCCTGATCCCGAATTTCCTAGCCGCTGCCGCCGTTTGCATGCACCAATTAGACTGAAGGCTGGCCCAAGTGACGATGACGTCGGCCTTTTGAGCCAAAACATCGGGAATGATAAATTCGAGCTTCCGCGATTTGTTCCCGCCAAAGGCCAAGCCCGTCAGGTCGTCCCTCTTAATATAAATCTCCGGCCCGCCGAGTTCGGCGCTCAGACGCTCCAGCATTCGAAACGGCGTCGGCAGGTAGGTGAGACTTGTCCGGGGGAATTTGGCGATCTTTTTTTTCAAGCTGACGACGTTTCGGGAAAGCATATCAAACTCCTTATCCGGTTGTGCTTATACCACAAGAAATTCTATCGCGTCAATTTGGAACGGAAGACTCCCTCTATAGAGCGACTAACCGGGGGCTACGGACGGACTTTGTTCCGCCCGATCAAGGATTTCACTATATTTATTGCGTTGACAATCAGCTGCTGGGGTACAGGCCGATCAGCGCCGCTTCGGGCTCCTCTTCATAGACAATCCGGGTTTTCTTGTAGATGAAAAGAGATTGGCCGACTTCGAGGGCGACGGCGATCAGCATAGTCACGCCGATATAAATTCCGAAGGAGGACGGATTCATCAATATGTTTTTTTCCAGGCGTGTCATCAAGCTGATGAAAATAAGGACGGCCGCCGCATAGACCCACCAAAGGACGTGGAGCTTGGCCTTTCCCGGCACGGTCAAGCAGGCGAATGGGATCTTGGCATATCGCCAAAAGAGAATCTCCATGAGAATGAAGGCGGCGGCCAGGCCGAACAGGCAGTGGAGCAGTGCATAAAACCATCCCCAAAGAAAGCCGAAGAAAACGAAAAGAACCCCAAACAGAGGAAAGAGAGCCAGGGCGACGATTCCTTTTTTCAATCCGATACAATAGTCCTGTCTCCTCTCCCCTTCCGTGAATCGAAAAATCCAGTTGGCCTCGGCGTTCAACGGAACATTGACCAGGTTTCGAATCCCGACCAGGAGGGCTATCGTAAGAATCAACGGGATAGCCAGGAGGTTCTTGTTGGCGATCGTCATATTCTTGAAGGCGGCCTGTTGAGAGTTCAAGAGAATGAGGATGATTCCCATGGCCGCGGCCAGGTAGCCCGCCAGCTGGGACTTGTGCATGGAGCTGTTTCTCAGAGTCTGGCCGAAGAAGTGAAACACAGCCCTTTGAGTACGATTCCGAAGCAGAATGGCGTTCAAAGCCGTCGAGAAGGCATTCCGGAATTTGCGCAGATGAGGAGGCCTTTTCATCTCCTCCAGAGTTTTCGCAAGATGCCTGTTGTAGCTGATTTGCATGGCGATAAATGACATCGCACCCATGAAAATGACGGAGCCGACGGCCAAATAGGCCAGCCATGAATACTGAGTCTCTTGAGTTCCGAGAAGGACCTCATAGAGTCCGACGAACCACAGGGGAGGAATCGCCAGGACGATCGGCGAGCGGCTGTCTTTATAGGCCGTCAGGGCGGAGAATGTTTTGCTGACGGAAAGAGAATCAATAAAGAACATCATCACGACAAAGATTAAAGCGGCCAGAAGCAAAAATCGGACATAGAGGGAAATTTTCCGGAAAAATCGGGCGCTCAGAAATACCATCAAGAGCGCTTCCAAAAAAACACAAAAGAAAAAAATAAAAGCATTGGCGGCCAAAGCACTTGTGACGTGGGCAATCATGTAGCGGATGAGGAAGAGCAAGCTCGGGGACCTCCACTTGGGAAGATAAAAGGCGAAGACAAAGACGGCGACGGCGTTGGAGGCGGCCGAGAACAGGCCGATAAACAGGAGAAAAGACATAAATTTCGAATAGAACAGGGTTTTCTGAGCGACCGGCAACTGCCTCAGGTTGGAGAAATCCTTTTTGTCGAGGAAAACGACATCCCATTCCAGGACCGTGGCAAAGGCCAGAAGGGCCATAAAAAAACTGATGAAGAAACACTTTTCAAGCCAGGACTGTCCGACGTCTTCGACAAACCAATAGCGCAGGAGAATGGAATTGGCGACATGGCCGCCCAGAACGGCCAGAAGCGCGAGCAGGACGATGACTTTCTCTTTCATCTGCTCTTCAAAAGGAAACATCTCGTTTTGAAATAGACGATCGAAGAAATGCCGCGTCAGGACAAGAAGCTGCTTCGGCCGGCTCGGGAGAAAAGCCATGAGTTCGTCGAAACTCAACTTTGGTTTGAAACTCTTCATGGGGCCCGCAGCTCGCTTCAGGATTTCGTCTTCATGACCTCAACCATATCACTGGCGACGGCTTGGGTGTCTTCCTGGACGACGAGTTGGCTGAAAATTTCAACAAGCGATGGCAATTGCATGAGGCTTCGCAGTTTCTCGACGGAGTCGTTGGCCACGAGATTGCCTTGATGAATGATGATGACCCTGGAGCAAATTTTTTCCGTGATTTCTAGGACATGCGAGGAATAGATGATGATCTTCTTCTCGGCGGCCAGTCTTCGAACAAGGTCCCGGACGACCATGGATGTTGTCACATCGAGCCCCGAGAGCGGCTCATCCAGAAGCAGAATGTCCGGATTGTGCAGTAGCGCTGCGGAAATCAGGACTTTCTGTCTCATGCCTTTCGAATAAGCCGAGATTGGCGTATGCATATCGTCTTCCAGGCCGAAGAGCCTCAGGAAGTCCACGATTTTTCCCTTGAGAGGACGCTCGGGAATATTGCGGAGCCGGCCGACCATCAGAAGATAATCATAGCCGCTGAGGTGAGGATAGATCTCGGACTGCTCCGGGACGTAGCCCAGTCTTTTTTTATAACCGATGATATCTTCCTTGATGTTTTCGCCGTCGAGATAAATGTCGCCAAAGGACGGCTCTAAAAGGCCCGCCAACATCTTGATCGTGGTCGTCTTTCCGGCGCCGTTCGGACCCAGGTAGCCGAGAACTTCGCCCGGCCGGACGGCAAAGCTGACGTGATTGACGACAGGAAAAACATAGAATTTCTTGGTAACCCCTTTGAGCTCAAGCATGTCAAAAAACAGTGCAAGCTTTATGCCAATCGCCTTCCCGTCTATGTCCCATCACCGAGAAATTTGGGCTTCCTGGAATGGTCTTATCAGGCAGTTTTCCCAAAGGCGCGGACTCCCTCATGGTTGAGATTTTATCCAGATGTTTTTAAGCAAACGGGCGGACGTTAAGTTTCTTTACGTAGAGGGGAGGAGAGTTCTGGTGCCCTCCCCCCACAATAAAATTATCTTTGGGACCAGCTATCCTGCACGATCCTGGCAAATCCGGTCAGAATCTGGCCGTCGACATTCAGAACGACTTTATACTCACCTTCGTCGGCGGCATTATAAGCGAAATTCGGATCCCTCTGCTGACCCGCGCCCCTGCCAAATTGACCGCGCATTCCGCCCCTCCCCCCGAAACGGGCCGCCCTGTCCTGCATCGCTTTCTTCTCTTCGGGTGTCAGCTCCCTTCGCTGCGTCATATCCCACGATGCGGAGTTGAGCCCCGGTTCGGCCGTCCCTTTAAGCTCATTGATCGGCATGTCCCCTTTATAAATCAAAATCTTGACGTCGGCCTTGGGCTTAGCCTTCAAGTAATAATAGACGGTAATGGCAGCCGGCTCGCTCTTGCCGTTGAAATTGAGCGTGCTCGATTCATGTCTCGGGGGACTTGGAGCCCACCTGATTTTGGGTTCGATCGCAAAAAGATGAGCGTTCTCGGCCAGGACCTGCGGCGTCAGCTCTTGGAGTGCTGAGATATCGGCGATATAAATGCCCCGGCCGTGTGTGGCGACAATCAAATCATTTTCGCGCGGATGGACTTTTAGGTCATGGACGGGCTGGGTAGGCATATTGCCCTTCATCTCCGTCCAGGCTTTGCCGCCATCAACGGACACATAAACTGCGCCATCCGTGCCGACGAAAAGCAGGTTGGGATTCTTGACGTCTTCGCGAATGACGTTGATCGACTCATTGGGCAGATTGCCGTCGATCGAGACCCAGGTCTGGCCGTAATCCGTCGTTTTATAGAGGAAGGGCCGGAAATCATCGTTCCGCAGGCCCGTATAAGAAACATAGGCCGTTCCGGGATCGGCGTTAGAGGCGGCGACGCGGCTCACCCAGTATCCGGGATTTCCTGTGATTTTTTCGTTGAGCTTCGTCCAGTTCTTCCCGTCGTCTCTTGTCACCCAGACGTTGCCGTCATCGGTGCCCACCCACAGCAGTCCGGCGACGAGCGGCGATTCGTCAATGGTTGTGATTGTGCAGTAGTTGATATTTCCGTCGCCCCCCTTGCCCTGGGGAAGCTTAGCCGGATTGTTGGTTGTCAGATCGGGGCTAATCTCCGTCCAGGTTTCGCCGCGGCTCTCTGATTTCACGACGATATTCCCGCCGTGATAAATCGTCTGGCTATTATGGATCGAGACAACGATGGGAGAGCACCAGTTCCAGCGTGTCGCCGGCTTGATTCTCGAATAGGCGATGTCTTTAGATTCCCCGGTTGCCAAATCCATTCTCTGTAACGAACCGAACTGGGATTCATTATAAAGATACCGGTTCGTGTCTTTGTCGAAGACGTTGTACATCCCATCTCCGCCGCCGACAGATTGCCAGTCCTCAAGGCGGATCGGCGTGCTTCCTTTCTTCGTGCTCGGCCCCATCAGCGAACCATTGTCTTGTAGCCCACCGGCGACGCGGTAGGGATAGGACATATCAAAGTCAACGGCATAAAACTGGGCGCCGGGGATAAAATCGGGATGGAACCAATTCTTGCCGCCGTCGAACGTCACGCCCATGCCATGGTCGTAGCCGAGGAGCATATGGCTGGAGTTGGCCGGATCGATCCAGAGAGCATGGTTGTCACCGCCGAAACGGAACGGGCTGGCCCACGTTTTCCCGCCATCCTTGGACTCCTGGACGCCGACCGAAAGGACATAGACGTGCTTGTCGTCGTTTGGATCGACGATGATATCGCAGTAATAATAGCCGGGGTTGGTGCCGATGCTCTGTTTCTCGGGGCTGACCTTTTTCCACGTCTCGCCTGCGTTTTCCGTCCGATAGACCTCGCCGTCGATCATGCCGCTGCTCGACTTTCCGGCGATAACCTCTTTCATCCTATCTTCGGCCGACATGCCCGGCTTGTTGGCATTCTCGATGACAGCATAAAGAATATTTGGGTTTTTAAGATAGACCGTCAACCCGATGCGACCGAGAACTCCGCCCGGGAGTCCGCCTCCCAGTTTTTTCCAGGTCCGGCCGCCGTCGGTCGTCTTATGGATTCCGCTGCCCGGGCCGCCGAGCTGGAAATTCCAGTCCTGGCGCAATTTGTCATAAGTTGCCGCATAGAGCACATTAGAATTCCTGGGATCCATCACGACATCGACCGCGCCAATAGCCCGGTTTCCGACTTTTACATCCAGCGCTTTAACCCAGGTCTTACCGCCGTCCCGGGTCAAATAGAGTCCGCGGTCCGGGTTGTCCGTGTAGAGGTGGCCGAGTGCGGCGACATAGACGATATCTGGATTCGTCGGATGGATGATAATCCGGCCGATATGATGGGATTCCTTGAGCCCCATGTTTTTCCAGGTCTTGCCCCCGTCTGTGGACTTGTACATGCCGTCGCCATAATACGTGCTGCGGGATGTGTTAGCCTCTCCGGATCCCACCCAAACGATGTTGGGATTGGAGGGAGCGACGGCGATGTCGCCGATCGAAATGACTTTCTCGTTCTCAAAGATAGGTTCGAACGTTTGGCCGTTGTTTATGGTCTTCCACAGCCCGCTCGAACCGGTTGCGGCATAAAACGTATAGGGCTGCTGGAGAGGGACCGCAAAATCCGTGAAGCGGACCCCCTGCGGGCTCGGACCGATGTCTCGGTAGGAGATGGGCTTGAGCAAGTCTTCGCTCAGAGCCTGGCCGGATCCGTTACTCAAGCCGAGAAACGGAATCAGGAAAAGAAGACAAACGCCAACACGTCTTATTGGTTTTAAGCTGTACATAGGACCTCCTTGAGAAATATTGATACATCACTAGAGAAGGGATGACTCGCCATGTGTCGAGCACTCAACGTATTATCACAGGCTTCGGCAAACGTCAACCGCAGTGAAGATTTTTCCGCGGCCGTCGTACATTCTCAGGGCGGAGGCCAGGCCTTTCATTTTTTCCCGGCTTCGAAGTATTATATTTTTAGGAGCTCTTGAAAAAGAATAGGTTTCCTTATGATCGAAACGAAATATCCCGTGACTCAGGCGATACGTGTTCTTAAAGAAATGGGCATTTCGTTCACCATCCATTCCTACAAATATGTAGAGCACGGCGGCACGGCGACAGCCGCCCGTGAACTTCGCGTCGAGGAGCACCTGGTGATCAAGACGCTCGTTTTGGAAACCGAAACGCGTGAGCCGCTCATCGTTTTAATGCACGGGGACAAGGAAGTCTCGACGAAGAACTTGGCCCGGCTTATAGGCGTCAAAGCGGTAACCCCGTGCGGACCCGACAATGCCCTTAAGCACACGGGCTATATGGTCGGCGGCATTTCGCCCTTCGGCACACGGAAGCGCCTCAAGGTACACATGGAAAAATCAATCGCCGGGCTTCCGGTCATTTATATTAATGCGGGAAAACGCGGCCTGCTCGCCGAGATGTCTCCCCTGGATCTGATGAAAATCATCGACCCGGTTTTGGTCGAGGTCGCGCTCTGACTGCTCAAGCAGATGTCCTGGGCCCTCTTGGAGCTTGGGGCTGAGTTGGGGCTGGTATTTAAGCCAAATTGGCCTTGCTCATTTCTTGGGCAAGACAAGGCCGTGGCCAAGAGGATAGAAGCCCGGCAGGGAGACAGGCAGCTTCCCCTTGATATCTATTTCCCCAAAAATTGCCCGGACGGCGATGTCCTGAGTTTGGGGCGTATTCTGGTAAAGGCAGAGGTAAGCGTCCACCTCGGGAAAATGCTTAAAAAAGTAGGGACTTCCGAAAGATAGGACGGCAAGCGGCTTTCCCCCCGCCGCTAATCGCTGGATGAGCTCGATATGCTTGAGATCAAGTCCGACGCTCCCCTTTCTGTCACTCAGCCTCGAGAAGAGGGCACAGACGATGACCTCGGCCTCAGAGGATTTTTCGACCGCCTCTTCAAGGGACTCCCGGCCCGTGTCTGAGTCGGCATAGAATATTTGAGTTCCAGGGCATCGTTTTCTTAGGCCCTCGGCAAATGTCCTCCCGGCAAAATAATCGCCCGCGTCGCTGCTCAGCGACAGCACCGCGATCCTATGGCCGGCGGAAGGAAGCGGCAGAAGGTCCCCCTCGTTTTTCACAAGCGTCACCGCTCTCTCGAACGTTAAGGCGGCCTGCCTGAGACTTTCCTGAGCGCTGATTTTTTGGGGCAAGACATCGATATCCACGAACTTCTGTCGGTATAAACCCAGCCGGGCCTTAGCCATGAGGATTCTCCGGACCGATTGGTTGATCCGCGCTTCCGGGATCTGCCCGCTCCTGGCAGCCTCCTTCAAAAAAGCGACGACCTTGGCCGGCTCCGGAGGAAGAAGGACCATGTCCACGCCGGCCATGATCGCCCTCAGGGCAGCGTCCGTGTTCGAGTATGTATTGGTGATGCCTCCCATGGTCATTGCATCCGTCACGATCAGTCCCCGGAAGCCGAACTGCTTTCTCAGAAGGTCTGTGAGAATCAAGGGCGAGAGCGTGGCCGGAAGGTCCGGAGTGGCATCCAGCGCCGGAACATTGAGATGGGCGGTCATGATGGCCTGGACTCCGGCTTCGATCGCTTTTTTGAAAGTATAGAGCTCGACCTTTTCGAGCCGCTCCTTGTCGGCTTTGATGACGGGCAGCAGGCTGTGCGAATCCACATCCGTGTCTCCGTGGCCCGGGAAATGCTTGGCCGTGGCGATCAGACCGTTCTCCTGGCAACCCCTGATAAACGCGGCGGCCAGCCGACTGACCCGTTCGGGATCTTCTCCGAACGAGCGCGTGTTGATAATCGGATTGTCGGGGTTGATATTGACATCGACGACGGGAGCATAAGCCATATGGACGCCCAGCGCCCGGCCCTCGATGGCCGTGATTTTGCCCATTTGGTAGGCCAGCTCCTCGGAATCCGCCGCCCCGATGGACATCATATTTGGAAAGAGCGTCGAGCCGGCGATCCTGTTGGCTACGCCCCGTTCAAAATCAGAGGCGATGAGCAAAGGCACTTTGGCCATTCTCTGAAAAGCATTGGTGAGATGGGCCGTTTCATAGACATTGCCCGCAAAAACCACCAGCCCGCCGATCTTGTGGTTGACAATGAGATCCTCGAGATCTTTCATCGTCTCGCTGGCGGCGTTATAGAAATTGCCGTTAACCTGCCAGGCCACCATTTGCCCGACTTTATCCTCGAGCGTCATCCGGCGCATCATCTTGTTCACCCAATTGAACTCGTCGTTTCCGTAGTAAAGGTCTGTTTTGACCGGAACCCGGGCGCAGCTCGCTGCCCAGAGGGCCGCGATCAAAATGAGCCACAAGGTTTGACGAAACGGCCCTTTGAGTCCCATGGGTCTCTGCTTATTCTTTGAACTTAATCAGGCTGAAAATTTCGACCGCCGGGTGCGCTCTTTTTATGCGCGGAACGCCCCCGAGAAACTCAAGCTCCACGACCGCGCCAAAGCCGACCGGCCTGCCCTTGAGACGCTTCACCAGTTCGATCGCGCTGATCGAGGACGAGCCGGTCGCGATCAGGTCATCGATGATAATGGTCCGCTGTCCGGGATAAATCGAGTCCTCGTGCATCTCAAAATATTCCACGGCGTACTCGTTGGCGGCACGGACGCAGACCGTCTTTCGGGGGAGCTTCCCTTTCTTCCGGATAACGGCCAAGCCCAGCCTCAGGTCCCGGGCAACGGCGGCCGCAAACAAATAGCCGCGCGATTCAATCCCGACGATGACCTGTGGCTTTTTCTTTTTAGCCCAAGCCGTCAGCTTATCAACGACGAAATGATACGTATCGGGGTCCTGGACGACGGGCGAGATATCTTTGAACCCGATCCCGGGTTTGGGGAAATCCTTGACTTCGAGGATTTTTTCTTTGAGCGCGGCCAGCTTCATTGCCTTCTCCCTTCTATTATGGATACCATCTTTACCCGTGGGCAGCGCCAAGTCCGTCCGTAGACCCCCGTAGCGGAGAGGGGTCCCGTCGGATTTTCCGACGGGGGGAACCGACGGGACTGGTTCCCCGGGGTCCGGGGGTAACGAATGGACTTAGCGCTGACCATAGGTGAAGTCACCTCGTTACCACGCTGCCATTAGTGCGTTCTGCCCCATTTAAGAATAAACGGCGAGGATTGTCAATTTCGGAAACGGATATGAATCGTCCTGATATCATCCCCGCCAACCTCGATCATGACCTGGATGGCTTCCAGAGGAAAAGTAATTTTTTCCGCCCACTCGATAATCACCACGCCTGCGCCAATATAATCCTCGAAGCCGAGATCCCGGATTTCGGCCTCGCCTTCCAAGCGATAGAGGTCGAAATGGTAGATCGGAACGCGCGCCTGATAGATATTGAGGAGCGTGTAGCTGGGGCTGCAGACCTGGTGGGTATCCTTCAAGCCGAGGCCCGAGGCGATTCCCTTGGCGAAAACTGTTTTCCCGGCGCCGAGCTCGCCGGTTAAACAGACAACTTCGTCACCATGGAAGGACTCGGCCAACTGTTTCGCCAGCTCGAAGGTTTTCTTCTCGGAGCGGGTCGTGAGTGTTTCTGCCCCTGGCTTTGGACTCGTCGTCATGAAATTTCTTCAGGTGCGGCAGAGGGTCGCCCCAAAAGGACCTTTTTCCTCGACCATTTTCAGGGCTTTGGGCAAATAGCGGATTATGTCCCCGGCGATAAGCGGCCTCTCTCCCAATCGACCGGCCCCGATATCGCCGATCAGCCCATGAAGATAGACGGCGGCAATCGTCGCGCCCAAGATGTCCTTTTCCTGCATGATGAGCGAAGCGATCATTCCGCTCAGGACGTCTCCCGAACCTCCGCTTGCCATCCCAGGGTTTCCCGTGGGATTGATATAGACGTTGCCCGTCGGGCTGGCGACAAGAGTCCTGTAGCCTTTGAGGACGAGGACGACCTGGTGTTCTTCGGCAAACCGAGGGGCGAGCTCCAGCCGGCGGTCAAGAACCTCCTTGGCCGTCAGGCCGAGCAGCCGGCCGAATTCTCCGGGATGCGGGGTCAGAACCGCCCGGCGGGCCAAAGGTTTGAGAACATTTAGATGCCCGGCCAGGACGTTCAAGCCATCCGCGTCAATGACGACCGGACAGGAGACTTTCGGGAGAAGCGAGATGACGAATTCCGCCGTTGATGGATGCGAGGAAATCCCCGGCCCGATGAGCAGCGCATCCTTCCCCTTGAGTAATTTCACAGTCTTCGGCAAGGCCTCGACGGCGATCGTCTTTTCCGAGCTCTCGGGCAAAGCCTCGGTCATCAATTCCATCATCGCCCGGGCGACGATCGGAAGGCAACTCTCGGCGGTCCCGACCGTGACGAGTCCGGCGCCCGTCCGCAAGGCCGCCTTGGCCGACATCACGGCCGCCCCTGTCTTGCCCAGGGATCCCGAGAGAATCAGAAGGTGTCCGTACGTGCCCTTGTGGGTGTCCCTTCGCCGCTTCCGGAAATAGGGCGCGACCATCGATCGTTCAACCAGCTCGAGTTTCAGGCGCTCATCGTTCAACAAGCCCCTTGGAACACTGATATCAGCAACGACGAGCTCGCCGACCGACTCTTCGGCAGGTGGGAGGACGTGGCTAATCTTCGGCGCGGCGAGAGTGACCGTCAAGTCCGCTTGGACGGCTGGGCCGATCATTTGAAACGTATCTGAGGAAAGCCCGGATGGGATGTCGACGGCTACCTTATAGGCTTTCGCCCTGTTGATATCCTTGATGGCCTCGGCATGAAGGCCTTCGGCAGTCCTTAAGAGGCCCGTTCCGAAAATCGCATCGACGATAAGGAAAGCCCGGCTCAGCGTGCTCCTCTGTCTTTTCCAATCCTCGAGAGATCGAATTTCAACAACATCGACCCCGATCTTGTCGGCAATGGCCAAGTTCAAACCGGCATCCCCACTGATTTCGTTTTTGGCCGCCAGGAGCAGCACGGTCGGCTGTCCGCCGCGATTCAGGAGATGGCGGGCCACGACGAATCCATCGCCACCATTGTTTCCCTTCCCGGCTACGATCACGACCTGTTCCTTCTCTATCTCAGGAAATTTCCCCAGAATCGCCCTGACAATTTGAAGGCCGGCATTCTCCATAAGGACGGGCCCCGGGATGCCGATTTCTTCGATCGTTCGGCGGTCAATCTCTTTCATCTGCTGGGACGTCAAGACTTTCATGCCGATTCTCCTTCGCCCGGCCGTTTCGGGCACGACGAATGCTCTTTCTCGTGATTTTAACATAAACGCCTGTGAAAACCATACCGGCCTGATTGATTTCGCCGGCCATTTATGTTAACGTATCTCGTTCTTTTTTCAGTAAATCAGTCGAACTCGACAGGAGGTTTCAGTCATGTCCATCAAAGTCGGAATCAACGGCTTCGGCCGGATCGGCAGGAATCTGCTCCGGGCCTCTGCCGGCAACCCTGAGATAGAATTTCTTGCGGTCAACGATATAACGGACGCCAAAACCCTGGCCCATCTCCTCAAGTATGACTCGGTGCTCGGAATTTTTGCCGGAGACGTCAAGGCTGAAGGCGACTCCATCCTTGTCAATAACAAGAAAATCAAGGTCCTGGCCGAAAAAGAAGTCGGAAAACTCCCCTGGAAAGACCTCGGGATCAACGTCGTCGTCGAATCCACCGGCAAATTCACGAAGCGTGACGATGCCATCAAACATATCGAGCAGGGCGGAGCGAAGAAAGTCATCATCTCCGCGCCCGCCACCGACCCTGACATCACAATCGTCCTCGGCGTCAACGAAGGCACATACAATCCGGCCAAACACCACGTCATCTCTAATGCCTCCTGCACCACAAATTGTCTGGCCCCCGTGGTCAAGGTCCTCCATCAGGAATTTGGAGTCGAAAAAGGATTTATGACGACAATCCATTCCTATACCAACGACCAGAAAATCCTCGACGCTCCCCATAAGGATCTACGGCGAGCCCGGGCGGCCGGCATCTCCCAAATCCCGACCACGACCGGCGCCGCGAAAGCCGTGGGCCTGGTCATGCCCGAGCTCAAAGGAAAAATCGACGGCATCTCTATCCGCGTTCCAACCCCCAATGTCTCCGTGGTCGACCTCGTCGCCGTCATGAAAAAAGATGTGACGGAAACGGCCGTTAACGATTCTTTCAATAAGGCGGCTGCCGGCAAACTCCGGGGCATCCTCCAATATACCGGGGAACCGTTGGTTTCCGTTGACTTTATGGCCAACCCTCACTCGGCGATCGTCGACGGCTTGTCCACCAAAGTCATCGAGAAGAACCTCCTCAAGGTCCTGGCCTGGTATGACAACGAGTGGGGCTATTCCTGCCGGCTGCGCGACCTCATCCAATATATTTCACGGTGACCGCGATGCGGCGCGCCGAAGATCTAGACGTCAAGGGAAAAACCGTCTTTGTCCGCGTCGACTTCAACGTTCCGCTCACCGATCAGGGAGAAATCCGAAACGACACCCGGATCCGGGCCTCGCTGCCAACGATCAACGATCTGATCCGAAGAAGAGCCAAGCTGGTGCTCGCTTCGCACCTGGGCCGTCCCAAGGGAAAATTCGATCCCAAGATGAGTTTGAAGCCTGTCGCCAAGAAGTTGAGCGAGCTCATCGGCCGGGACGTGATTATGGCTCCCGATGTCGTGGGAGCGGAGGTCGCCAGGCTCAAGGCCGGCCTCAAAGAAGGCCAGGTGCTTCTATTGGAAAACCTGCGCTTCTACGATGGCGAGACGGCCAACGACCCGGAATTTTCCAAAAAGCTGGCCGAGGGGATCGACATCTATATCAACGACGCCTTCGGCTCAAGCCACAGAGCGCATGCTTCAGTCGTAGGAATCACGGACGTAGTCAAGACCACTGCGGCCGGGGCCCTCATGCAAAAAGAAGTCGTCTTTCTGCGAAAAGCGCTATTCTCTCCGGCCAAACCCTATCTGGCCATCCTGGGGGGCGCCAAGAGCGAAGACAAGATTCCGGTTATCGAGAATCTGCTCAACAAGGCGGATTCGATCCTTATCGGCGGCGCCATGGCTTATACTTTTTTTAAAGCCCAGGGATTTGACACCGGCAAATCCTTGATCGAGCCGGATAAAATCGAAATCGCCCGGGCGATTCTCGATCGGGCTCGAGCGAAGCACGTCAACTTCCTCCTTCCCTCCGACCACGTTCTGGCGGCTTCCCCCGAATCGCCCGAAGTCGTCAAGATCGTTGACGGCTTTCCTTTCCCTCCGGACTTAATGGGCGTGGATATCGGTCCCCAAACAATCTCGAAATATATTGAAATCATTGCCAAGGCCAGGACGATTGTTTGGAACGGGCCCCTCGGCGTGTTTGAAACTCCGGCCTTCGCCCAGGGAACGATGAAGATCGCCCAGGCCGTGGCCGCTTCCGGGGCCCTGACGATTATCGGAGGAGGAGACTCCATTGCCGCCGTTGAAAAAGCGGGGGTCAGCAACAAAATTACGCATATTTCCACGGGAGGCGGGGCCAGCCTCGAATTCCTGGCCAATGAGACGTTGCCCGGTATCGAAGCGCTAGAGAAAAAATAAAATGCATCGCAAAAAGCGACCCTTCATCGCCGGCAACTGGAAAATGAACATGACCATCCAGGAAGCCAAGGAACTGGCGACCGCGGTTGTTCAGGCCGGCAGAGAATTGACCGAGGCGGAGATTGTCCTCATCCCCCCGTTTACAGCCTTACGGTCTGTCCAGAAAATCGTCGCCGGGAGCACGATCCGGCTGGGTGCCCAAAATATGTTCTGGGAGGATCAGGGCGCTTTTACTGGAGAAATATCCGCTCCGATGCTCAAGAATGTCGGCTGTCATTTTGTCGTCATCGGCCATTCCGAAAGGCGGCAGTATTTCGGAGACACAGATGCGTTCGTTCAGAAGAAAATCGCCGGCGCTCTAAGGTCGCTGCTCAGCCCCATTGTCTGTGTCGGGGAAACCCTCGACGAACGAGAGGCCGGAAGGACGATGGCGCGGATCCAATCCCAGATCGAAGCAGGGCTGGCGGGATTCACGGCCGACCAATTCCAAAAAATTATTCTCGCCTATGAGCCCGTCTGGGCGATCGGGACGGGGAAAACGGCCGCTCCCAGCCAAGCCGAGGAGGTCCATGCCTTCATCCGCGATAGCCTGGCAAAAATGTATGGAAAAGACGCCGCCGGCTATGCTATAATTCTGTACGGCGGGTCGGTTAAGCCGGCCAATTCTTGGTCCCTGTTGCGGGAAAAGAATATCGACGGGTTTCTCGTCGGAGGGGCTTCGCTCGAAGCGGAATCCTTCATTCAGATTACAAAAGAGGCGATTCGCGCCTATAAGGAAGAAACGTGAGTGCATTAATCACGGCTATTCATGTGATCATTTGCTTAGTCTTGATCATCGCCGTCCTCCTGCAGTCCGGGAAAGCGGCCGACTTGGCCGGCGCGTTCGGAGGTGTAGGAAGCCAGACGGCGTTCGGCCCCCGCGGCACGGCGACTCTGCTGTCAAAAGCTACGACAATTTGTGCCATTTTGTTCATGGTCACTTCGCTGGGGCTCTGGATCCTGTCCGGCCGGGAGGTTAAATCGGCCGTCAGCGGCGAAAAGGAAGTCCCCGTTAAAACCGAGACGGCCACTCCGGCCAAGGAAGCCCCGAAACCTCCCTCGCAGACGGAACAGAAGGCTCCGGCCGCGGCGGAAAAAGACAAAAAACAGCCAGCGGCCAAACCCTCAGACGGTACGCAGCAAAAGCCGGCCGGCGAAGACGCTAAGAAAAAATAAGCCCTCCCAAGCCATACAATGCCGAAGTGGTGGAATTGGCAGACACGCTAGCTTGAGGGGCTAGTGAGCATTTACCCGCTCGTAGGGGTTCAAGTCCCCTCTTCGGCATTCTCTTTTTTCCGTCGCCAAGACGTATTTTAAATCCGGATAAAAATTTTCTTTTTATAGAGCCAGTAACACAACGACCACATCATCCCCCAGACGGCCAGGCTGGTGACGATTTTTGCCCCCAGCTCACCGCTCCAGCCAAAGAATCCCATCGTAAAAGGCCTGGCGACCTTGTTGAGCCATCCGGCGCCGCCGGACTCCTGGAACAGGTAAATAAAAATGGAGTTCATGCCTACAATGGCAAAAAATTTCGGCCAGGCGCGGACCTTCATGACATCTACAAGCCAGTAGGAAAAGCCGAGGGCCAGCAGGCAGAAGCCGCCGCTGGCAATGACAAACGAGCTCGTGCAGATGCGTTTGATTATCGGCGTCACCGGGTTGAGGGCGTATCCGGCGGCAACGCCGATGGCTCCGGCGACGGCCAATACCCCGATCTTTCTGGCCGCACTCTTCCTGCTCATCAGGAGCTGTCCCGCCAGCACCCCCCACATGGTGTGAGCTGTCGTGGGAACACAGTTGAAGGCTACCCAATGGCCCTGAGAAAGCTTCCCCATGAGCAGCATATCGACGTACGATCCAAAGTTATGATCGGCGACAAAAGCCTGGTTAAATCCCGGCGCGGCGAACAAGCGATAGGCGAGTTCTGTGATGATCAGCAAACCGGCTGTGAAAACGAGCTGGGTAGCCGTCGAGCGGCGCATCATCAAAAAAGCGACCAGGAATGTAAAGGAGAGCTGGGCCAGGACGTTCCATAACTCAAAGGTGAGCCTGCCGGGGCCGATGCAATAAAGCGCCCAGCCAAAAAAAAGCAGCAGGAAGGAACGCCGCAGGGTGTGGAGGAACGTTTTCGCCCAGCTGTCGCCGCGGCTCCACCGCTTGCCGAAGGAAAAGGGCATGGCCACACCGACGATAAACATAAAAAAGGGCTGGATCAAGTCCCAGAAACGCAAGCCGTTCCAGGGATGGTGGTCCAACTGCGTTCCGATGACGCTCACGATCGTGCCCTTGAAAGAAGGATCGACGAGCAGGCCGTAAAGATGCGTGGCCTCTCCAATCAGCAAAAACATGGTCAAGCCTCGGAAAAAATCGATCGACATCAGCCGGCCTTCAGTGGTCAATTGAGAATCAATGGCTGCGGCCATCTTTAGCCCTCCTTACGGTCGCCTTGGCGGCGTCAAGTCCGTCCTTGGCCCCCGACCCCGGGGGAACCAGTCCCGTCGGTTCCCCCCGTCGGAAAACCGACGGGCCCCCCCGCCGCGACGGGGGCGACGGACGGACATGACACCCCCCAATTTAGCATACAATTTCAAACATTACATTGATATAGGTCTGCGCC
>Ga0315268_10003524_pt1 | contig 17258 bp, 16 predicted proteins | sample C1_top_MG_FD_204535 | JGI IMG/M metagenome (GOLD analysis project Ga0315268, IMG submission 204535) | Sediment microbial communities from Yellowstone Lake, YNP, Wyoming, USA - C1_top | ecosystem: Environmental > Aquatic > Freshwater > Lake > Sediment | place: USA: Wyoming | collected 2017-08-01
ACGCGGTCTGGTTTGGTCTGCCCTTTCAGGTGGTCATAGTCAATGCCGATGTCGAAACACACCAGGCGCACCTGGTCCTCGTCGAGGCGCTTGGCAAGGATATCTTGTATTTCTGTTCGCCAGGGTTGCGTTGCCATTGACTTGCCCTACCAATAGGCCATCATCGGGCCGAATCAGTGTCCGGCAGCGCGTTGCGCCGCCAATTTTATCGCAGTCTGAGCACGGAGCATTTCCTCCGGCATGCGCTCGCGTATAATCGGCTCTCTGGTCATCTCTTCCATCGCGTCGAGCAAGCGCAGCAGCACGACCAGGTCGGTGCGCACGCGCTTGCCGCCTTCCTGGGCCTGCGCAAAACCCTCGGCCAACGCCTGGATCATCCGCATCTGGGATTGGGCGCGCGCCCGGCCGATCTCGCGGGCAGCTTCAGCATCACTCTGCGCGCGGCGGCGGACAGACTCACTCATCCATTCGGCCTGCCAGGTCGCCACGCGCTGCTTGAGGATCGCAGCGCGTACTTCGTCTGATCCGGCGACTTCGATGTTGCCCAGGCCCACGCCGATGAGCTTGATTCCATAAAGCTTGTGGATGGCTTCCGTCAGCCTTTTTTGGATCTCTTCTCGCACAACCTCACGCGGCATTGTGGCTCGATGTTCTCTCACCAAGCGGGCACGCCGATCCGCGATCCGTTCCATCGCTTCGGCCGCCGGGCCTTCCGCCGGCTTTTCGTCTTCCAGCAGCCGGTCGAGCAGGTAGCCGGCGATCACCGCCCGAGCGATATTCTTGGCCAGATCAAGCGGCGCTTCATCCCACTTGTTTGTGCCTGCCCGCTGGCTGATGGCAGCATTGAGAACGGCCGCCTCGGAGAAGGGAGTGGCCTGCACGGGAGGACGAGCAGGAGGCCACCGCTCGATGCTAAAGACTACCGGGAGGAAAAACTCGACGTCTATCCCGTCCCGCGTGGTAGCGCGCACCTTGCCGGGGCGTATTTGCGTGCGCAGGTCCATCACTTGCTTCTGATAGGGTCGCTCTGCTCGACGGGTGAACGTGACGCCGGGGCCGGCCACACGCGATAGCCCCATGCCGGTTGACAGGGGGACAACCGTGTGAGCGTCGGCAAGCACCAGACCGGGGAACTGACCTTTGCGCGTCAGTTTGCCAGGGAGGATTTCTTCGACTTGGTCACCTTTGACGATATGGTACGAATAGTGATAACCGGTGACGAACCCTATCATACAACGGGCAGCATCTTCCCATTCGTGCAGTTGAACCGGCAAGACAAAGAATGCAAAGCCGATGAGCCCCACCCAGAAGAATAAAATGGCGGGGAAGGAAATAAGGATTAGCCCCCACCAACCGGTACGCAACAGACTGAGGTCAGCGATGGTAGCCCAGGCTTCATGGGGGTGCGCAAAGAGGACTGGCCCCCAGCCGCCGTACAAGAAACCGAGGTCAATGGCGACCAGATGCGCGGACATGGTCAACAAGCCCCGGTTACGGGTGTACATCAATGCCACTTGGCAGAGGAGCACATGCGCAGCAATAATAGCGGCCCGAACCGGCCCCAGGACAAGATAGACTGCGCCGACCACGATGAGGTCAACTATAAGGTATAGCAAGTCTTGGAACATCGTGGCAAGCATAATCACCTGCCTCGGCTGAACATGGTTAAGAAGGACTATGATGGTTATAGCACAAGTTGACCGGCAAGGCAAATCAAAAAACGTTCTTCCTAATCTTCCTGAAAGCTGGGAGCTTTCAGGAAGGTTAAACTCTGGTATAATCCTCTGGCACTATGGACCAAGATTTTGAGCGCCTTGTAGCTGAAGCCCTGGACGGCCTGCCGGAGGTCTTTCGGGAGCGGCTCGAGAACATTGAGGTTGTGGTCGAAGAGTGGCCCGACCAGCAGACGCTGCAGTTGGCCGGGGTGAATCACCCGGCCGAGCTGTTGGGCTTTTATCACGGCGTCCCGCTGACCGGGCGCACCCAGGGCTATAACCTCGTCCTGCCCGATAGGATCAGCGTCTACCGGCAACCCATCCTCATGCAATGCCGCACCCACGAAGAGGTGCGCGCAATGGTGCAGCGTGTCGTCCGCCACGAATTGGCGCATTATTTTGGCATAGACGACGACCGGCTGCGCGAGATTGGGGCTTACTGAGCCCGAATCTCACACCTGCTCCCCCTGGATTGCCAAATCTAGTGGCATACGGCGGATATCGCTATCCGCCGTGAGCAACTGCGAAAAACAGGCCGAGTGCAAAAAAAAAGTCCGTAGGAGAAGATCATGGACAAATTCCAGGCGTACGTCGAGGCAAACCGCGAGCGATTTCTTGTCGAGCTGCAAGATTTTTGTCGCCAGCCCAGCATCGCCGCGCAAAATGTGGGGATGCGCGAGATGGCAGACAAGGTGCTGGCGCGACTTGACAAGCTCGGCGCGGACGCGCGGCTTGTCGAGGTGGGCGAAGGCGCGCCCGTCGTCTATGCCGAGATCGGCAGCGGCCCGCGCACGTTGATGATTTACGACCATTACGACGTGCAGCCGGCTGAGCCGCTAGACCTGTGGGAGAGCGGCCCCTGGGAGGCGGCCATCCGCGATGGCAAAGTCTTTGCACGCGGCGTCGCCGATAACAAAGGCAACCTGGTCAACCGCATCCAGGCCGTCGAAGCGTATCTCGCCACCATCGGGCCGCTGCCGCTGAGAATCAAATTCGTCGTCGAGGGTGAAGAAGAAATCGGCAGTGCCCACTTGCCACAATTCGTCCGCGAAAACCGTGCGCTGCTGGAAGGCGTGGACGGATGCTTGTGGGAGTTTGGGGGTAAGGACATTAACGAGCGCCCACAACTTTGGTGCGGACTGAAAGGCGATGTCTACGTTGAGCTACATGCGCACGGCGCCAAACGTGATTTGCATTCAGCCTACGCAGCGATTGTCGGCGACCCGGCATGGCGGTTGACGTGGGCGCTCGCCACCCTCAAAGATGCTGAGGATCGTATACTCATTGACGATTTTATGAGTCAGGTCCGTCCGCCGACGGCGGCCGAGGTGGAAGCTCTGACGACGATACCGTTCGACGAGGAGAAGGAAAGGACCGCTCTCGGCATCCCTGCCTTTATTAACGATCGCACTGGCGTTGATCTGGTCAAGAAATACCTATACGAGCCGACGTGCACGATCTGCGGTTTGTACTCCGGCTACATCGGGCAAGGCTCCAAGACGGTGCTGCCAAATCACGCCTTTGCCAAGATTGATTTTCGCCTCGTCCCTAATCTTTCTCCCGACCTGGTCGTGGATCTATTGAAAAAGCATCTCGCGCGCCGAGGCTTTGACGACATTCAAGTCACACTGGTCGAAACCGGGTTGGAGGTGGCGCGCTCGCCGCTCGACTCGACCGTCGTGTGCGCGGCTGTCGAGGCAGCCAAAGCGGTGTATCCGAATGAGCCAATAGTGTATCCCACATCGGCAGGGAGCGGGCCGATGTATCCGCTGTGCCAGGCGCTGGGAATTCCCGCAGTGAGTGCGGGGTGCGGGTGGCACGATTCCCGTGGACATGCGCCCAACGAGAGCATTCGCATCGTGGACTATTTTGAGGGGATGCTGTTCATCCGGGAGTTGATTGATCGTTTCGCAGCGATGTAAAACAAGAAACCCGTTTTCTTAAAGAAAACGGGTTTCTGCTCACTCTCTATACACTCGATGCCAATCGCTCAGGTGGCGCAGGAACAGCACCATGCCACCGGCAGCTCCCAGCACAACCACTGGTGGCGACGCGCCGAACAGCCAGGCCACTAGCCCGGTCGCCAACGCGGCGAACGCAACTGCGCGCGGCGTATGCCGGATCAGGGTAAACCGTAGGGCTGCCCACAGCGCAATGATCACCGGCACGACGGGCGGCGCAAAGAACAACATCAGCCCACCTAACACACTAATGCCCATCCCACCGCTAAAGCTAAGGTAGACTGACCAGCAATGTCCCGCAACAGCGGCAACCCCAGTTAAGACGCTCGCCCACGGGTCACTCGTGACGAACTGGCGCACGAGCACGACTGCTGCTATGCCCTTCATCGTGTCCGGCACACCGGCCAAGAAAAAACCGGCCGGACCGATGGTGCGCGCTGTGTTCAGCCCGCCGGTGTGACCGCTGGCCACGCGGCGCGGATCGCGCCCCGCGACTGCGCGCGATACGATCACCCCGCTCGGAATCGCGCCAATGAGATACCCGATCAAGATCGAAAATACAAGTATCAAGGCTCAAATATTAAAGATGAAACCTGGACCGAACGGCACTGTGTCTCATCAAACAATCACTCGCAGTTTTTGGGGAAGAATCTGCATGGTCAGTGCTTTGGCGGCAGTGGCAAATATCTCCCCGTCTGCGTGAACCGCGTAGCCCTCATCGCAGCGCACGACCACGCGCCGAGCGCGCGACATTTTGACATGTGGGCTGGCAGCTTGCGTGCCGTTCATGAACTTGGGTATCAGGTTCAGCATCTGTAGCCGACTGAGTTGGTCCACGATGCATAAATCGAATTGCCCGTCATCCGCTTCTGCCTGCGGTGTGACGTAGAATCCCCCGGCATATCGCCGCCCGTTGGCGACTGAAAGCATCAAGAGCGGCCGCTCGACGCGCTGCCCATCGAACTCGAGCACGGCACGCGGCGCACGGTAGTACAGTAACATTGTGCGCAGCACCGCCAGAGTGTACATCAAGAATCCACGCACTCGCCTGATCTTGCGGCTCTCGATGTTCACAATCCCATCAAAGCCAATGCCCACGCCATTACCAAAGTAACGGCAGTGCTGAGCTTCGTCACATATACTTCCCACGTCAATGACACGCGTCTTGCCTGCAAAGAGCTTTTGGACAGCTCCTGCTATCCCTTGGGGGCCATGGGTCTGCCGCACGCCAGGAGCCACGCCCATCATCCACGCAAAATCGTTACCCGATCCGACGGGAATGAGCCCCAATGTGCCACACGCTTGGTCGTCGCGCGATCCATTGAGCAATCCATTGAGCACTTCTTGAGCGGTGCCGTCGCCCCCGGCTGCCACAACAATGTCATAGCCTTCGTCGCGAGCACGTGTAGCAAGCTGGATCGCTTCACCGGGCCGCGATGTTTCAACCCACCCAAAGTCGCCGTATGCGCCAAGCAACGCTTTGATCTGCAGTCCCAACTCGCGTGCATGTCCCCGATCGGCAACGGGATTCAGTATGACTTTGATTCTCGGCATGGCCTCCCCCTGGTGCAATGATGTCACAATGATAAACCCCACAGGTAGACTCAAGTCACGCTTGCACCCCCAAATGAAGCGTGTTATACTTTCATACAGTTACGTCAATCGAATATTATTGTCCAGTTCGGGCAACAGGGCGTTGACAATGTGAGCGAACCGACTACAATTACCGGCGTGCTGCGACGGGGGGTGCATTCCGTGCTGGCTACGCTGTGTTTTGCATTGTGTAAAGCTGTTCCGTTGTGGTATACTTGTGGACAATACTCGGCGTGAACAACTGATTAATGAATGGGTTGCACGACTGGAACGTTGGGGGGCGGCCCCCATTGCCCCCATCTTGCTGCAAACGCTCCAGCCATTGGGGTTCGTCGGCAGCCAAGTGATGTTACTTGGGCAGCCCTTGCTGACTCTGTTCGCGGATGCTCCGTCGCTTGAGGAGTTGTCGTCGTTGCTCGATGATCCAGATGCACTCGACCAGATCGAGCGCCGCTTGTCGGATGCAAGTCGTCAAGATTCGTAGGAGACATTCCCGATGCCGATTGATGCAGCGCAGGTCGCCGGCTTGTTCCTAATCGTGGTGTTCGGCGTCTTTATTGCCGTGTTTGCCGGCGGCGCATTGACCGGTCACCGCCCCACACTGCGCCGGCTGTCTGGCTACCAGGCGTTGCCGGGGCAACTGAGCCGGGCGATTGAAGCCGGGCAGAGCCTGCACCTCTCCCTCGGCACTGGCGGCGTGGGCGGCGACGACACGGCCACTACATTAGCCGGGCTTTCCGTCTTGGAGTTTTTGGCCGAAGAAGCAGCCGCCACAGAGACTCTACCCACTGTGACCGTCGCCGATCCCACCGCATTGGTAATGGCGCAAGATGCTCTCCGCCGGGCGTACATCCGCCAAGGTAACCCATCCGCCTACGATCCCCGCTCAGTGCGTTACGTTGCCGCAGCACCTCTGCCTTATGCGGCAGGGACTATGGACATTCTAACCAGCGAGGAAATTTCGGTAAACGTTATGGCCGGTGTGTTTGGGTCGGAAGCTGCCTTTATTGCCGAGGAAGGTTCTAAGCAAGGGCTGGTGCAAATCGCTGGTGCAGCGGACATTGCGCCGCTGGCGGTATTGTATCCATCCGTGAACCACTTGTTGATTGGCGAAGAGATGTTTGCAGCCGGCGGCTACACTGGCGATAAACCTGCGCATATTGGCAGCTTGCAGGCGCAGGACCTCATCCGCTGGATTCTGGTTATCGTCATTTTTGCCGTCTCGCTCAGCGCACTGGCGCAGCAACTCGGCGCCCTCCTGGGAGGCGCGGCCCCGTGATTAGGATTCTGCGCATTGTTCCTGCTGTCATTACGATGGTTGTGGGCTGGTTCACGCTGCTGACGTACTTTGTGCCCGGCATCGCCGTTGCGCGCTATGTGCTCGTAGAGTTGGCCATCATTATCGCCGCGTTCGCATTGATCTTGGGCTGGTTCAATTTGCTCGCTGTTCATTCGACGCATATCGTTCGCCAGCATTCTGGCTGGTTCTATAGCTTTGTGTTGATAGCGAGCAACCTGGTGTTGGTGCCATTAGCCTATATCTGGGATGCGCTTTTGGTGGGGCGTGGACAAAGTTTGGCTCAACTAGGCGTCTCGGGTATTGGGATGGTGGAGCTGTACAAATATATCCTGGTCCCGATTCAAGCTTCGCTGGCTGCGCTCCTGCCGTTCTTGCTTGCTCTTGCCGCATATCGCACGCTACGGATGCGCCGCACACTGGGCGCGGTAGTGTTCCTGTTGACGGCCATCCTGGTGCTATTGGGCCAGGTACCTTTATTCAACCTGACCATTCTGAAAGACGCGCGCGATTTGATCGTCCGTGTACTCGCGATGGCTGGTATGAGAGGCATTTTGCTGGGTGTGGCGTTGGGCATCACCGCCACCGCTTTGCGTATACTCATCGGGGCTGACCGCCCATCGAGCGACTGATGATCACCTGTCCGAACTGTGGCACAGCCAATCAAGATGGAAGCCGGTTTTGCGTCAAGTGCGGGACGGCGCTGTCCGCGCCAGCCGCGCGGCGCTGCCCGATGTGTGGGACGATGAACCCACCGGGCAATGTCACCTGCACTTCTTGCGGTGCGCGGTTGGTGCCGGTGACGGCTTCGGGCGGCCCAGAGACACCACCTGCCGAGCCCGAGGTCCCAGAGTGGCTGGCTCGACTTGCGCCGGCTGCTGCGCCATCTAAACCACTCAGCCAACAGCCAGCGGAGCCTGCTCCTCCTGTGGCGGCAAGTGAGTCCGATGACTGGCTGAGTCGCCTCCGTGGGGCGCTTCCTGAGCAACCTGCGGAGCCTGCGGCCACGGGAGCGGCTACGCCTGATGAGCAGGTACCAGATTGGCTGCGCGGCGTGCCAGTCGCGCCGGCCAGCGAGCCAGGGTTTGACCTTGCCGCACGGTTGCGTGGAGCCGAAGAGCCGCCACCACCGACTGCACCCGCCGCACCTCCACCGGCTCAGGCAGAGGTTCCGGATTGGCTCGCGCAATTTGCACCGACGCCCGCCAAAGGGCCGGAGCCTGCTGCACCTCCTGCACCTTCACCAGCTGAGGCAGAGGTTCCAGAGTGGCTCACGCAGCTAGCACCGACGCCTGCCAAAGGGCCGGAGCCTGTTGCATCTCCCGCACCTTCACCAGCTGAGGCAGAGGTGCCGGATTGGCTCGCGCAACTCACACCGACGCCCGCCACAGGGCCGGAGCCGCTTGCACCTGCTACTCCAACGGTAGCTGAAACAGACCTGCCAGAGTGGCTAAAAGGATTTGCGGCACAGCCGCCCGCACCATCTGCGCCCTCTGCGCCGGTCAAAACACCATTTGTCGGCGAGCAAGCACCTGCACCGGAAGAGCTTCCGGCGTGGCTCAAGGATATTAGTAGCCCGCAGGGTGCGCCTCCGGCTCCTGCCGCCGCGCCCCAAGCTCTGGCCGAGATGCCCGAATGGTTGAAGGAGCCCGAACCGCCAGCGCCAGCTTCGAGCCAAGTCGCAGCGCCGTTCGTGGAGCCAGTTCCTCCGGGCACTGGCGAACTGCCAGCATGGCTCAAGGAACTGGAGCCATCTGAGGCCGGTGCTCCGCGCCCAGGCAGATTTGCGGAAGCACCCCTACCACCAGCGCTATCTGTGCCGGAGGAAGCACCGCCTCCGCCCACACCGAGCGAAGGTGGACTGGTGGCAGCGCAACTCCCGTCGTGGCTAGAAGCACTCAGACCTAAAGAGCTTGTACCGACTTCCACAGCGCCCAAAGAAGAAGAATCAGCCGAGGCCGAAGGCATCCTGGCCGGACTGTATGGGGCACTGCCGGCGACCACAGTTGCCTGGCAGTCGCTTGGCGCCGGCATCTCGATGCGCCCAGAGATCACGCCCGACGATTTGGCCCGGGCAGGCGCGCTACAAGAATTGCTGGCGCGCGGAGCCGCGACCCCCGTCTATCGTGAGGGCACAAGTCGCGCGCAAAGGTTGTGGAGTAGCAGTCAGCGGCTGTTTGTCTTTCTGGTCATCGCGGCTGCCGTCGTCGTTTCTCTACTGCCTGGCATGAGCTTGGGCCTGGTCGGCATGCCTGAACTTGCTGAGGCCGGCGACAAGATGTACGGGAGCATTGACAGGCTCAAGCCCGGCGATCCGGTGCTGGTGGCTTTTGACTACGATGCCACTCAATCACCCGAGATGGATACGCAGGCTCGCGCAGTGATGCGCCACCTGTCCACCCGCCAAGCACACGTGAGTGTTGTCAGCCTGTATGCCGCTGGGCCTGCGGCGGCGCAAGTTGTGATCAGTGAGACGAATCGCCTGATGAGCACTACGGTGCCCTTTGCAGCCAATCTGGGCTATGTGCCAGGACAGGCCACGGCGGTTGCGTTTGTCAATACTGCCCCATATTCGATGGTGATCGAACTGGCTGCCACGCCGGATACGCTGCGCTGGTGGGCAGAGCAGCTTACGGCGCGCCCAGGCGCACCGCCGCTGTTGGCCGGGGTCAGTGCCCAGGCCGAGCCAATGTCGCTGCCCTACTTGCAAAGCCAGCAAGTCAAAGGGATGATCGTCGGCATTCGTGATGCGGTGGCTTATGAACTGAAACTCGGATCGGTGCGGCAAGGCGAAGAACCGCAGACACTGGCTCCACTCGAATCCATTGCCACAGCTAATGTGGCGCTGATCGGGTTGATTCTTTTGGGGGGACTGGTACAACTTGTGTCGGGTAGTGGATCCCGTTCGAGGGATGGGCGGAGGCACAAATGATCCCCGGCATGCCCGGCTTGGACATTGACTTGATCGGAACGGCTGTTGCCGCCGTGCTGACGTTCTTTGTGTTCAGCTACCTCTTGGGTGACCTGCCCGGCCTTGGGCCGCTGTTTAAGTTTTTCTATCGTCTGACCATGCATGTTCTTGTCGGCGCGGGCGTAGCCTATGCGCTGATTGTAGCTTGGTGGAGTATTCTGTATCCGCGTGTCTTTTTGCGATTGGTGGAGGCCAGAGCTACCGACAATATAAGCGGCATGGGCATTGCTATTGCCGGCGCCGTGTTGGGAGTACTCTTGCTCACCAAAGGCATCCGTTCTTTGGCGCCGCTGGGTAACATTTCTACCGCTTACCTCATTGGTGTAGGGATTGGTGTAGCAACTGGCGGCGCGGTGATCGGCACGTTACACGCGCAGAGCCAGGCCACCGCGACGTTTTCCAGCGCGCGCTCGGTGCCGGACCTTTTGCTCCTGTTTTTGGGAGGGCTCGGAACGTTAGCAGTGTTGGCCTCTTTTACGTTCACTGCTACAGGGCGCAAAGGGTTGGGTGGGCTGTGGGCGCGGGTCGTGCAAGTCATTTCGGTCTTTGGGCGTTTCTTCCTGTACATAGCGTTGGGTGCGGCCTTTGCCGGAGTCTATGTGGCGGGAGTGTCGGTGCTCGTCGGGCGGCTGCAGGCTATCCTGCCGCTGGTCCTGAACGCGTTGGCTAGACTTGGGATTTGGCAATAGTATGGAGAATCTAAAGTCGTCCTCGGGCGGAGAAAGCCGCATTGAATCCATTCTGGCGATAGACGTGGGCGCCGTCTTGACCAAAGCCACACTCGTGGCACGTGTCGAGGGGACCTACCGCTTTATTGGCCAGGGCGAAGCGCCCTCCACCGTAGAGCCACCGTGGCTGGATATAATCGCCGGTGTGGACCACGCACTCGAATCGCTGGTAGCCGTCACCGGGCGATCATTCCTTGACGAGCATGGCCGGCTCATCAGGCCGGAGCGCCCCGATGGCACCGGTGTGGACGTGTGCGTGATCACCGCCAGCGCGAGTGCGCCGCTAAAGCTGATATTGGTGGGGCTTTCGGCTGACTTGAGTGTGGCAAGTCTCAAACGTGCAGTGTCGTGTACCTACACGCAGGTGGCCGACGTGTTGACGCGCTCTGGCAGTGCTGATCCAGGCGATGGCCGGATCACCAAACGGTTGACCGAAGAGGATCGCGTCCGGTGCATCTACCGTGCCCGCCCCGACGTGATCTGCATCGTCGGCGGTACGGACGGCGGCGCAGAGGCGCCGGTGATCGAGATGGTAGACAGCGTTGCACTGGCCGCATCGCTATTGGGTGATAACCAACGGCCACGCGTACTCTTTGCTGGCAACGCCAACCTGCGGCCCAAAGTCGCCGAGATTATCGGCACAGAGGCCGAGCTCAAGGTGGCCGACAACGTCCGCCCTAGCGTGGATGTGGAAAGTATTGGCCCTGTGCAAGCCGAACTGGAGGCGATGTACCAGGCGATCAAGATTGCGCAACTGCCGGGCTATGAAGGACTGCGGCATTGGTCCACGTTGCCGGTGCTGCCCACTTCGCGTGCCATCGCGAATGTAGTGCAATACCTCAGCCTGGAAGACACACCCAAAGGGACATTGGGCGTGGATTTAGGTGGCGCTTCAACAACGATTGCGGCTGCCCGGGCTGGACAGGTACAACTGCACGTTCGGAGTGACCTGGGCACAGCCCTCAGTGCACGCAGCGTTCTTCAGGCTCGTGGGATGGATGCCATCACGCGTTGGCTGCCATTTGAGACCAATCCAGGCGAGATCGAAGCTGTTGTGACGGAAAAGGAACTGCACCCCGCTTCGGTGCCGCAGGAATCGCGCGAGCTGCTGATTGAGCAAGCCATTGCTCGCGAGGCGATACGCACCGCACTCGCCTCCGCGCGGGCCGGCTGGCCGGTGGAATGGAGCAGCCCGTACCCGTCACTCTTGCCTTACTTTGAGCCGATCATCGGCGGTGGAAGCATCTTGGGGCGAGCGCCGCGCCCGGGCCAAGCTGCGCTCATGTTGCTCGATGCGCTCGAGCCTATCGGCGTGACGACGCTGATGCTCGATACCTGTGGCTTGATGTCTGCCTTGGGCGTGTGCACCCTGGCTCAACCGCTGGCGGCGGTGCAAGCGCTCAACGCAGGAGGCCCCGTCACGCTGGGCACGGTGATCGCGCCGGTCGGTCGTGCACGCGTGGGCGAGACGGTATTGGGTCTGCACATCAAATACCAAAGCGGCGGCGATTTGGAGGTCGAGGTCACCGCAGGCTCGCTGGAAGTATTACCATTGCCGCCGGGCCAGAAAGCCGTGTTGAAACTCGAACCGCGCCGGAGCATTGACGTAGGACGCGGTGGACCCGGCAGAGGCGGCGGCAAGGTTGAAGTGCAAGGTGGACTGGTCGGATTGATTGTGGATGCGCGAGGTCGACCGCTGCCCTTGCCGTCGGATGCAGGCAAGCGGCGTGAGCGCATCCAACAATGGTTGTGGGATATAGGAGCGTAAAACGCCATGACTACTTGGACGTGTTATGCTCGACGTTTCACGGTCAGTAAAGAATGACCAGCGAAGTAGCCTTTTATCCATCCGAAGCACGAGTCATGCCACTGGCATTGATGCAATGCGAGCGGCGACTGCCAGCCCAGGGCGAAGTGCTAGTCCGCCAGGGCGCGCGGGTCGAGCCGACGGACGTGGTTGCACGTGTCCATCAGACACAGGACTTTCGCATTTTGGATGTGGCTCGCAAACTGCATGTGACACGGGCGCAGGCGAGCCGTTTCATGCGCAAGAAGGTGGGCGAGGCAGTCGAGACCGACGAGGTGTTGGCCGAGCGGGGCGGATTCTTTTTTGGCCGCGAGGTGCGCGCTCCGGCAAAAGGTGTCATCGCCGCCCTCGGCAATGGGCGGGTGCTGCTCGAAGTTGCCCCAGAGCTGATCGAGCTGCGGGCATACCTAAAAGGCACTGTTGCCGGCGTCATGCCGGGAATTGGTGTGATGATTGAGGCGGCTGGGGCCATTGCGCAGGGAACGTGGGGATGCGGAGGTGAGGCTTTTGGTGTTTTGCGCGTGGTGGCCGACAAGCCTGACGAGCCGCTGCGCGCCAAGAACATTGACGTGGCTTGCCACGGCGCCATTGTTGTCGGCGGGGGAACGATTGACACTTCGGCCTTTGAACAGGCGCAGCAGCTCCAGGTGCGCGGGCTGATCGCCGGGAGCATGGACGGCGAGCTGCGTGAAAAAGCCGAAGCAGCACCGTTCCCAGTGATCTTGACCGAGGGCTTTGGCCGCGCGCCGATGGCCGAGCCGATCTTTCAACTCTTGCATGGACAGACCGGCCGCGAGGCTTCTATCAGCGCAGAGACACGCGCGCGTTTTGGCGCGACGCGCCCAGAGATTCTCATCCCCCTTCCAACGGAATCGCGGCCAGCGCCGCCGCCGCCGGCTGGTGCACCACTCAAGGTCGGCGCACGGGTGCGCATTGTACGTCCGCCTTACCTGGGCGCGGTGGGCACCGTCTCGGCTATCGTCCCAAGAGTGCAGCGCGTGGAGAGCGGCGCGCGATTGCGCGGCGTGGAGGTGAATCTGGGTGGAGACATCGGGACGGTGTTTGTGCCGTATGTCAATTTGGAGCTTTTGAGGTAGAATATACCCCCAACTGGCGTAGACCTGTGCCCTGGCTGACGCATAGGGATGTACCGGCAAGCTGCACACTGCGCTTGCTCCTCAAGGAGGACTGCAATGGCAATGATGTCGGAAGACGAAGAGCCGATGGTTGGCGAACCCGAAGAGGAAAGTGGAGAATCCTCAAATCGGATGTTCATCATCCTGGCGGCCGGCCTGGGCGGACTGTTCGTCGTCGGGCTGATCTGCATTGGAGCTGTGTTCTTTTATCAGCAGAGTCAGCAAAACGCCCAAAAGGTGGCGGCGGCTGCGCAGAGCACCAAGAACGCGGCTACCATCGTCGCTGCGACGGCAGCGGCTCTGCCAAGAACGCCGGAACCGACAGAACTGCCACCGGCCACCGAGACGCCCGCTGCTACGCCGACGAACACACCCGTTGTTGTCGATACGCCTACGCCCACCGAGACGCCATTGCCCACTGTCCCAGTGACGCCGGGCAAGGCTACTGTCACGCCAACTAAGACCAAGGTGCCGGCCGGCACATCGGCGGCTGCATCGTCCGGGGCGAGTCCTACGCCGGGAGGGAGCACGCCGGCCACAGGCATCGGCGGGGTGGGATTGGTACTCGTAGCCGGGGTGTTGGTGATTGCGTTGTTCGCCGCTCGAGGGCTGCGTCTCGCGCAGCGGCAACGCTAACGTAAACTCCAAGTGCGGGCCAACGCGGCGCGATGCGAGCGGCGTCCGCGTTGGCTCGTTTTGTTGCAAACCCTCACTCCCCGCTTGGGAGGTGAGGTTTGGTCATCCAATGGCTGAGACAGTCTTTTTTCCTCATTTGGTTGAGCTGGAGCGATTGATGTCTTGCCTTTCCGAAGGCGAGTGTTGTTCGGTCGCCGCGCTCAGCAACATGGGCAAGTCCACATTGTTGCGTCAGGTCTGTAGCCCTGTAGCACAACAGCGTTTCTTGGGCAAACACGCCGGGGGCCTGGCGTTCTTTTACGTGGACTGTAACCTGATGCTGACTCTTTCCGAGCAGGGCTTTTACGAAGTGGCACTCCGCAGCGCGCTGGCAGAAGTGAAACGACTCGGCGCGGCCAACGCCCTGGTCGAACGATTGCAGGACTTGTACCATAAAGTCGTCGAGCCCTCGTCGCCGTTCCTCGTGCCGTTGAGCTTCAATGAGGCCATCGTCGTTCTGAGTGAGGAGCTGGGTCGGCGCGTGGTGTTCCTGTTCGATGAGTTTGACGATCCGTTCGCCCGGCTGGACGGTCGGGTGTTCCTAAACCTTCGCGCGCTCCGTGACAAGTATGGTGACGGTCTGTGCTTTGTGACGGCCACAGGCGCCGAGCTCAGTGAGCAGTGTCAAGATGCGGACGCGACCGAATTCTGCGAGTTGTTTGCTGAACACGTAATGTACCTGGGCGGGCTGGACCTGGAGGAGGCTCGCCAAGTGATCAAGGGCATCGCTCGCGAAGAGGGCATGGAGCTTGACCGCGACGAGATCGAGTTTGTTCTAAAACAGGCCGGGGGACATTTGGGCCTCTTGCAGGCAGTGACTGCTGTGCTGATCCGTGTGGCAGCGGGCGCACCGGCCAGCCTGCACGAGCGCAGCCTTGCAATAACCCGTCAACAACTCGATAGTGATGGACATGTGCGCACCGAGTGCACCAAGTTGTGGCAACAACTGACGCACGAAGACCAAGAGGCCCTTTTGCGGTTCCTGGTCGGCGGCGAAAAACTCCCACTGGACCCGGCCATGTCGGTTCTGGTTCGGAAAGGCATCCTCGTTGACCCTGAATCGCCCACCGTTTTTGGAGAACTGTTCGCCGGGTATGCTCGCCGCCAACATCGTGCCAAGCAGCCCGGGCGCCCGGGCGTGTATGTGGACGTAGAGAGCGGAGACGTGTGGGTGGACGGCAAACCTGCCCCGACGCTGACCGATCACGAGTACCGCCTGTTGTTGCTGCTGTATGGCCGAATAAACAAAATCGTCACACGTGATGACGTGGCCGAGGCGGTCTGGGGCGCCGATTACATGGACGACATTGACGACGCGCGCTGCGACAAGCTGCTCAGCCGATTGCGTGCCAAAATCGAGCCTGACCCCGCCAATCCCAAGTATTTGTACACAGTGCGGGGGCGCGGCTACAAGTTGGTGAGCGGCTAAGATGCGCCGGGCTTTTACCAGCCTGACCCGTCGCCAAATCATCACGCTCGCAGGGCTGTTCGCGAGCGATGTGGCCCTGTTGTTGACCGGCTTTGTGATCGTGCGCGGAACTGCGCCGGCCGGCGCAGCCACGTTCACGCCGCCAGCCAATTGCCAAGCAATCGGGGCGCAACTCCTCGCATCGCACAACCTGGCTGGCACTGCTCGCCTGGATGCGGATGGTGGGTTGCGCTTCGAGCTAAGTGGGCATGACATCTCTGGACGCTTCCTGCCGCGCGCGAGCGAAGTCGCCTGGGACGCGCTCCCTTTGGCGCTAGCTTTGCCAGGCGCAGGCTGCGGCCCTTATCAAGTGGTGCGAGTAGACGTGCCGGACCCCAGCGGGCAGCCGGGCGGTCGTTTGCTCGTCGAGGTAAATTGGATAGACTTGCGCGCCTGGGGCAAGGGCGAGCTCGACGATGGTGAACTCTCTGCACGACTCAGAGCCACCTCTTACGTTCACCCCGAACCGATCCGGCCCTGATTTCGGAACACACGTTCCGGCAAGTTACGTCGTTCCCCTGCGTTCTGGATTATTGACCATGCCCGGAGCCAGTTCTAGAACATGTCTATTGAATTATTGAATCTACTAGAGAGGGTTTAACGATGATGACACGACGGGAGTTTATCAATCGGATGTTGGCGATGGGATTGACCAGCACGAGTATTGCTGCTCTTTTAGAGGCTGCCGCGTGCGTGCCGCAGCCGACCACATCCACACAAGCTCCGCCCGCATCTCCAACAGCTGGAGGCAAAATAGCCCAGCCGCCCACTGCCGCTGCAAAGGCGGCTGCCACTTTGGCGCCTGCTCCCACTACCGGCGCCGGGGCGACGACCGCCCCTCCTTCTACGGCGTATCTGGCAGTTGCGCGCGGGGATGATCCTGCCGAGATCACTCGCCGCGCTGTCAAGGCGTTGGGTGGGATGGGACGGTTCGTCAAGTCGGGACAAAGCGTTGTTATCAAGCCCAACATCTGCGTGGCCTATCACGGTCCCGAGTATGCCGTCACGACGAACCCGCAAGTCGTTGCCGCGCTGGTGACGATGTGCCGCGAGGCGGGTGCGTCATCTGTGATCGTGATGGATCATCCCTTTGGTGGTACGGCCGAACAAGCCTACAAGGTGAGCCAGATTGGCGATGCCGTGAAAGCGGCTGGCGGGCAGATGGTACTGATGAGTTGGATCAAGTTCAAAGAGAGCGACATCCCGCAGGGCAAGGATATCAAAAAGTGGCCGGTCTATCAGGATGCACTCAAGGCCGACGTCATCATTGATGTGCCGATCGCTAAACATCACAGCCTAGTGCGGCTGACACTGGCCGGCAAGAATCTGATGGGGCTGACGGAAAATCGCAGCAGCTTGCATTTTAACCTGGGCGAGCGCCTGATGGACCTTTATACGCTTTTCAGGCCCAAGTTGATCGTGGTGGATGCTTACCGGATACTGATGAATAACGGTCCGACGGGCGGCAACCTGAACGATGTCAAGTTGACTAAGACGATCATCGCCAGCCACGATATCGTTGCCGCCGATGCTTACGCCACAACACTGTTTGGCCTGCCGGCCGATGCGATCTCGTATGTCAAGGCTGGTGCGGCGCGTGGCCTGGGGACGATGGATTTAAAGAGCATCAAGATTGAAGAGCTAGCGGCATAGTGTGTGTTCCGTACTGCGTCACGGAACACGCACTACCGAATGCATACCGAGTGTGTTGATGGGCACTATTCATCCTGACTTGGCGTGGGATACTCCGCTCAACGAGTTGAATGGCTCCCTGCGCGCAGCCGGCGTAGAGCCGGTCGCGCTGGACGAACCTCCACTGCGTTCAGCAAGGGACCTGGACACGCCGACGCGCGGAGCGCTTGTGGCCGCGCTTTTGCAGTCTGTCTCTCAAGCTCGCGTAGATGCGC